>Ga0078972_1011168_pt1 | contig 16256 bp, 19 predicted proteins | sample YelNatPaOPGAMG01_FD_67568 | JGI IMG/M metagenome (GOLD analysis project Ga0078972, IMG submission 67568) | Hot spring thermophilic microbial communities from Obsidian Pool, Yellowstone National Park, USA - OP-RAMG-01 (SPADES assembly) (version 2) | ecosystem: Environmental > Aquatic > Thermal...
TTGAGGGTGAGCTTCTTGCCGTCGCGGGTGTCAACGGTGATTTCGGCTTGCGTCATGCTGGGTGTCTCCAGTGGGTGAGAGGGAACGGGCCGCGCTGGCATCGCGCCGGGCGAAGGCGGCCAGCAGGGCTTTGGCTTGGTGCCACGGTGCCGGGAAGGCCTTGGCGGCTTGCACGGCGCGGATGTAGCTGGTGAGGGCGTTCATGCGGTGTCCTTGTCACATGGCGGGCGAGAGCGTCATGCCGGTAGTCGGCGGCAGCGCCGCGGGGTTGAAGGTGGTCGGGCCGCGCGGGTGCGCGGGCAGCAAGTCCTTGGTGACGCGGGCGCGCACGTCCTGCCCGTCGATCTGCACCTTGACGTGCACATTCGGCGGGGCTGGTGGGGTCGCCATCCATTGCGCCACCTGTCCGACGGCCTGCGGGCTGATACCGCCCCAGTTCTTGCCGGGGCCGGCGCCCAGGCGGTCGCGCATCTTGTCCACCAGCGGCGCGGCCTTGTGGCTGCTCGGGTGGGTCACGTCGTACAGCCAGCCGCCGAGGGTGTTGTCGCGGCCGGTGATCTTGCTGATTGCCTGGTCGAGTGCCCACTTGAGCGCGCTGCCCAGGGCATAGCCTGCCGCCGCGGCCAGCGCCACGCCCAGCGTGGCAATCACCCCGGCGCCGGCCGTCAGTGCCGACAGCGCCGATCCTGCGATTTCCGCGCCGGTGATTCGGGCCGCTGCGCCGATCACCATCTTTTCAAGCAACGTCCCGGTGCCGCTCACCATCAATTTGGACAGATTCCAGGCGCTGCGGGTGAACAGCGCGCCGCCGAAGACACCGGCAAGCCCGACACCCCAGGCGGCGCCGGGATGATCCTGCGCGAACTCTGCGGATTTCGCGGTGGCGGGCGCCAGCGCCGACAGGGCCGCATTCACCGGCCCCATGAAGGTTGCCGTCGCGTTGGTGATCGCCAGCTTCGCATTGGTGATCACCTGGTGCGCCTGCGCCGCGGGGTTGTTCTGCAGGGCCTCCTTGCGGGCAATGTCCGGGTTCTCCAGTTCGCGCATCGCCGCCTCGAGCATGGGCAGCATGGCACGCACCTTGTCATCGGACAGCAGCGCCGCGGCGCGCGCGCCTTGGGTGCCGAAGGCCTGCTTGAGCGCAGCCGAGCGGGCAATCGGGGACAGCTTGTCGATGCCGGCGGCCAGCCGGTCGATGAACAGCAGCGGGTCGAGCCGCCCTTGCTTGTCCAGGTAGGTGAGGTGATTCTGCGCATCGAGCAGCCCCAGGGCGCGCATCGCCGCAGACTGCTTGGTGTTGTGGAACAGCCCGGCGCCGAAGTTGCCCGGCACGGCATTCATGAACAGATCGGCGATCCACGTGCCGCTCTTGGTGTTCTGAATGCCCGCGCGCTGCAGCAGCGCCACCATGGTGAAGACTTTGGCCGGGTCGATGTCCAGCCCGGTGCGCAGAATCGGCACGGCGTAGCCGGCAGCGTTCTCGATGCGCGCCATGCTGGCGTTGGTCGCCAGGGACGTGCTCATCAACGGCCCGAGGATGTTGTGGATTGCCTGCGGGGTGTACGCCCCAGCCATGTGCGCGGCGCCGATGAAGGCGGAGAGCGATTCGCGCAGCGAGATGCCTTTGAGGAAGGATTCCTGCGCAGCAAAGGGCAGCACGCTGTCTATGATGGAGGCGCGCTCGCTCTCGGGCATGCCGCGCAGTAGCCGGCTGGCACTCAGGTAGGACTCGGCGAAGTCAGCCAGGCCATGCGCGGCAAAGCCGTACTTCGGCGCCTCCTTCATGATGCGGGCGCGGTAGGCGGCCACCGCCGCAGCCTGTCCTGCAGGCGGCGTGCCGTCGGTCATCACCGCGCGGGTGATGATGTCGGTCAGCTTGGCGTTCTCATACACCCCATACCCGAGCGCGCCCAGGCCTGCGGCGGCGGTGGTGCGCAGCGCTCGAGGCGCAGCGCCGTCTTCGTCGGTATGACGGGCGGCACGCAGGGCGATGCTTCCGCCGCCTCCGGTGCGGCCGAGGTTGCGCGCGGCAGCGTTCGCGGCGCCCAGGTTGCGCGCCACGTCGGCAGAGCTGGCGGCTATGGTGTCCATGACGTAGCTGGCGCGCGTCAGTCCTGCCGAGGCGTCGCCCAGTGCCGTTGCACCGGCGGCGGCTTTCTCCAGGTTGCGCCCGATGGTGAGACTCAGCCGCGAGAGGTTGCGCACATTGGCGGCGAAGTCCAGCATCAGCGCATTGGCGCGCGTCAGGCTGTCGATGATGCGCAGCAGCCCGGGGGTGACGCCATCCTCCAGCGTCGCGGCAATGTTGACGGCATAGGCGTCCATGTCAGGCCTCCTTGAGGGTGCGCACCACGGCTTTCCCGATCACGGCGCCGACGGCCGGCAGACTGTGCTGCAGCGCCGGCCCCAGCACCGGCCGCGGCGGGATGGTGCGGGTGCCGAATTCCTGATAGCCCAGCACCGGGTCGGTACTGCCGACGATGAAGCCGCGCGGCGTGGCCTCCGTCTTGATGCTGTCGCGCATCTCGCCCGTGCGTAGCAGCGGGTTGTCGCCGCCGTCGCCGCCCTCGAGCGGCACGCCGGCATAACCCAGGCGGGTTTTCTCGGCGACGGTCGACGGCGCCAGGTGCGGCCAGCCGTCTTGGTAGCTGCCGATGCGCTCGCGGGCGTCCTCGGCGACGATCTGCGCGCCTGTGGCCATCGCCGCGGTGTAGGCTGCGGGCAGTGCTTCACTGGCGCGCGTGAGGGCGCGGGCCAGGGCGCCGAAGGATTGGTAGGTTCGCATGGGTGGATTTTCCTGCGGGGCTGTATGAATTACCAGCCTCACCGCCTGAGAGTGACTTCCGCGCCCGCGATGAAGGCGGACTGCTGGTGCATACCGTCATGCCCACAGGCCGGGCAGCGCATCAACTGCACGCCAGCGCCCGGTGCCAGCTCGCGCACCCGTGCGGCCAGGGCAGGCAAGTCGGCGGCGGCGCAGGCTGCGGCGTAGGCGTTCACGGCGTCCAAATAGGCCCGCTGCGCGGCGTCGCGCTCGGCTTGGTGCCTCTGGGCTTGCAGGGCCTCGATTTCGGCCTGCAGCGCGGCTGTATCGGCGCGCGGCGCGTCCTGCAGATGCTGGCGCTGACGCAGCGCATCGGCCAGGGCTTGCGGGTTGCGCAGGGTGCCTGCGGCAGCTTGTGCCGTCAGCCGCGCCACTGTCTGGTCAGCAGCGGCCAGGGCAGCGACGGCGCCGGATTGCTCGGCATGCATGATGCGCAGCCGATCCTGCAGCGCTTCGATTCGGGCGTCGAGGTCGGCCATCGGGGCCGGCTCGGACTGTGGCTTGCTGCGGCGGGTGAGTTTTTCGACGAGGGATTGCATGGTGGCCTTTCAGTAGGTGGGCAGGTTGAGGATGGCTTTGACGGCATCGACTTTGAGGTTCAGATGCTGGGCGATGGCCTGCGGCTGCGAGCCGGATTTGTAGAGAGCGGCGACTTGCACGCGCAGGGCGGTGTCAGCCAGATCGCGCTTGATGTCCGCCAGCTGCTGCTTGATGGCGGCTTGCTTCTTGGTGTTCATCGGGTTCTCCGTGGGTGGGGTGGGGATCAATGCGTCCTCCTGGTTTTGTGCAGGATGGTTGCAAGGGCGGTATCAGTTGCGGTGTCGAGCATCGCCAGCAGCCGGGCGGCAAACTCTGCGGCCAGCTCCTCCCGGCGCTGCGGTTCGGCGGCGGCGCGCTCGATCAGGTCGACGAGCAGGGCGCGCAGGGTGTCAGTCGGCGTCATGTTCGCCTCCTTGGTAGTGCGCCCTGCGGGTTGCTCTCGCGGCTATGCCTGGGGCTTTCTTCGAAGCAGCTCGCTTGGCGCGCGCAATCGCTGCGCCTGCTGTGTCCCAGGCTGCCGGATCAACACGTCTGGCGCTCGCCGCTACGCGGCCCGTCGCCAGGGGTGGGCGCAGGTTCTCGATGACGGCCTTCACGTGCCGATTGACAATCGCCTCGTAGTGGCTGAGCAGACCTTCGGCCTTGGCAGTCGTGGCCTTCAGCAAGCCGCGCTCAACGTCGATGATGATGCCGTGCGCGCGCATCTGTTGAACCAAGTGCGTGACGTTGGCCTGCTTCATGGCGTCACCTCCGCCGTTGGCCATTCGATACGGGTTCCCTGAAACGTCGCTGGAAGCCTCCTGCGGCGAAGTTCCCCTTCTGCTGCGCGAACTGCAGCAAGCCCAGCCCCGGTGAGAGCCAGCTTGTTGCCGTCTGGCCGCCAGAAGCCAAACCAGTTGCTACGCACGCAGTTTCGGAATGTTGCGCGCCAGTCGCGCTGTTTGTGCTGCGCTTTACTGCCGCCGTCGCCATAGCGAGCGCGAAACTCTTGCCAGCAAGCCCACAGCCAGTCGTCATCAATACCGGCAGAGTCGGCAAAGGCGAATATCGGATCGCCGTCAGGGATTAGCTTCTCGCCTCTGGCCTTCAAAGCCTGCGCCCACTGCGCGAAGGTTTGTTCTTTGGCGGCAGCCCTCGCGCGCGCACTCTTGACGGTTCTTGACGGTTCTTGACGGTTCGGCTCCCGTGGATGGGAGTCTTTTGGGACATCAATGGGAGGGTTTAGGGACACCGATGGGAGGGTTTCGGCCTTCTTAGTGGGCACTGAAACACTTGAACCGCCCCGGGTATCGCGGAGGCTCCAACATTGGAGAATGGAGCCATGAAGAAGTCCCCGAAGTTTTCCCCTGAAGTCCGTGAACGGGCTGTGCGCATGGTGCTGGAGCACCGGGCGGAGTATGCGTCGCAATGGGCAACCATCGAATCGATTGCCGAGAAGATCGGATGCGTGCCGCAGACCCTGCACACCTGGGTGCGCCAGCACGAGGTCGATGCCGGTCAACGTGATGGCGTCTCGACGGCAGAAGCGCAACGCATCAAAGACCTGGAGCGCGAGAACCGCGAGCTGCGCCGGGCCAACGAGATCCTGAAGCTGGCCAGCGCGTTTTTCGCCCAGGCGGAGCTCGACCGCCGCATCAAATCCTGAAGACCTTCGTCGACCAGCACCGTGGGCAGTTTGGGGTCGAGTCGATCTGCCGTGTCTTGCAGATCGCCCCATCGGCGTATTGGCGCCATGCCGCACGGCTGCGTCAACCCGCTTTGCGCGCACGGCGTGCCCAGCGCGATGCAGAACTGGCGCCGCAGATTCAACGGGTGTGGCACGCCAACCTGCAGGTCTACGGTGCCGACAAGGTCTGGCTGCAACTCAATCGCGAGGGTGTCGCCGTGGCACGCTGTACCGTCGAGCGGCTGATGCGCCTGCAAGGTTTGCAGGGCGTGCGCAGGGGCAAGGCGCAGCGCACCACCATGGCCGATCCCAAACTGCCTTGTCCGCTCGATCGTGTCAACCGGCAGTTCCGGGCCGAGCGGCCCAATCAGCTGTGGGTCTCGGACTTCACCTATGTCTCGACCTGGCAGGGCTGGGTCTATGTCGCCTTCGTCATCGACGTGTTCAGCCGCCGCATCGTGGGTTGGCGTCAGAGCAGTTCCATGCACACCGACTTCGTGCTCGACGCGCTGGAGCAGGCGCTGTACGACCGCAGGCCCTCAGAGGACGATGGCCTGATTCACCACTCCGATAGGGGCGCGCAATACCTTTCAATTCGCTACAGCGAGCGGCTGGCCGAGGCCGGCATCGAGCCCTCCGTGGGCTCCAAGGGCGACAGCTATGACAACGCCCTGGCCGAGACCATCAATGGCTTGTACAAGGCCGAGGTGATCCACCGCAGGGGCCCATGGAAGACCAAGCAGGCCGTCGAGCTGGCAACGCTGGAATGGGTCTCCTGGTTCAACCACCATCGATTGATGGGGCCGCTTGGCAATGTCCCGCCTGCTGAATTTGAGGCAAACTACCACCAACAACGCGCTGGTCAGGCCATGACCGTCTGACTTAAACCAACTGGCCTCCGCGATACCCGGGGCGGTTCAACTCCCATCAGCGGGAGGGTTTTGAATGCTGACGCGGTAATGTGTCGAGATTCCGCGCCCGCCTTTTGGATTGGCGATGACGGCGACGTGCCCCGCCTCGATGAGGGCTCGGACATGGCGCCGCACCTGCTTGGCGGACAGTCCCGTCATTTCGGCCAGGCGGCCCATTGCAGGCCAGCACCGGCCCGATTCATCGGCGTGGTCAGCAAGGGCCAGCAGGACGAGCTTTTGGGGAGCCGTGGCGCACGTAGCAGCCCAGGCTGCGGAGGTGGCTGCCAGGCTCATCCGATTTCTCCTGCCTTGACGAGCAAATACTTGCCCACGCGGTGCGGCCTGCCGCAGGACGCAGTTTCGCGCCAGATAAAAACCGTGGTTATGGCCCAGCCAAAGAGATCGCGCAGTTCTTTGATTCGAGCGGGGGGATGGTAAATATCCAGCACCATCCTCGCAGTCTCGGTATCTAGGGCACCGTGTTTCAGCAGATGGTCAGCAATTCGTTGGCGCTGAGAGCTAGCGCTGTTACCATTGGACTGTTGCTTTTCGCTTTGCCCCGCGCCGCCAGTCCTCCCCGACTGCGCGGCGTTTCGTTTTTCGGGGGCGCTCATTTGGCGCCTCCCGCGCGCTCACGCTGCGCGATCCATTGCTGCAGCTCGGTGAGCCGCCAGCGCACCGCACGTGATCCAACTCGTACCGGTTTGGGGAAATCGTTTCGGCGGATCGCTTCGTAAATTGCCGTTCGACGAAGTCCGACAGTTTCGCTTACCTCGGACAACCGCAGGAGAAATTCTTGGGTCATGTCGCTTACTCCATCGCCGCCCAATTGCGGCGCGGTGCGCACCATGCCCGGAAAAACCTCGCGGAAAAACGGTCTAGGTTTCTGCGCTCAGTACCGCCAGTAGATTGGCTTCATCGGTGGCTTGGGGCGACGCTTTACCTTGCGCGGCTTGGCTACGCTGGGTTCTGGCGACTCTGCGAACCCGGGGGGCAAATTGAAGTCGCGTGCAGTCGATTCGCTGACACCTGCGGCCCGTGCCGCGATTCGCACCAGTTCTGAGCGTGAGAGTCGCTCGCTCTCGCGCCCCAGAATCTGCTCCGCGATGGCGGTATGAAAAGCTCGCCAAGCTGCAATTTCGCCCCGTTTGCGAGCTTGTGCAGCTCTGCGCGTATTGCGCCCTTTGCCGTCAATTTTGACGGCGCGCGCAAGCCTTGAGAGCCGCGCACGGGGGTTCCCTTCTTCGGGAGTGTCAGCTGCTTCAACGATGGCGGACGCCATGACGCATATGGCGTCAAGCAGACTCTCGAAAGCCTGCGCAAACATGACATCGTCGGGGAATTGTTGGCGTAGGTGCCTGATCCTCGGCAGGAGTGTCCAGATGGTGTAGCCGTCGCCTGCATTGATCGCTTCGGTAGCTTTCAATGCCGTTTGGTAGTCGCTGAAGTGTGGCGTGTTCTCTGTCATGCGATGCCTCGCACAGCCTGTTGAAGTGCCCGGGCCAGGCGCGCAGGCATTCGCGCTTTTCAGCAGCGGGGATCAGCCGCTGCCTAGGCCGGGCGAAACCAGATTACTGCACCAGCGGCGCGCCCTCGGCTTGCACCCGGTGCAGCGCGGCCAGAACCGCGTCGGCAAGCTCGATAGCCACGTCTAGGCCGGTGGTGAAATCCTCTCGCTCGGTGGCGCTGGGCTTGTCTCCCGGCCCGCGCTCCAGAATTTGCCACGCGAAGCCCTCAAGCAGCGCCGTCAGCCCGCGCAACTGGTAAGCAGCCATGCCCCCCATCGCTTCGTCGCAGGGCATGGTGCGAATCGCATGCTCGATTGCATCGGCAGCCAGTAGCAGCACCGGCTGCGCCGTTTCGGCGTCTCGCGGCGCGTCCGGCTCATACTGGCGTCGAACCAGTCGCAGCAGCGCACGGGCGCGGCGAATGGATTGCTCAGCCGTCAGGAGTAGGGTGGTGTTGGTTTCCATGTCGCCCCCTTTCAGTGCGCTTTGACGTCAACGGTCGGACGCTGGAACTTCATCCGGTCGCCGTTCCAGCGGTCGAGGTAGCGCTGCGCAACCTCAAGCGAGCGCAAAGCATCGGGCGCTTTCCCGCTGCGGATGTGCGACTCGCAGAAAGCCAGCGCCAGCTTGGTTTGGTGCACCAAAGTCCAGCCCGAATTCGCAATCTCCCTCGCCGCGCTCAAAACGGGGATCAGCTCGCGGTGGTCGGTTTCATCGGCCCATCGTTGCAGACAGGACAGCAGCCGCATGAGATCGTCGAAGTCGCGGCTTTTCGGGGTCGGAATGGCCTCCGCAGGCGCGGCAGTAGGGACGAGGTTGTTACGATTTTGCTCAGCCATGATTCACCTCCTGGATAGGTGGGTTGTGGTTAGGGCGCCCCGGTGTGGCGTCACCAGGGTTGCCCGCTTTGCCTGAGTCCGTCAGGCGCGGTTATCGGGGCGGTTATTTCGTCTGAAATTCGACTGCAAGATAAAAGTGCGTCGTGCTCATGCGGCGCTCACCAGCTGAATGACGCGGCCCGCGCCAGTGCAGTAATCGGCCCATGCCTGCATCAGATCGCGGCGGCGCTCAAGCAGATCAGATCGCGAATAGGCGGCTTCGGTGGCGTTGACAACGCGGTGGGCCAAAGCACGCTCGGCAATCTCAGGATTGAAGTTCGTCGCCTCGCTGACCCAATCGCGGAATGTCGAGCGAAATCCATGCACCGTCAGACCGGGCCTCATGCCGCGCAGCAGTTCCAGCATCGCCATGTTCGACAGCGGGCGCCCCTTTCGGCCACCGGGAAAGACGAGCGGTTCGTCTTCACTTCGCGGCAGGCTTCGCAGCAGCGCCACAGCTTGGGCAGACAGCGCCACCCGGTGTTCGCGGACGGCTTTCATGCGGCTGGCCGGTATCAGCCACAGCGCAGCGTCGAGATCGATTTCATCCCACCGTGCGCCGGTGGTTTCTCCGGTCCGGACTGCCGTCAGGATGGTGAACTGCAGGGCTTTGGCGCTGATGGTTTGACGCTGGCGCAGCTCGGCCATGAACTCAGGCAATTCCTGCCAAGGCAGCGCCTTGTGATGCTGCACGCGCCGGGCTTTGGGAATGGCGCTCAGCAGCTTGTCCAAATGGCCCTTCCAGCGCGCCGGGTTCTCGCCACTGCGCAGCTTGCGGGCGGCAGCGGCGTCCAGCACCGCCTCGATGCGCTGGCGCAGGCGGGTCGCGGTTTCGTGCTTGGCCGTCCAGATCGGCTTGAGAATTGCCAGCACATGCTCGGTATCGATGGCGCTCACGTCCAGATCACCGATGGCCGGATAGGCGTAGGTTTGCAGCGTCGCCACCCATTGCCCAGCATGCTTGGCGCTCTTCCAGCCTGGGCGCTTTGCTTCGATCAGATCGGAAGCAATCGCCTTGAAGGTGTGCGCGCCGGTGGTTTTCGCCTGCTCCGCGCTTTTGGCTTCCAGCGGATCGATGCCGTCGCGCTTGAGGGCCAGTCGTAGGGCGGCGGCTTTGGCAGTGGCCTCCTGCAGCGTCACCGCCGGATAGCTGCCCATGCCAGCTTCGTGGCTCTTGCCGTCGACTGTGTAGCGCAGTGCCCAGAAGGCGGCGCCGGTGTCGCGCACCCGCAGATATAGGCCCGGCGCGACGCGGTGCATGCCGGGCTTTTTCAGCAGGGCCTTGATCTGCAAATCCGTGGTTGCTTTGGTTGCCATGTCGTTACGTCCCACAAACCGTCCCACAATTATGCGGCGGCTTTGAACGGGTTGCAACGGACAGATGCGGACTAGAAGTCTCGCAACTCATTGAATCTACAGAGGTGAAACGGACTAGTGCGAACGATTGCGGGCTTTGCCTTGTCTGACCTTCTCTCCGCCAATCCATGCTCGTAAGCCCATGACATCATGGGCTTTTTTGTTTTCTTTGTCGTTGCGTTCCTATTTTGCGCCTTCATTTATGTGGCTGCAGTGATGGCCTTACGGGCTGCGGCAACTCGACGGTTTTTTGCTGGGGCGGACGGGCACATACTGGTGGCGGTGTGCCCGCGTTGCGTTGCTGGTCTGCTTCTTGCATGGGGATGGGCAGGACTGCCCAGACATCCATGACCAAGAGGCGACGATGCGGTTTTACGACGAAATGGCCACAGGAGGCGGTGGCGTGCGGACGCACTACGCACCGTATGCGCAATGGCTGGCCCAGCAGGCACCTGACGCCATGCGCGCCAAGCGCGAGGAGGCCGAGCTGATTTTTCGCCGCGTGGGCATCACCTTCGCGGTGTATGGCGATGAGGCCGGCACCGAGCGGCTGATTCCGTTCGACTTGATTCCGCGCATCATCCCGGCCGGCGAATGGGCGCATCTGGACGCCGGGCTCAAGCAGCGGGTGAGCGCGCTCAACCACTTCATCCACGACGTCTATCACGATCAGGACATTCTGCGCGCCGGCGTGGTGCCCGAGGACATGGTGCTGGGCAACAGCCAGTTCCGCGCCGAGATGATGGGCATCGACCTGCCGCATCAGGTGTACGCGCACATCGCCGGCATCGACATCGTGCGCGCCGAAAACCCGGCCGGGCAGGGCGAGTACTACGTGCTCGAAGACAACCTGCGCGTACCGTCCGGCGTGAGCTACATGCTGGAAAACCGCCGCATGATGATGCGGCTGTTCCCCGAGCTGTTTTCGCTCTACCCCATCGCCCCGGTCGCGCACTACCCCGACTCGCTGCTGGAAAAGCTGCGAGACTGCGCCCCGCCCGGGGTCAACGACCCGACCGTGGTCGTGCTCACCCCGGGCATGTACAACTCGGCGTACTTCGAGCACGCCTTTCTCGCGCAGCAGATGGGGGTGGAGCTGGTCGAGGGGCAGGATCTGTTCGTCAAGGACGACTTCGTCTACATGCGCACCACCCAGGGGCCGCAGCGGGTGGACGTGATCTACCGCCGCATCGACGACGACTTTCTCGACCCGCAGGTGTTCCGCGCCGACTCGGCGCTGGGCTGCGCCGGGCTGATGCGCGCGTACCGCGCCGGCAACGTCAACCTCGCCAACGCCATCGGCACCGGCATTGCCGACGACAAGTCGCTCTATCCCTACGTGCCGAAAATGATCGAGTTCTACCTCGGCGAAAAGCCGCTGCTGGCCAATGTGCCGACCCATCTGTGCCGCGAGCCCGAGAGCTTGGCCTATGTGCTGGCGCACCTGCCCGAGCTGGTGGTCAAGGAAGTGCACGGCGCCGGCGGCTACGGCATGCTGGTGGGTCCTGCGGCCAGCCGCGACCAGATCGCCACTTTCGCCGACAAGCTGCGCGCCAACCCGCAGCATTACATCGCCCAGCCGACGCTGGCGCTGTCCACCTGCCCGACGTATGTGGACGCCGGCATCGCCCCGCGCCACATCGACCTGCGGCCTTTCGTGCTGTCGGGCGAGAGCGTGAGCATCGTCCCCGGCGGTCTCACCCGCGTCGCACTCACCGAAGGCTCGCTGGTCGTCAATTCCTCTCAGGGCGGAGGCACCAAGGACACCTGGGTGCTGGAGCGCTGACCTTCCCGCTTCCCACGCCCGCGCCCGCTGCCGCCCTCGCCCCCATGTTTTCCGCGCAGGAGCCCGCCATGCTCAGCCGCACCGCCGATCACCTGTTCTGGATGGCCCGCTACACCGAGCGCGCCGAAAACACCGCCCGCATGCTCGACGTGCAGGTGCAGACCGTGCTGCTGCCGCAGGCGGCCGAAGACACCCGGCTGGGCTGGGCCGGGCTGCTGGGCATTTCCGAGCTGATCGGCGACTACACCCGGCAGCACGGCGCGATCGACCCCGAGCGTGTGCTGGACTTCATGGTGCGCGACCCGACCAATCCGTCGTCCATCCTGAGCTGCCTGCGCGCCGCGCGCGAAAACGCCCGCGCGGTGCGCGGCGCCATCACCACCGAAGTGTGGGAGACGGTCAACCAGACCTGGCTGGAAGCGCAACGCCTGCTGGCCGACGGGCTGTGTGGTCAAGACCCCGCGCAGATCTTCGAGTGGGTGAAGCACCGCTCACACCTGTCGCGCGGCGTGACCTCGGGCACCATGCTCCAAGATGAGGCGTATCACTTCCTGCGCATCGGCACCTTTTTGGAGCGTGCCGACAACACGGCGCGGCTGCTCGACGTCAAGTTCCACGCGCTGCCAGCCGATGGTCGAGCCACGTCCGGCAGCAAAGTGCCGGAAAACGACTTTTATCACTGGTCGGGAGTGCTGAGCTCGGTGTCCGGGTTCGAGGTCTACCGCAAGGTCTACCGTGATGTCATCACCCCGGAGCGGGTCGCCGCGCTGCTCATCCTGCGGCCGGACATGCCGCGATCACTGGCTGCCTGCCTGCGCGAAGTCGATGCCCATTTGCGCGCCGTGGCCCACCCGCAGTCGGGAGAAACATTGCGCCGTTCCGGCCTGCTCAACGCGCAACTGCAGTACGGCCGGCTCGACGACATCATGGCCACGGGTTTGCACGCCTATCTCACCCATCTGCTCGAACGCATCAACGACCTCGGCGCAGGCATCAGCCGGGATTTCCTCGCTCTCTGAGCCGCGACCGTGCACGCCTCGCGCAGGAGCCTTCGCATGACCACTCGGCGCGCTGAAGGAACCGTTCCGCCGCCGGCATGCGGCATGTCACAATGCCGTATGGCCATGATGTCCGACCTTTTTCCGCAAGACAACATCCAGCCGGGTGACGACGCGGTGGAGCGGGCGCGTACTGCCGCAGCCGCCGTCCTGCCCGGGCATTGGGACGAGCTGCGCGGCTGCGTGTCCACCGGACAGACGGGCACACCGCTGGCGCCGTTGTGGGAACAGTTTTTCCGCCTGCTGGGCGCCGGCGGTCTGCAGTCTCTGGCTGCGCGGCAGCAGCAGTTGCTGCAGCAGATCCACGATGACGGCGTGACCTACAACGTCCACGCCGACGCGGCGCAGGCAGCACGCGCGTGGTCGGTCGATCTGTTTCCGCTGCTCGTCGATGCCGACGCGTGGAAACAGATCTCCGCCGGCGCGGCGCAGCGCGCCGCGCTGCTCAACGCCATCCTCGCCGACCTCTATACCGGGCCGCAGCGCACGCTCAGGCAGGGGCTGCTGCCGCCTGCGCTGGTGCAGGGTCATCCCGGCTATCTGCGCGCCGTGCACGGCTACGCTCCGCCGGGAAACATCTGGCTGCATCTCGCCGCGTTCGATCTGGCGCGGGGCCCGGACGGCGTGTGGCGCGTGGTCAACCAGCGGGTGCAGGCGCCATCTGGGCTGGGGTATCTGCTGGAAAACCGCATTCTGGTGTCACGCCTGTTTCCCGAAGCCTTCGGCCAGCTCAAGGTGCAGCGTCTGGCCGCCAGCTACCGGCTGTTGATGGACACCCTGCTGCGGCTGTCGCCCGCAGGTGCAGGCAGCCGCGTGGTGCTGCTCACCCCGGGGCCGTACAGCGAAACGTATTTCGAGCAGGTGTATCTGGCGCGTTACCTGGGCATCACCCTGGCCGAAGGCAGCGATCTCACGGTACGCGAAGACCGTCTGTATCTCAAGACCCTGCGCGGGCTGGAACCCGTGCATGTGGTGCTGCGCCGGCTGGACGACAGCTTCTGCGACCCGCTGGAACTGCGCCCCGATTCGATGCTGGGCGTGCCCGGGCTGCTGCAGGCGGTGCGCGCCGGTCAGGTGCTGCTGGCCAACGCGCTGGGCGCGGGGTTTCTCGAATCACCCGCCGTGCAGGGCTTTCTGCCCAAGCTGTGCGAAGCGCTGCGCGGCGAGGAACTGAAGCTGCCGTCGCTGCCCACGTGGTGGTGCGGCGAACCGGGGGTGTGCCAGGCACCGCTGGACGACTTGCGCGCCTGGGTGGTCAAGCCGGTGCACGCTGACTGCGGCTTCGAGCCCACGGTGATGGCCAGCCTCGACTTTGGTCAGCTGCCGGCATGGCGCGAGCGGGTGATGTCCGACCCGGCGTGCGTCACTCTGCAGCAATACCTGCCGTTGCCGCACGTGCCGGTGTGGAGCGAGGGGCGGATGGCTGCGCGTGCCGCGATGTTCCGCGTCTACGCGCTGGCCGATGGCCAGGGAGGTTGGCGGGTGCTGCCCGGCGGGCTGGTGCGCACCGCGCCGCGCGGCGGCAACACGGTGTCGATGCAGCGCGGCGGCAGCAGCCAGGACGCGTGGATCATCACAGGCGACGCCGTCGATGATTCCACCCTGTTGCCCGCCCCGATGCGGCCGCAAGACCTGGTGAACCATCACCGCGTCGTCACCAGCCGAGCCGCGGAAAACCTGTTCTGGCTGGGCCGCTATTGCGAGCGGGCGGAATACGGCGCACGGCTGGCGCGCATCGCCTTGCGCGCGCTGTCGGGCGACGACGACATCGGCCCGGCTGCGGGCGCCATGCTCGACGCCTGGTGCCGCAGCGCAGGGTTGATCGCGCGTGAGGCCCCCGCGCTGGGCGACAACCCGCAAGGTTTCGAGCACTGCCTGATCCGTGCCCTGTCGCCAGGGCCGCATGCCGGCGGTCTGGTGCAAAGCCTGCGGGCGCTGGGAGACGCTGCAGCGCAGGTCCGCGAACGGCTGGGGGGCGACCACCGGCAATGGATCGCCTCGGCCACGGCGCTCGAATTGATGCCCGTGGCGGCGCGGCGTGACGATCTGCCCTCTGCCCAGGCCTTGCGCGGGCTGGAGCAGCTGACCGAAATCTTGAGCGCCATCACCGGCGCGCAGACCGACCGCATGACGCGCGACGACGGCTGGCGTTTGCTCAGCATCGGCCGGCATATCGAGCGCCTGACCCTGCTTGGCGAGGCGCTGGGCGTGGCCTTCCAGAGCCGTGCGGTGCATGGCGACAGCGGCTTCAACCTGCTGCTGGCGCTGTTCGACAGCACCATCACCTACCGCGCGCTGTACCAGAAGCGGCAGGAAATCCCGCCGCTGCTCGACCTGCTCATGCTCGACCGCGAAAACCCGCGCGCGCTGGGCTGGGTGGCGCAAACCCTGCGTGCCCGCCTGGCCAAGCTGCCGGGCGAGGCGGCGGGCAGGCAGGAACTGCTGGCGCTGGCACCCGACCCCGACGACTGGCAGTTGCCCGCGCTGTGCACGCAGGACCCTCATGGGCAATACGCCTGGCTGGAGCTGACCCTGACCCAGTCGGTCGACAAGGCCAGGCGACTGTCCGACGACATCAGCCGGCGGTACTTCGCCCATGCCCAGGCTCCCGAGCGGACTCTTGGCGGATACTGAGGCGTCCAGCGCATGACCCAGCCGGAGCCCAAGGACGACGTGCTCTACCGCGTGGTGCACGACACCGCCTACGCCTATTCCACGCCGGTGGAGCTCGCGCACCATCTGGCCCACCTGTGTCCGCTCGACCATGCGGCGCAGCGCCGTGTGGATTTTGTCTGCGACATCCATCCCGAGCCGGATCACCGCCGCAGCGACACCGACGTGTTCGGCAACCGCCGCGAATTCTTCGCCTACTACAGCCCGCACGACACCCTGAGCGTGCGCGCCGTCAGTCTGGTGCGGGTGCGCGCGCCGCAGCAGCCCGACTGGGCTGCCAGCCCGTCGTGGGAGCGCGTGCGTGAGCAACTGGTGTACCACGCCGGCAGGCCCTATGTAGCCGAAGCCGAATACACCTTCGGCACGCATTTCTCGCCATTGTTTGCCGCGGCCGCGCAGTACGCGCAACCGAGCTTCGCCCCCGGGCGGCCGTTGCTCGACGCTGCGCGCGAGCTGATGCAGCGGCTTCACGCCGATTTGCGCTACAGCACCGAGAGCACCGAGGTGCAGACCCGCGCGCCGCAGGCGCTGGAGCTGCGCGCCGGGGTGTGTCAGGATTTCGCGCATGTGATGATTTCGGCGCTGCGCAGCATCGGTCTGGCTGCGCGCTACATCAGCGGCTACTTGCGCTCATGCCCGCAGCCTGGGCAGGCGCACCCTGTCGGCGCCGACGCGTCGCACGCCTGGGTCGCGGTGTGGTGCCCGGTCAACGGCTGGGTGGAATTCGACCCGACGAACAACCGCCAGCCCGCTGCGGACTATGTGCGCGTGGCGACGGGGCGGGATTTCGCCGACGTCTCGCCGCTGCGGGGCGTCATCCGTGGCGGCGGCGAACACACTCTCCGAGTCGGCGTACACGTCAGCCCGGTCGATGCCGTGCCCTAGGCCAAAGCCGGCGGCAGCGCCACCTGTTCAGCGCAGCCGGCCGACATAAGTCGAGGCAGCGGCAAGCCCGCTGGCCGCCCGCTCGCCCTGCTGCGGCGCCCCCGCCGCCGCCCCTGCCGGCGGCGGGGGGAACATCACGGCCTCGAAGCGGTCGGCCCAATGCGCCAGATC
>Ga0078972_1011171_pt1 | contig 16251 bp, 13 predicted proteins | sample YelNatPaOPGAMG01_FD_67568 | JGI IMG/M metagenome (GOLD analysis project Ga0078972, IMG submission 67568) | Hot spring thermophilic microbial communities from Obsidian Pool, Yellowstone National Park, USA - OP-RAMG-01 (SPADES assembly) (version 2) | ecosystem: Environmental > Aquatic > Thermal...
GTCATCAGCTGAGGATTCGTATCCGAGTCTGGTAATCCGGCTCCGGTCGATAACACGGCTCAAGCTCGTCGAACGAGGGTGAGACTTTCATTCGTACCGGAGCCGGATTGATGATACAGAACCAGTTGTTTTTGATGCAGCGACATTTTCTGACGGTGTTGTTGACAGGCTGGTTGGCCAAGTGAGCCTTCGGACTTGGCCACAGCCTGTCAACAACACCGGAACAGCTATACGGGGGACAGGGGACAAAGTCGAAGCAGATATTTCCCAGCCGGGCGGCGCAGAGCTCTGTAATCAACGGGTGCAGGCAGTGCGTCTTTGCGCGTCAGGGAACTTTGGTTCCGGCTACGCCGGGCTGGGAAATATGCCGGCTTCATGAAAGCTGGAAATCTCGCCGGGATAACATTGCGGGTGTGTTTGGTCATTGAGCCGGTTGGATTTCCGGGTTAGCGTTGGCGCGTGATTGGCACGGCAATAAACGCAGCAGCCATACTCGCCGGGGGGACTGTGGGACTCGCCTCCAAAAGCCAGCTTTCAATTCGGCGACAGCAGAACTTGCGGATTATTCTCGGCGTGTTTGCCGTGTATTTTGGGTTGCGGGCATTCTGGATCGGGATCGGCATTCCGGGCGGACAACGGCTGCGCAACTTTCTGGTGGTGCTGGTTGCTCTGATGTTGGGGAAACTGACCGGCAATCTGATCGGTATACAGCGCCGTCTGAACGTTTTGGGCAAACACGCAAAACAACAGTACGAATCGGTAGGACATTCCGGGCAGCGGCGTTTTTCGGATGGATTTGTTGCTGGAGCGATATTGTACTGCATGGCGCCGCTTGCCACGCTGGGGGCAATTCAGGACGGGCTTCTGGCTGATTTCCGGATTCTTGTTGTCAAAGCTGTCATGGACGGCATGGCGATGATCACTTTTGCACGGAGTTTCGGCTGGAGCATCCTGGTTTCCGTACTGCCGGTTGCAGCCTACCAGGGCACGATAACGTTGTTGGCGCGGCTGCTGGCCCCGGAATTGGAAGCGAGGTTTTTGCTCGGCTCGGTTTACGCTGCAACCGGGTTCATGGTTTTCGCGGTGGCATTGGCCATTCTGCAATTGCGCAAAACAGACGTTTCAGATTATTTCCCGGCGCTTGTGTTCGCGCCGGTATTGTCGTGGTTGGTTCACTGAAAAACCAATCTGGAAACCTCATCGCCTTCCCAGGCGAGGACACCCAAAACTTCATTTTGGTGAGATTCCCGGGAAAGGCGACGAGGTCGCCCCGTTCAGCGCGGCGCGACGGAGTGCCAAGCTTGGAACGAACACCTTTGTCTCGTTGCGATGATTCGGCTGCGGCTGCACCGCGCCGGGATATTTTTGGGCCAAGACCAACTTGACGAGAACACAGAACTGGGCTCTGATTGCCAACGAACGCCGGTCAATCTCGGCGTTCCAGTAACGGAACCATGAAATCTAAACTGTCACGTCGCTCGGCTTTGAGCCAGATTGCCACTGGTGCAGCGGCAGTCGGCCTTGTTTCGTCAATACCAGCACGAGTTGCTGCCGCGGATGAAGGACGCGCCAAGTTGAAAGGGAACATCCACCATTCGGTATCTGCGTGGTGTTATGGCAGCCTTTTTAACCCGGGCAGAAACAGGCCTGCCAAAATGACCTTCGAGGATTTCTGTCGCGAATGTTATCGGATGGGAATCGAATCGGTCGAACTGCTTGGACCCGATCAATGGCCAATCGTCAAGAAGGTCGGTCTCACCTGTGCAATGTGCAACGGACCGGACAGTATCCCTTACGGCTGGAACCGGGTTGAGCACCACGATGATCTGTTGGCCAAGTTCGAGAAGGCGATACCTGAAGTGGCCGGCTACGGGTTCCCGAACATAATAACTTTCTCAGGCAACCGGAAAGGTATGAGCGACGAACAGGGAATCGAGAACTGTGTCAAAGGGCTCAAGCGGCTCATGCCGATTGCCGAAAAACACAAGGTGACGGTCATCCTCGAGCTTTTGAACAGCAAAGTCGATCACAAGGATTACATGGCCGATCACACTGCGTGGGGCGTCGAAGTCTGCAAGCGGGTCGGGTCAGAACGCCTCAAGCTCCTCTACGACATCTATCACATGCAGATCATGGAAGGTGACCTGATCAGGACAATCAGGGACAACATCCAATACATCGGTCATTTCCACACCGGCGGAAATCCGGGCAGAAACGAAATCGATTCGACTCAGGAAATCAATTATCCGGCTGTGATGACAGCCATAGTCGCAACCGGCTACAAAGGATTCGTCGGACAGGAATTCGTGCCCAAACGACCCGATCCGCTCGCTTCGCTCAAGCAGGCGATTGAGATATGCGACGTCTGAGAGCGCTCATGCGCATCAGAGTGTCGTCCACTTCCTCGGGTGTTTTCATGCCGATTGTGACGGCATCAACCAGATCGTTTCGGAACACGTATTCGAGCGAAGTGTCTTTTTCCTGCGGCTTTGTGAGTTTACCGGCGCCGAATATTTTCATGCCGACCACAGCTTTGCCATTTCGGCGGGCGGTGCGCAGGACGTCCGAGACGACGTCTGTTGCGCCGTCCATGCTGTAATCCTGTCCACCGCGGTTGTTGATGCGCGCAAAGATGACCTCGGTCCACGGATGCGTTGCTGCAACGCGCAGGGCGCCGAGGTCATGGCATGATACACCGACAGCGCGCACTACGCGCTTCTGTTTCAGTTCTGAGAGCTCGTCTCGAACGCGTGCGTATTCATCGGCCCATTTCGCATCGGTTGCGCAATGGATCAGACAGATGTCAATCACATCCGTGTCAAGCTCCCGGCGGAATCGGTCAACTTCTTCTTTCGCGCCGCCGGATGGCGTTACCCAGTCTTCCTTGCGCACCCAGATTTTCGAAAGGAGGGTGAGTTTGTCACGGCGACCGCCTTTAATAACGTCGCGCACGAACGGATGTGTGCCGTAGAGGTCTGCCATGTCAATGAACGTGATGCCGTTTTCGAGGCTGTGGCGAAGGAGTCTTTCGAAGGCTGCTTTGCCCATCCTTGTGTGATCTGACGACCTTGCCCAGCCGTTGTAACCTGTGCCCTGGGCGAGCCTCGAGGTTGTGATGCCGGTTCGACCAAGGGCGACCTTGTCACTGCCTGCAAAGCTGTGTGGTTTGGTTTGTGTGGTGGAGCAGCCTGCCAGAAACGGGATGGCTGCGGCCAACCCCGCTTTGGGAAGCGATCTGCCGATGAATTCGCGGCGTGTAGTGGTGTGCATCCGGTGCATAACTCCTCTTGGATTGTGGTTATCTGTGTCAGTGTTTAGTCAACAACACGGGCGCTTCTGAACGAGCCGCGTCATTGGCGCTCTGGCCAAACCTTCCACATCGACCATTGCCATACAATCTGGTTCGTGCCAGGCACTCGATCGCAGCTCGACGAGCCAAATGATAGCCCGAATAGCGCCTGAGGCAAATCGAATCGGGGCATCGTTGTGGCGAATCGAACCGTTATTTGACCATGTGCATCCCGGGCACGGTGCAATCGCCATGTCCAACCGACAGATTTGGTCGAGCAGGCGCACTGCATTGCGCGGCGACTGCTGAAGCCCGAGAGCGCCATCTACCCAAGAACGGACCGAACGCTCTGATGCAATGCGTCAACTATGCGTGCCATTTGGCTGGTTGTGGTGCAGTACGGGGGCATTATAACCACGACGTTACCGATCGGTCGTGTAAGAACGCCCCGGTGCGCCATTGCTTCACACACACGCATGCCAGCGCGGTCACGAAGATCGAAGGGCTCTTTTGTACGCCAGTTTTTCACCAGCTCGATTCCTGCGATGAGGCCAACCTGTCGGATGTCGCCCACCTGCGGCAGTTCCCACAGTCGCGCCAACTGAGCCCGCATCTCGTGCTCGAGACGCACACGGTCCCGTTTCGACCTCGGAGTCTCGAGAATGTCCATGTTTGCCAAAGCTGCAGCCGCACCCAACTGGTTTGCCGTGTAGCTGTGTCCGTGAAAGAAGGTCTTGAATTCCGAATATTCACCCAGAAACTCGCCGAAGATGTCCTCTGTTGTGAGTGTCGCCGCCATCGGCAAATACCCGCCGGTCATCCCTTTTGCCATCGCCATCAAATCCGGTTTGACACCCTCGTGCAGGCACGCAAACAGCGGAAAATCGGTCGGCTGGACAACTGCGTCTCGAGAGTCCGCTGGACCATGCCCCTGCGCCCCTGTGCGAGGAAGTGCCGGCACTCCGTTGCCTTCAGCGAAAAGAAGAGCTGCGGGACCGGGACCGTCTGGGGCTGTGCCGGAGCCGGTTCGACCGAACCCGGTCATTACTTCATCCGCAATCAGCAGCGCGTTGTGTTGCCTTGCGATTTCAGTCGCGCGGCGCAGCCAGCCTGCGGGCTGGGGGATCATGCCGGCAGCGCCTTGAATGAGCGGTTCGAAAACAAAGCCCGCGTAAGGTTCACCGCGTTTCTTTTGTGCGACGAATCGACGTTCGAGGGTTTCCAAACATTCCCACCTGCATTTTCGGTATGCGCGTGCGTCCGCACGCTCCGGTTTGGCGACATTATACCGGCAGCGGTAGCAGTAGGGCGCCATTACCTCGTCGGACTTGAAAAGCAACCCTTCCCACGTATGACGGAACAGGTGAATCTGTCCAAGGCTTACCGCGCCAATTGTGTCGCCGTGATACGCGCACGCGAGAGTTAGGAACCTTGGTTTCCTGCATCGGCCGGAGCGGCGGGATGATTCAAAAGCCAGCTTCAGCGCCACTTCCATTGCGGTTGAACCATCATCGGAATAGAACACGCGACAGAGCCGCGGGCCGACGGCTTTGTCGGGCCGGTTTCGGGTTGGTACGCCTGTAAAGTTGGCGGCGGCTATCAGCTTTTCCGCGAGGATTGACGCAGGCTCGTTTGCCAGTCCGAGTGCGGATGAATGGGCAATACGTTTGAGTTGCTTTTGGATAGCCGCGTTTATGATCGGTTGATTGTGGCCGTGCAAGTTCGTCCAAATTGACGAATTTGCGTCGATGTATCGCCGGCCGTGCGCGTCGCGCAACACTGCTCCCCGTCCGGACACAATCACAATCGGCTCACGTCGGAGCCAATCACGCATCTGGGTGAACGGATGCCAGATATATCGCAGATCAAGCCGCGCAAGTGGGTGCATCGGTGTGTGACTGTGCCGGGGACAAATTGCCAACCGCAGTTTCGGATTCTGCCGGACTGCATCGTCCTTCAATCAAACCAACGGACTGCAAACCAGACAACAGTTCGGCAACGTCGGATTCGGTATGCGCTGCTGTCAGCGTCAGCCGCAGCCGGGCCGAACCGCGCGGTACGGTGGGGAATCGCACTGCCGGAATAAAGATGCCCTGTTCGAACAATGCGTTGGCAACTTCCACCGCGCGCTGCTCGTCGCCGATGATCAGCGGTACGATCAGACTCGATGCCGTGGTTGTGCTGCCCGGGTCACATGACTTCTGTACCCCCGACCGGAACCGGGACACAACTGCTGTCGTGTTTGCCCAAACACGATCGCAAAGCCGCCGCCCTTCTTCACTGGCCACGATACGCACTGCAGCGAGTGCCGCCCCCGCAGCCGATGGAGGTGGTGCGGTCGAAAATATGAAACTGCGCGCCTTGTTGACGAGGTACTCGATCAACGACGCCGACCCGCAGATGTAGCCACCGGCAGCGCCAAGCGCTTTCCCCAACGTGCCCATCCGCACTTCGATTCGCTCGGCAACCCCGAGTTTCTCGGCAAGGCCGGTCCTGCGCGGACCGTACAGGCCGGTTGCGTGGGCTTCATCAACCATCAACCACGCACCATACCGATCTTTCAAATCCACCAACTCACGCAACGGCGCGTGGTCCCCGTCCATGGAAAATACGCTCTCGGTTATGATCAACGTCCGCGGTCGATCTGATGGGGACGTTCCTTGCGCTCTCTGGTCGGCCCACCGGAGAATTTCCTCCAGTCGCTCCAGATCGTTATGTGGATAGACCCGGAGTTTTGCTCTGCTCAACCGGGCACCATCCACATGGCATCCGTGCGCCAGTTTGTCCAATACTACCACGTCCCCCGGCCCAACCAGAGCCGGGATTGTGCTGATTGCCGTGGTGTAGCCCGATGAAAAACTCAGAGCTGCTTCTGTGTTTTCGAATTCAGCCAAAGCCGCCTCGAGTGCGTGATGCAGTGCAAGAGATCCGCAGATCGACCGTGAAGCGCGCGAACCGCTGCCGTAATCCATGGTTGCTTTCAGCGCTGCTTCCACAACTTCAGGATGACCCGCCAACCCGAGGTAATCGTTCGAGGAACAATTCAACACAAAGCGTCCATTTATGGCAACGCGCGTTCCGGCGATGCCATCGATGCGGCGCAAGCCGCGATGAAGGCCGCGTTGGCGTATCTCAGCCAACCGCCTCTCGATTTCAACTTCAAATGCAGTCACGCAGCCGAGTTTAAATCCACGGTTTCGCCTGTTCCAGAAACTTCGCGTCTGCAGCGCGGCGCCCCAGACTGCCACGCTTGGAACGGACGCGTTTATTTCGCCGCGATCATCCGGTTGCAGTTGTGCCGCGCTGAGTCTTCTGTCGTGACAAACCCAAAAACAACTCGCAAAATCGAGCATATATGTCTGACGCAACAAAAAACTTCACGCTTCCGACACTGCCTTTTATCGACGGTGAATATCGCAAACCCGCTGCTGGCCGACCCAATCCGCTGACAAACCCTGCCACCGAAGAAGTCATTGCCGAAGTGGCGGCTGCGGACGTGCCCGAAGCAACAGCAGCAATCGAAAGCGCGTTCAATGCATGGCAAAAAGTTTGGCGCGACCTCGCCCCGGGCCGACGCGCGGGCATTCTCTTTGAAGTGGCGCGTGCGATCAGAGCCAACGCCGAGGAGTTGGCCGTGTTGGAAACCACCAATATCGGCAAACCCATCTCCGATGCAAGGGACGAAATCGAATTGGGCGCGCGCGTTTTCGAGTATTACGCAGGAGCCGTCAGCAAGTTCTACGGCCATACAATACCGGTCGCGCGCGGCGGGTTTGACTTCACGATGCGGCAGCCGATGGGCGTCGTGGCGTGCATCGTGCCATGGAACTTCCCGTTTCCGATCGCTTCATGGAAAGTCGCTCCTGCCCTTGCCGCAGGAAATGCGGTCGTGCTCAAGCCGGCAACGTTGTCGCCCCTCACCGCGCTCAAACTTGGCGAACTCGCTTGTGCGGCGGGGCTTCCCCCGGGCGTATTGCAGGTGCTGCCGGGCAGCGGCTCTGTCCTTGGCGATGTGCTGGTTACGCACCCGCTGATAAGGAAGGTGTCGTTCACAGGTTCGACTGAAATTGGCCGACGAATAATGGAGCTGGCCGCGGGCGACCTCAAACGCGTTTCACTCGAGCTGGGGGGCAAATCGCCGAACATCGTTTTTGCCGATTCGGATTGGAAGCGGGCGGCAGACACTTCGCCCATGAGCGTGTTTGCCAACACGGGCCAGGACTGCTGCGCACGCAGCAGAGTGTTCGTCGAAAGAAGCATTTTCGAGATGTTTCTTGACCGATTTGTCGAGGCCACACGCCGGCTTGTTGTGGGGAATCCGATGGACCCGGCCACGCAGATCGGGCCGCTGGTTTCCGCCGCACAACGCGAGAGCGTCGAGGAGTTTCTGGATGATGCCCGACATCACGGCAGCAGGTTCGTCTGCGGGGGCGGACGTCCACAGCGCCGGGGTTATTACCTCGAACCAACGGTGCTCACGGGCGTCGGGCACGGCGACCGTTGCTGGCGCGAAGAGATATTCGGCCCGGTCGTGTGCGTGATGCCCTTTGACGAGGAAGCTTCAATGATCCAAGAAGTGAATGCGTCCACGTACGGGTTGAGCGGGTCGATTTGGACCAACGACCTCCGGCGCGCGTTGCGTGTTGCGCGCGCCGTCGAAAGCGGCGTTCTCAGCATCAACTGCCACAACAGCGTCCATGTCGAAGCGCCGTTCGGCGGATTCAAACAAAGCGGTTTGGGCCGCGACCTTGGAATGGCAGCGATGGAAGGTTACACCGAGTTGAAAAACGTCTATGTCGCAGAGTAACTCAGCACAACCGAATGATCGTGGCGAAACAAAGGCGCTTGTTGCAGGCTCGGCGCTCCGCCGCGCCGCGCTGACCGAAGCTGCTTCCTCGCCCATGGGGGAGCTGAGATTGAGATCAACGACCCAATTGGACACAAGACTTTCAAACAATCCGCCGATTTGCGATCTATGCGCCGATCTTCCAACATAGTACTCCAATGACCCCGGTAATCGTGCAAAACAGAGGTGGGAAATCCCACGCGGCAAACTTGCTCTCGCCCTCGAGAATTTGCGCGGTCATTACGGTGTTTTTCCTCGTTCAAGGATGCAGCCCGCGCTCCCAGAAACCGGCTATAGACATCAGCGTGTTGTCAAGGCCGGAGCCGGACGTCGTCTATGTTGAACTGCGCAATCGCGTTTTCAACAGCAGCCCCAGTGACTTCAAGGTCGAGAATGTCACAGAACCGTTTCCACTGTGGGGCGCGATTGTTGAACACGGATTGCCCAACGGGACTGCGACCTTGGTTTGTTTCGCGAATGGCGAGGCAAGTCTTTACCTCAGTTCGGGTGCAGGTTTGGCGGGAACGAGTGCAAACGCCGATGTCAGAGTGGGCGCCAGCAACCTCGTCGCACTGGCAGCACAACAGGCTCCGACGGCTTCGCCGACCGAGTCATGGCCGCCCCCTGCGATTGGCGAAGTGGCTTTCTGGTTCCTGTCCACTAATCAGGTTCTTGGAACCCGTGTTTCGGACCGAGATCTGCAAGATGATAACCATCCGCTCGCAAAACTCTATCGATCCGCCAACGCTTTGCTCACCCAGATGCACCTCGTCGCAGCCGAAATACAATCCAAGACCAACTCGGTAAACAACAAGGAAACCAACAACGCTTCGACAAACGCTCAACCCGACCCATGAACCTCCAATCGCTCAAAAAGCAAGTCCGCGCAGGTTTGATTGACACCGTGACAGTAGCGTTTCCTGATACGCTGGGCCGTTTGATGGGCAAAAGGTTCAGAGCAGATTTCTTCCTCGAATCTGTGCTTCGCCATGGTACACATTGCTGCAACTACCTGCTCACGGTGAACATGGAGATGGAACCCCAAGACGGCTTTCGCGTGACCAATTGGGACGCCGGGTTCGGCGACTTCGCCCTCCGCCCCGACCTTGGAACCTTGCGCCCCATACCATGGCAACAAGGCAGCGCTCTTGTCCTTGGAGATTACACAAAGGACGATGGCAGTCTCGTCGCCGAAGTCCCACGGTCGGTCCTGAAAAACCAGGTGCAACGGCTGGACGCGATGGGGCTCGAATGCCTCTGCGCCAGCGAACTCGAGTTCTACCTGTTCAATCAAACCTATGATTCGGCCTTTGCCAGTGCATATCGCGACCTGCAGCCCTCGAGCAACTACCGAATTGATTATCACATCACGCAACCGGGCCAGGATGAGCCGCTCATGCGCGCCATTCGCAATCAGATGACCGCCGCCGAGATTCCGGTCGAAAACAGCAAGGGCGAATGGAGCCGCGGCCAACACGAGGTGAATTTCGTCTGCACCGACCCAATCCGAATGGCCGATCGGCATGTCGTTTTCAAAAGCGGCGTCAAGGAACTGGCACATCAACACGGCAAATGCGTGACGTTCATGGCCAAGTTCGCCCCCGGCGAGGCCGGTAACTCGTGTCATCTTCACCTGAGCCTCTGGCGCCGCGGTGAAAATGTTTTCGTCAAAGGCGACAATTCACAACTGCATCAGCGCCGATCGCAAAAGCGGAATCCCGCAAGCGCGACGAGCTTTGGATCACAACTGTTCCGCCAATTCCTCGGCGGTTTGATGAAATACTCGCCAGAGCTTTGTCTTTTCTATGCGCCGACAATCAACAGCTACAAACGGTTCCAACCCGGGAGCTGGGCTCCAACCCGTATGGCATGGGCAAGAGACAACCGCACCGTCGGTTTCAGAGTGGTCGGCCAGAACGATTCATTCCGCATCGAGAACAGGATGCCCGGCGCAGACGCCAATCCCTACCTTGCATTTGCCGCGATGCTGGCGGCTGGACTCGCCGGCGTTGAGGAAAACCTCGATTGCGGCGATGAATACCATGGAAACGCCTACGTTGACACGAGGCTTCCACGCCTTCCAGCCAGCTTGAAAGACGCCGCCGACCTTTTCGATCGATCGAGACTCGCAAGACGTGTTTTCGGCGATGCGGTCGTCGATTTCTACGTTCACCACGCCCGCCTCGAACATCAAGCATTCTCAGACGCAGTTACCGACTGGGAAAAAGCCAGGTACTTCGAGCGAATCTAACCCGGGGAAATCTCACCGGCCAACGCCCAAGGGGCAGCAACACGTTCAATCCGGTGGGATTTCCGGTACCGCACATTTCCCAGCCCGGCCCAGCCGGAACCAAACGCCCGAGGCTTAACCATTGCGCTGGTTGCAGGAATACCGCTGTGTCGCGCCGCGCTGAACAGGGCAACTTAAGATACCAGTAACAATGGCTTTTGCACGCAGGACGGCTCGCACGTTTGGTCCCCGGTCTTGCTGGTGCCTGTTGTGAAGAACGCCCATGCTACCCCCCGAGTGCCTCATTGGCGCACGATGACTGGTGGGTTGGAAGGCCGTGTTGATTTGGGTTTCCCGGGAGGTCGAGCACGATTTTGACAGACTACCCTGAGAAAGCCCGCTGCGTTGGAACAAAACCTCGCTGATACTCCAACCCCTTTTAATTGTGGAACCGAGCCGGGGCATCTGGCCCATGTATATAGACAGACAACGTGTTTGTTTTTCACGGACTTTACATGGTTTTGCATAGCTTTGCATATCTTTGCACCATATGGCCGCACCCAGTGGCATAAACTCCGGCAATCCAAAATCAAGAAAACGCGGGTTCGATCTGTTCCGCCCAGTCAGTGTCAAACCCGATGGCACTCGCATCCAAAGCCCTAATTGGTGCGTCAGATTCCAACACCAGGGCAAACGCACCTGCCGCAGCCTACACACCGGAGATTATCGCCTCGCTGCTGTGGTTTTCAGTCGGCGGTCGTTGCAGGCCATGGGATTGGTTGGGGTTCGGAATCCGTTCAAGGAACTTTGCGGTTGGTTGCGGGCGCACGGAGTCCGGGATTTCAAGCCGGTGCATTATCTGCGGAAGTGTTTCGGGTCGTTGGCGGTGGCTGATCACGGGATATTCATTGCGTCGAAGCTTTTGGGTCATGCAGACATTGGCCTCACAGCGAGCACATATGCCGGTCAGGTGGACAAGTTGCCTGCGGTGAGGTTTTGAAATATTGGGAGAATACACAGCGGAAGATGCGGTTCGGTTTCTGCCGTGGCGATTGCATCTCGGAAAAGCGTTCAATTGTCGTTGGGCGGATGTAGTGGACTTGGATTTTGGGCGGTTGTGTTGATCAAGTCTTGCCGGCCTGAGATTTCTCCAGTGCGAGTGAGTTCGTGTCTGTTTTCTATGTGCTCAGGATACCAACTCTTGTCTATGTTCCTTCAAAATGGAAAGATCTGCTTCGTCAGCGACAGAGATGACCTTGCCTTCATGTCAGCGGGCGGTTAAAGGGGACCACATTCCGATCCAAGGCGGTCCCTTTTGAAGTGACCGGTGACACTATGCTAAACGATGCCAGTCTCGCCATTATTGCTGGTTTCCTAGTTTGACCGTATCCGTGTTAGGAACCCCATCTGGGCAAGGAAGCCAGGAGCGGCAATGATGGCCGCATGGAAAAGACATTACCTTTGCGGCGTCGAAAGACCTCGGCCGAAAAAGCGCGGATTCTGGCCGCCCGCGCGCAAAGCCAGTTGTGCAATCGCGATTTTGCTGCTCAACACGGCATTGCGCTCTCCACCTTCTACCGCTGGCAGCAGCAGTTGTCCACCGGTCAGAGAGCCGATCGGGCCCACCTGATCGAAGTGCCCAACCTGCTCAGTTCTGCACCGGCTCCCAGAACCTACCGAGTGCAGTTGGCCAACGGCACAGTCCTGGAGATCGCCTCGGGCTTTTTCCTGGAGGAACTGCGCTCCCTGACACAACTGATCCAAGGAGATTGTGGACCGGATTGGGCAATTGTATGCGGTGGAGAAAGAGGCTCGCGAAAAGCGACTGGGTCCGGAGCAACGGTTGGCGCTGCGGCGTGCTCGGAGCCAACCGGTGATGAGGGCGCTCAAAGCACGCCTTGTGGAAATCGGTCAGCAGATTGCGCCCAGGGGCAAGCTGGCTCGGGCCTGCGATTACGCCTTGGGCCAATGGAGTCGATTGGAAGAATACCTTCGGGACGGGGTGATCGAGATCGACAACAACTGGTGCGAAGGCGGGATGCGTCCGCTTGTACTGGGTCGGAAGAACTGGCTACACATTGGCAGCCCGGAGGCGGGGGCGAAAGTGGCCGCGATTGCTTCGATTGTAGAAACCTGCCGACTTCTGGACATTAACTTGCGGGCTTATTTGCGGGACGTGCTGCCTCGGTTGGGCGACTGGCCCATCAACTGTGTCGCCGAGCTGACCCCCACCGCCTGGAAGGCACCCCACACCAAGAAAGCCTAACATCATCCCATCAGCTTACGCATTCCGCGCGCCACCGCCCAGACGCGGTTTCTAATACGGATACAGATGAAGAAGCCAGACACTTGTGTCCCGAGGTGCGACGCCCGCAATGCGTCTCAACACCCATCGAGCGACAACGCCCGGCACACAACGTGACGCAGGCCACCGAGCCTCAACGCACCTCCAGTCGGAAAAACTGCCCCGGCTTGGCCTCGTCGATCGCATTGGTTACAGTGAATGTTCCACATCCTCCAAATGTGTTCGTTGCCACACGCACCCAATCGGCCATCGGCAGCGTCACGTTGGTCGTGGCGAGTACGTAATACCCCAGACCTTCAAGGCCGCCCACTCCGCCATACACCACATTCGACCCGGCCAACAGCATACCGGTTACCCGCGGCACGTCAGCCACCACGGTCAATCTCGCCGCGGCACTGGTAACAGCACCGTAGGCGTTGGTGATCAAAACCTGGTAAATACCCGCGTCGAACGGTTGCACGTTGGCCAAAGTCAATACCTCCATTGTTGCGCCGAACACGTTGCCGCCGTCTTTCAAATAGTTGGTGCCGTCCTTGAGCCACCGGTAACTCAGCAGCGGGGCGCCGGACGCGGTGACGGTAAACCTAGCCGTTGTACCGGCCAAATTGGTCATGGATTGAGGCTGCTGAGTGATTTCAGGCGGTGCATTGCTCTCAGGCATCAACAGCAAAACACTCAATCCCAACCACAGGTCCGCCACGTAAGCGTAGTTGCCGCTCACCGCCACGCCGTTGGCGTACCCGCCAGTGTCGTAGCCGCCCACCCGCTGCAGGTTGGCCGGATCGCTCACGTCTATTACCTGCAATCCTGCCTCCCCGTCTGCGACGTAGGCGTAGTGTTCTATAACAATCACAGCCCGGGCAGACCCAGCGGTGTTGTAGCCTCCCACCCGTAAAGGCTTAGCCGGATTGGTGACGTCTATTACCTGCAAGCCCGCATTCCCGTCCGCAACGTACGCGTATTGCCCGCTAAGCGTCACAGACAAAGCAGACCCACTGGTGTTATAGCCTCCAACCCGCCGAGGCTCGGCCGGACTACTCAGGTCTATAATTTGCAATCCCGCGTCCCCATCGGCGACGTACGCGTAATTTCCAATTGAACTTACAGCAACTCGATATGCGTAGCCGCTGGTATCGCGGACCCCTGCCTTTTTCGGAATGCTAAGGTCTATCACCTCCAATCCTGCATCCCACGCGGCGACACAGGCGTAGTCTCCTATGACTGCTACACCAGTTGTCCAGACGCCCTCGGCGCACCCCGCCACACGTTCTGGCATGAACGGGTCCCGCACGTTTATTACCTGCACGCCGGAGTAACCATCTGCCAGGTAAACTTTGTTCCCAATTACAGCAACGTCGTTTGCACAGCCGCTCATATCATACCAACGCACTAATTGAGGATGGTCGGGGTTCGTCACATCAATCACCAGGATGCCTCCATACCTAGCTGGGACGTAGGCATGGTGTCCTCTCACCGACACGCCCCAGGCCCACCATCCGGTAAAACAGGCGCCGACGCGGTGCGGCATAGCCGGATCACTCACGTCTATAACGTGGAATCCTGTGTCGCTTGCTGCTGCCAAGTAGACGTACTGGCCGCTTACTGCGACGTGGACCGCGTTACTGATGTTGCATACACCGACACGCTGCGGGTGTGCTGCATTTGTCACATCGATCACCTGTAACCCTTGTCGACCAGCCGCAACATAGGCGTAGTTGCGGGCTACTGCGACGCTAGAGGCCAGGCCAGCAGCTGCGCACGCGGCTACCCGGCGCGGGCTGGCGGGATCGCTCACGTCTATTATCTGCAATCCTCCCTCCATGTCCGCAACGTACGCATAGTTTCCGCTGACTGCCACGTCGATGGCAAGCCCGGGAGTGTCGCAGCCGCTCACATGCTGCGGGTGGGTCGGATCGCTCACATCTATTATCTGCAATCCTGCCTCATAGTCGGCAACGTATGCATAGTTTCCGCTCACTGCCACGGCCTTGGCAAGTCCGGGAGTATCGCAGCCCCCCTCCCGCTGCGGCTTGGCCGGATCGCTCACGTCTATCACCTGCAAGCCCGATTTCTCATCCGCGACGTAGGCGTAGTTGCCGCTCACTGCCACGGCACCCGCAAGTCCGGAAGTAACACAGCCCCCCACCCGCTGCGGGTTGGGTGGATTGCCTACGTCTATCACGTGCAAGCCCGCGTCCCAAGCCGCCACATAGGCACGGGTCCCACTGATCGCTATGCTCATGGCAGGCCCACGCCTCCAGCCGGGCCATTGGCCCACCAGCACAGGATCGGAAGCGCGCCCCGGCAAGACCAATAGTAGCGCCATCAGTCCCAAGCAGGCGCAGCGCAGCGCCTTGCTGCAGTCCCAGGCCTTTGGTTCGGAAAACAAACCCATACCACCAACATCACAACGAATCTGACAGCGTGTCTTCATATAACATGATGTGATCGGTTCTGAACGACATTGATCGGGTTGAGCGCCGCTCGGGTCTGGCAAATGCTTGATGGCGACCAGGACTCCGTACCAGCCGTGCGAATGGCCATTTCGGGGAGACCACCTTACCGATGCAGTACCTTTCGGTTCTGGGGCGAGAGGCTGTGGGAGCTGGAAAACTGGCGGTCTGAGCAGGCTCTGTGGTCCTGCAGATTTGTTTCTCACCGCGCCACAAGTCATGTTCTACCTGAGGTTCGGAGGCACACTAGCAGAACCGGAATCCGTGTCAAGCCGAACCTGGAACTCCAATCAACTCCGACATCATTCCAATCCAGTCCCTACATCAATCCGGTGCCGATAAACGGGTCATCCGGAAGGTTTGTGTTTGGAGTGTGGCGCGGGCCGCAGGCGCCTCTCAGGCTCGGCGCCTGCCCCACCGGCCCGCGCAAGGATTTGAACCCTCCTCCTTGGCGTCCCTGGGTACGTTTCTTCGCGGTTTCCCCAAGGGGGGTGGAAGAATCGGGCTTTGCTGAGGAGAGTTGGTTTGTTGAAATCGGGCCATGTCACAAAGTCTGCTTTATCATGCATTTGGGATTCCCAGCACGTATCGGTATGTGCACACCGAGTACCGGGAGGGAGCGGTTTGGTTTGCGGTGCGGCCGGGGGTTGAGCCGGAGTGTTGTCCGCGGTGTCAGAGCCGGGAGTTTGGCGGGCACGGGCAGCGGGAGCGGAATGTGCGGACGGTGCCAATCGGGCGGAAGGCGGTGTGGTTGAAGGTGGAGGTGCGGAGGTACCGATGCAGAGATTGCGGGCAGACCTGGGAGATTCAGCCGCCTTTTGTTCGGCCGTATGAGCAAGTGAGCCTGCAGTTGAAGCGTTACGTGATGGATTTGAGCCGGATGATGACGATCATGGACGTGGCGGAGCTGACAGGGTTGAGCTGGGACACGGTCAAGGAGATTGTCAAGGAGGGGCTGGGTGCGGAGTATGCGCACATTCGGTTGAAGGGTCTTGTGCGGCTGGCGATCGATGAGATTTACTTGGGGCGAAGCAAGAAGTATTTGACGTTGGTGATCGATCAGGAGACCGGGCGGATTGTGTGGGTGGGGCGCGGTCGGGCTGGGGAAGCGCTGCATGGTTTTTGGCG
>Ga0078972_1011172_pt1 | contig 16249 bp, 15 predicted proteins | sample YelNatPaOPGAMG01_FD_67568 | JGI IMG/M metagenome (GOLD analysis project Ga0078972, IMG submission 67568) | Hot spring thermophilic microbial communities from Obsidian Pool, Yellowstone National Park, USA - OP-RAMG-01 (SPADES assembly) (version 2) | ecosystem: Environmental > Aquatic > Thermal...
AAAAGTTAAGTAACCCATCGAATCCAATACTTATTTCGGTCATCACAAAACTACCCAAGTCTATTTCGGGTTGCAGCGCACCCGAAGTGCCAAGTCGCACTAAAGTTAACTTCTTTTTTTCTGTCTTTTCGGTTCTGGTTTTGAGGTCGATGTTAACCAGTGCATCGAGTTCGTTAACCACAATGTCAATATTATCGGTTCCTATACCGGTCGAAAGCACGGTTATGCGCTTGCCCTTAAATGTCCCGGTAACAGTTTTGAACTCACGGTTCGATACTGACAGCTCTTGGGTATCAAAAAATCTTGCAACGGTATCAACTCTGCCCGGATCGCCCACCAGTATCACTTTGTCAGCCAGTTGCTCGGGCTTTAAATGTAAATGGAATACACTTCCATCGGGGTTGATAATTAGTTCAGATGATTCTATAACTCTCATGATTTTTATATTTAATTTTTGCAATTATAGCAAAGGTTTAGATTAAATCAACATTATTTAAAAAGTTTTAGCTTCGATACTTCTATTTATTGGTAAATTTGCAAAAAAAAACAAGCAACCATGATTCAACGTATTCAAAGCCTGTTCTTACTTTTTGCAGTAATACTTATTGCAATATTGATGTCAAATCCCTTTGCAACATTTATAGTTGAGCCCCAGTTAGCCAAATATACATTAAGTGTTTTTGGGCTGAGCAAGGTTGATGGTTCATCAATCGAAAAGGTTCAAAACCTGTGGTTTTTACTCGGTTTTATGGTTATTGTTCTATTAATCAATTTTGTAACCGTTTTTCTTTATCAAAAACGTATATTGCAAATCCGTCTTTGTATTATTTCGATAATTATGTTACTTGGTGTACAAGGAGTTATGTACTATATAGTGTTTGCCTTTGGCAAGAATTTAAACTCCAGTCCGCATTACAACCTTGTGTTCATATTTCCGCTTGTTGCGGCCATATTAAATTTTCTTGCCCTTAGGGCAATTGCTCGCGACGAAGCGCTTATTCGTTCTCTTGATAGGTTACGTTAGTTCTCGTAAACGTAAAAAGGTATATCCCCGCAAGGGCAGCACCTACTGCACTTATTATAAAAACAGTACTCGACCCGGCTACTACCCATATTAGGCCTGCCAGGCTGCTTGCAAGTAGCGTGGCAATACTTTGTAAGCTATTGTAAAGGCCTATTCCAGTTGCTGTTTTTGTTTTAGGCAGGTTATTTGCAAGCCAAGCCTTTAATACCCCTTCGGTTGATGCAGCGTATAGTGAGTATAGGCCAAAGAGCAGTATGAACATACTCCATTTTGTAGTTAAGGCAAAGCCTAAGTAGGTGATTGCAAATATGGCTATACCAAAAACCACCATTCTTTTCATTCCCAACTTGTCCGATAACCATCCCATGGGATAGGAAAGTAAGGCGTATGCTAAGTTGTAGAAGATGTATAAGCCGATAACCATGGTGTCCGAGGCTCCTGCTTCTTTTACTTTTAGTAAAAGGAATGCATCGGAGCTGTTAATTAGGGTGAAGATGATTAACCCAATTACAATATGCCGATAGTTAATAGGCGATTGGTTCCAGTATTTTAGGAACGAGAAAGGCGAAACGATACCTTTGCTATTGCTATGGATATGCTCTTTAGCCTTTTCTTTCAGCAAAAAAGTTAGTAAAACGGCTGCAAGTCCGGGGATAATTGTAATTAGAAAAATGTAGGTATAGTTGCCGGGATATAGCCAGAGTAAAAGTAAAGCAACGGCCGGGCCAACGGCTGCTCCGAGGGTATCCATGCCCCTATGGAAACCAAATACTTTACCCCGAGTTTCGGGAGTAGACTCATCGCTGAGGAGGGCATCACGGGCACTGGTTCTTAGCCCCTTGCCCATGCGGTCGGTAGTTCGGACTATAAAAATCCATACCGGCCACTTGCTGATAGCCATGGTAGGTTTGGAAAGGGCACTCAGGAAATACCCCCACCTAATAAAAATAACTCGTTTCCCTAACCTGTCCGATAGTTCGCCAAAATAACCCTTGCTTAATCCAGCTGTTGCTTCGGCAATCCCTTCAAGTATCCCGATAAGTAGAGCTGTAAATCCAATCGATTTTAGGTAGATTGGCATTACTGGATATAGCATCTCACTTGCTATATCTGTAAAAAAGCTAACAAGGGAAAGGGTGATAACAACCCGAGAAAAAATCCTTTTCATAAATTAAACTTTATACTTACAAAAGTATCTTAAGGTTACGAATTAATGTTAAAACCATTAATATTTCTTTGAAGTTTTTAATTAATGTATAATTTTGTTTTTGATTTTATTAACAAACCTATATTAAATTTTTAAAAGTTATGACGAATAAAAAAGGTTTTTTGTTTATGCTTACGATGCTTGTTTTAACAGGCATTCAGGGATTTAGTCAAGCTGGTTGGAATACACCTGTGCCGGTAGATCCAAATGTTCGCTATGGTAAGTTGGAAAATGGGCTAACTTATTACATTCGCAAGAACACCGAACCCAAGCAACGTGCTGAGTTTTACATTGCCCAAAATGTTGGTGCAATTCTGGAAGAGGATAGCCAAAATGGTTTGGCTCACTTCCTGGAACACATGGCTTTTAATGGAACCAAGAACTTTCCAGGCAAAGGAATCATCAACTATTTCGAAACCGTTGGTGTAAAGTTCGGGTTTAATATAAACGCCTTTACCTCGGTTGACGAAACTGTTTACAATCTCTCCGATGTACCTACCACCCGTGAAGGTATTATCGATAGTGCATTATTGGTATTGCACGATTGGTCGCATTTCATTTCATTACTTCCCGAAGAAATTGAGTCGGAGCGTGGAGTAATCCGTGAGGAATGGCGTACCGGTCGTAATGCTGAGCGCAGAATGTACAAGCAACTTATGCCTGTAATGTACAAGGGCTCAAAGTATGCCGAACGCGATGTTATTGGCGATATCAACGTAATTAACAACTTTAAGCATCAAGAACTGGTTGACTACTATAATAAATGGTATCGTCCCGATTTGCAATCAATAGTTATTGTGGGTGATGTTGATGTTGACCAGGTTGAGGCAAAAATTAAATCGCTGTTTGCCGATATTCCTGCTCCGGTTAATCCTGCCACACGTCCTTTCTATGAGTTACCCGATAACGATGAACCCCTTGTGGGGGTTGCCACCGACCCTGAGGCTCGCAATGCCATCGTTTACCTATACTTTAAGGCACCGGTTACTCCTAAAGAGGCTAAAACCATTGGTTACCTTCGTACCGATATGGTAAGGGAACTCATCTCTTCTATGGTATCATCGCGTCTTAATGAACTTGTTCAGAAACCTAATCCTCCATTTGTTTTTGGTGCATCGGGCTATTTCAATTTAGTACGAACCAAGGATGCTATGGCATTCTATGCAGCCCTTCGTCCCGATAATATGATTGACGGGGTAAAGGGACTTATTCGCGAGTCGGAGCGGGTTAAACGCTTTGGTTTCAACGCTTCCGAACTCGATAGGGCTAAGTCCGATTACTTACGTTCCTTGGAAAATCAGCTTAAGGAAAAGGATAAGCAGAAGAACGAAAAGTATGTATGGGAATGTATTGATCATTTCCTAAAGGGTGAGCCTATGCCGGGTATTGAATTTGAGTACATGTTTGCATCGCAACTTATGCCTACCATTACTATCGATGAAATTAACGCTGTAGCTAAACAGCTCATCACCGATAAAAACGTTATTATCAGCTTAATGGCTCCCCAAAAGGAAGACATTAATGTTCCCAGCCAGGAACAGATTCTTGCTGCCTTGCAGGAAGTAAAGGCTGAAAATGTTGAGGCTTACGTTGATAAGGTTGTAACCAAACCCTTGGTTGAGAAAGTTGCTAAGCCTGGTAAGGTAAAGAAAGAGAATGCCAAGAACGTATTCGGCACAACCGAATGGGTGCTCTCAAATGGTGTAAAAGTTGTTATTAAACCTACCGATTTTAAGGAAGATCAGGTAGTTGTTGAGGCTTTTAGCGCTGGTGGTTCATCACTTGCTACTAACGATGAATTGCCTTCGGCAAATATGGCTACACAAATTGTTACCAATGCAGGAGTGGGTGAGTTTACAAGTACCGACCTAGAGAAAATGCTTGCCGGTAAGATGGTTAAGGTTCGCCCTGTTATTGCCGAAGATTATGAGGGATTTAGCGGTGAGGCTTCCCCAAAGGATTTTGAAACCTTGCTCCAGCTCATTTACCTCTACATGACCTCTCCACGTGCCGATGAGGAAAACTTTAATACCTATATGGGTCGCATGAAAGCCTTTATGGCTAATGCTGCTGCCGATCCTCGTATGGCTTTCCGCGATAGTATTACTGTGGCTTTGGCCAACCATAACCCACGCGTAATGCCAATGAATATTGAATACCTTAATAGGGTTGATTTTAATAAGAGCATCAACTTTTACAGGAATCGCTTTGCCGATGCATCCGATTTCACTTTCATCTTTACCGGAAATGTTAGCCCAGTTGAGATTAAGCCTTTGGTTGAAAAATACCTGGGTGCATTACCTACTGTTAAACGTAAAGATGTTGCTAAGGATAACGGTGTAAGACCTCCGAAAGGCAAAGTTCAGAACTACTTCACTAAACCAATGCAAACTACCAAATCGTCTATATTCGTTGGCTTTACAGGCGAAATTGAGTATAATGTAATGAACGATATCCTGGCCGATTACCTAACCTCAATTCTTCGTACCCGTTACCTGGAAGAAATTCGCGAAAAAGAGGGTGGTACTTACGGTGTTGGTGTAAGGGTTGCTTTGCGTAACTTCCCCACAAACTCCTATGTTGTTCAAATCCAGTTCGATACCGATCCTAAGCTGCGCGATAAACTCATAGGCATTGTTTACTCTGAAATTGAAAAGATTAAGAACAATGGCCCACTGGCTGATGATCTTAACAAAACCAAGGAGTTCATGCTTAAGGAGTACGAGCAAAATCAGCGTGAAAATAATTATTGGACAAATGTTATTAGGGCAAAATATGAAGATGGCCTTGATTTCGATACAAAGTATGCCGAAATGGTTAAGGCTGTTGATGTAAATACTGTTAAGGAATTTGCCAATAAGATTTTTGGACAGGGGAATGTGGTAGAAGTGGTAATGACTTCGGAAGAGCAAAAATAAATAAATTACACAGTAAATTTAAAGGGGTATCCTTTGTGGTTACCCCTTTATTTTTTTGTCGGTATCCAAGTTTTTCCTATCATTGTGAAAACTCATGATGTTATGAGAACCTTACTTTTCGCTATACTTATATTCTATGGCAGTTTTGGTTTTGCCCAAAACGATTCCACAATACGTTTGGTTTTCATTGGTGATGTTATGGGGCATGTCCCGCAAATCCAATCGGCATTCGATAGTGCAACCGGACTATATAATTACACCGATGTCTTTTCGGAATTCAAGGGATTGCTTACAAAAGCCGATTATGCCATTGCAAACCTCGAGGTTACTTTGGGTGGCGAACCGTACACCGGATACCCGCAATTCAGTTCCCCTGATGCCCTTGTCGATGGTTTGATGGCTACGGGCGTTAATGTATTGGTTACTGCCAATAACCATTCCGTTGACAGGGGAGGGCAAGGTATCCGAAGAACTATAGATGTACTTGCTGCCAAAAACCTACTTTTTACTGGGACATTCCTCGATTCAGCCGACAGAGCATTGCGTAATCCTTTATTGCTGAGTAAAAATGGCATTAGGCTTGCCTTGCTGAACTATACATATGGCACCAATGGAATACCAGTGCCAAGCCCATACCTTGTCAATTTGATTGACACACTCAGCATGGCAATTGACATTTCAAAAGCTCAAAGTTTAGGGGTTGATGATATAGTTGTTTTTATACATTGGGGCAACGAGTATGAGCGCTTGCCCAACAAACAACAGCAGACCTTAGCAAAATGGCTTCAGGGGAAAGGTGTACGCATTATTATTGGGTCGCACCCCCATGTGGTTCAGCCTGCTGAACTAATACTGTCCGATAACGATTTTAGGATGGTTGTTTACTCCCTTGGGAATTTTGTTTCCAGCCAGCGTCGCCGCTACTGCGATGGTGGCATAATTACTCTTGTCGATTTTCAAAAGCGTAATAATAAACTCGATGTGGCAAGAGTGGGTTATCTTCCTGTTTGGGTTGATACCTACTTCATGAATGGCAAACGTAAGTTCAAGGTTCTCCCAGTGGGAATGTATGAGGGAAAAAGTAATGGGTTACTCTCGGTAGCAAGCGACTCCGCTTTCAAGGTTTTTGTTGATGATACTCGAAGTTTGCTTAATACAAACAACATCAACTTTCCTGAGATTAGGTTTGTTGATGGAGAGTGGGTAATTCCTCCAGTTAATCGTTCAGTAAATCCCTAATCACTACCGAGGTAATCATGCACCCGAAAAGGGGAGGCATGTACGAGATGGTTCCAATGGTGGTTTTCTTATTGGGTTCACCCTCGCAAGGCCTTGTAGCGTTTGCTGGAACTTCCTCGGGCGAGTAAACCACCTTGATGCCCTGCCTAATTCCTAAGCGGTGAAGGCGTTTACGGAGAATACGGGCAAGGGGGCATCCGTGCGACTCGGAGATGTCGGATATTCTTACCATTGCTGGGTCGAGTTTTCCCCCGCTCCCCATGGAGCTAACTACCCGGTGCCCATGCCTAACGGCATCATGGATAAGGAAAACCTTTGGTGAGAGGGTGTCGATTGCATCGACAACGTAATCGTACTTATGGTTTAGGACTGATGTTAGGCGCTCATCGCGGAGGTATTCCTGTATTACGGTTAACTTTAGGTTTGGATTGATGTCGAGCAGCCTTTTTCCAAGGTATTCCGCTTTGGGTAAATCAATGGTGCTATGCAGGGCAGGTAGCTGGCGGTTGATGTTTGACTCGTGAATTGTGTCGCCATCGGCTATGGTAAGCGCACCAACCCCTGCTCGGCAAATCTGTTCAGCAGCATATGCGCCAACACCACCCAGTCCAATAATCAACACATGCTTTTGCGACAACTTTTCAACAGCAGCGCTACCAAGGAGTAATTCAGTTCGTTCGAGCCAACCGGGAACCATAATAAATATTTTGTGCGGCAAAGGTCGCAAACCAAATCAATAAATCCAACATTTTTTAATGGTTTGGCTCTGAAATAGCTGCGCCAAAAAACGAAATCAGGTTTTGGTTTGTGATGGTAACCAGTTCCTCGACAGTGGTATCGAGTATATCGGCAGCGGCGTCGTAAACTTCAAAAATGGGGGTCTCAGTGTCATCGGTTTCAAGGAAAAGTTTGTTTTTAGGGACTAAAGTAAGTGCCTCGGCAAGTTCAGGGGAAGCGTGGGTTAACGCCGATCCAAAGGAGAGGAAGAAGCCATTATCAACCAGTTGCTTAGCCACTTCGGGCTTTGCCCTAAATCCATGGATTGCTTTAGGTACTTTTTTGTACTGTGCCTTTGAAAGTATAGCTATCACCTCCACCCAGCATCGAACGCAATGAATGATAACAGGTTTATTGCATTCAGCAGCAATATCAAGTTGACTTTCAAAAATTCTGATCTGGCGAACCAGCGGGGCTCCTTTTAACCGGTCAAGCCCAATTTCACCTATTCCAATTATTTTATCCTGGTTTGCTATTGTTTTAAGTTTCTCAATCCATGAAAACACTTCACTGTTTTCGGTATTCCACGGATGAATGCCAACCGTAATTTTATACTCGTTTGTGGTGTTGGCCAAGTAGTTATCGACATCATATGGAACTATACAAATGCTATTGGCACTAAACTGTGGTTTGTGTGTGTGAAAGTTGATTAGTTTCATGGTTTAAATCTACCTAATTTTAAATTAAATCACTTAAATAGTATCAATCTACAATTTGAAATCCTTGGAAATGGTTAGGGTGTTCTATGTTTTCAACCAGAACGCTCTCCACCTTGGAGTGTGATGGTCCTTTATGACAAAGCAAAATTAAGTTTTCCAGTTGACTGCTGGTACCGCTTGCCTGAATGTAAACATCGCCATTGGGTAAGTTTTTAACATATCCATATACACCAATTTCAATGGCGTGGCGCATTACAAAGTATCTGAAACCTACTCCTTGAACTTTACCCTTTACGGTTATCGAAATAGTTTTCATGCTAAAAATGATATATTTACCAAAGTTATTTAATAAGAACGAAAAAGCAAATGCTGATAGACTACTTTTTAATTTCTTTAGCCATCGCACTCATATTGCTGGGATTGATAGGGTGTATTCTGCCTGTAATACCAGGGCCACCATTAGCATGGGTAGGACTTTTTGTTGCAAAGCTCACAGCATTTAGTTCTTTAAGCTGGACAATAGTTGTGGTAATGGCGATAATAACATTAGTAGTAACAATACTCGATTATTTGTTTCCTGCATGGATATCGAGAAAAATGGGTGGAACTAATTGGGGTGCTTGGGGAACCATAGTAGGATTAATTGCAGGTGTTGCACTATTGGGGCCAATTGGTATAGTTATTGGTCCATTTTTGGGTGCATTGGTTGGGGAAATGCTAAAACGTAAAAGCAAGGATAACCAAACCAACTACCCATGGTTATCAGCAATTGGATCGTTACTTGGTTTTACTTTGGGAGTAGGAGTAAAACTTTTAACGGTTGGGCTAATAATATATTTTTTTGTGGCAAGCCTATAAAGCCTATGCCTTAGGATTCGTTTCCTCTTCCTTCCCTTTGTCTGCTTGGTTTTGATCGGCTTTACGGAAGGCGCTGTTAACTTTGATGTTTCGGCCTTTAACCTGACTATCGTTGAGTTCTTTTATGGCTTTTAAAGCCGATTCCTCATTGTCGAACTCAACGAATCCGTAGCCCTTTGATTTTCCTGTAGCACGATCGGTAATGATTTTAGCTGAAACCACGTTTCCAAAAGGCATGCAAAGCTCTTTTAACTCATCGGCGGTCATAGAATACGCGATGTTTCCAATGTAAATCATCATAATGGCATAAGTTTTAAAATCCAAATAAATTTATGACTTAGTACTAAAAAATGCAAAAAAAAAGCAGCTTTTTTCAAAGCTGCTTTTAAAGTTTTACGCTTACATCTATTGGCCAAGTGTGGCAACCATTACTGCTTTTATAGTATGTACGCGGTTTTCGGCTTCGTCGAAGACAATTGAGGCTTCCGATTCAAAAACATCTTCGGTTACTTCCATGGCCTCGAGTCCGAATTTCTTGTAAATTTCTTCGCCAACAACTGTTTCGCGGTTGTGGAATGCAGGCAAGCAGTGCATAAACTTGCAATTAGGATTACCGGTTAATTCCATAGCCTTGCGGTTAACCTGGTAGGGCTTAAGCAGTTTAATACGTTCTTCCCAAACCGAATCGGGTTCACCCATCGATACCCATACGTCGGTGTAAAGGAAGTCGCAGCCCTTAACCCCTTCTTCGATGTTTTCGGTTAGGGTAATCTTGGCTCCGGTGGTTTTAGCTATTTCACGACAGGTTTTAACAAGTTCTTCGTTTGGCCAGCAAGCCTTTGGGGCGCAAGCCCTAAAATCCATACCCATTTTGGCTGCACCAACCATTAGTGAATTGCCCATGTTGTTGCGGGCATCGCCAAGATAGCAAAACTTAACTTCGCTAAGGGGTTTTGTGCTATGCTCGCGCATGGTAAGGAAGTCGGCGAGGATTTGGGTGGGATGGAACTCGTTTGTTAATCCGTTCCATACAGGTACGCCCGAATATTTAGCAAGGGTTTCTACAATTTCTTGGGAGTACCCACGGTACTCAATGCCATCGTACATGCGGCCAAGTACGCGAGCAGTGTCCTTCATAGATTCCTTTTTGCCCATTTGCGAGCCCGATGGCCCGATGTAGGTAACGTTTGCACCTTGGTCGAATGCGGCTACCTCAAATGCACAGCGGGTACGGGTCGAATCCTTCTCAAAAAGGATAACGATGTTTTTACCCTTTAACCGTTGCTGCTCAGTTCCGGCATACTTTGCCTTTTTCAAATCGGCTGCAAGGTCAAGCAAAAATTGGATTTCCTTTGGTGTGAAATCGAGCAGCTTTAAAAAGCTGCGGTTACGTAAATTGAACGACATAGCTTTATAGTTTTAGGTTTACACAATTCTTAATCTTCGTATTCCATGGTGATTTTTGTGCCGTACGACATATCTTCAAGCTTAGTAGCCTCAGTGATAACACTCATTTTCCCACCACGCTCAATGAAATTCAGGCATGCACGAATTTTGGGTGCCATGTTTCCTTCGCCAAACATGCCCTGCTCAAGGTATTTCATGGTATCGGCATAGTTCAGAAACTCGAGCTTTTGCTCGTTAGGCTTCTTGTAGTTAAGGTAAACAAATGGTACATCAGTTAGGATGTAGAACTCATCGGCTTTAATTTCGGCAGCCATGAGCGACGAGGCTAAGTCCTTATCGATTACTGCCTCGGCGGGTCGAATATCCTTCTTTTCATCAATATAAACGGGTACCCCGCCGCCACCGGAGGCAATAACTATAATCCCTTGGCGAACAAGTTGGTCAATAACTTTGATATTTAGAATACCCATGGGTTTTGGCGATGGAACAACACGACGCCAACCGCTACCGGTATCTTTAACCTCTTCCTTGAAAATCCAACCCTTTTCGGCGGCAAGCGCATCGGCTTGAGCCTTGTCGTAAATACGGCCTACACGTTTGGTGGGGTTTTTAAAGGCAGGGTCATTATGATCGACAATAACCGGAGTTACCAGGCAGCATACTTCGCGGTCGATACCATGCTTCCGGAGCACATTCCGGAGCATACGTTCAATCATATAGCCAATGCCACCCTGCGAATCGGCAACGCAGATATCGAGGGGCATTTGAGGAATGCCATAGAGCTGTTCCCCGGCATCGTTACGCATAAGAATGTTTCCTACCTGTGGGCCATTGCCATGGCTGATTACCAGGTTATACCCTTCCTTTATCAGGTAAACCAAGTTTTCCAGTGTGTCGGTGGTGTTCTGTTCTTGCTCATCGATGGTGCCCACCTGATTTCCACGCAAGAGGGCGTTTCCGCCTAATGCTACAACTGCTAATTTGCTCATAAACAGTAAATTAAAATTTTCCACTTTGATGTTACAAAACTAACTAATTTTTGCAATCGTAATAAAAATACACGTAATGTAATACTATCACTCAACGGTTTATATGTATGTTTAATAACATGTTTGGGTTAAGTGTGTGGAATTGTTAATCCTATATTGCTTACCAACTTTTGCAAAACACAAAAACATTTTCTATTTTTATAAGTTAATAATTTGAACTAAAGTGTTGATGAGCAGACGTGTAAACCAACTTGTTGGCTTGGCTGTGTTTTTCGTTTTAATGAGCAGCTGTGAATCCAAACATCCAAAAGAAATTAGGGAAGGACAAATAGATTATTGTATTGAATACGACACCTTAACCCTTAGCAGAATTGATAAAAAGATATTGCCAAGTTCACTTATTGTGCGTTTTTGCAATAATAATACCATTAACACCATTGATGCCCTTTCGGGTGCGGTTACCATTTCAATTATAAGCCAGCCATCCAAAAAGGAATTTGCCACCCTGCTCAAAGTTTTTAATAAGAAACTTTACCATAGTGAGCCCTATGCCAATGGACAGTACCCGGCCCTTTATGCTCGAATACCCAAGGTTATTATCGATACATTGGTAAATGATTGTGACTACTTGGGGTTCCAGTGTAAAAGCGTAATGGGGTATTTTGCCGATAATCCTGATAGTAAGTTTGAGATCATTTATACCAAACAAATTAGTATTGATAAACCCAATTTGAATACACCTTTCGAAAATATTGATGGCGTAATGCTCGGATTTAACTTGCGCTTCAACAGGATTGATATGAGGCTTAGGGCAAGGTCGGTTACCAAAACTAAAGTCAACGCCGATGCTTTCAGCATTCCTCCCGATTATAAGAAGGTTGATTTTCAAACCATGACCGATTTGATCTACTTACTGCAGCAGTAAGTGTTTTTACAATATCTTTACATCGTTTTTTATTGAGCATACAATATGGCTAAAAAGGAGAAGGATACTGACGTTGAGGAATCAGGTAGTAAAAATGTTAGTAACGATTCGCTATTTAAGGATGAAAGAATTAGGTTTACTATTGGCCTATTCCTAATCCTGTTAGGTTTCTATTTTTTCCTTTCGTTTTTTTCGTTCCTATTCACCTGGAAGGTTGATCAAAGTATCGAGTGGGTTTCCATATTCTCGTCAGCTGATCAAAAAGTTGGTAACTGGGGTGGGAAACTGGGCGCATCGCTATCAAATCAATTTATAAATCACTGGTTTGGCATATCGGTTTTAGCATTCCCCTTTATTTTTATGGTTTTGGGGCTTAAACTGCTTAAATTCATTAGGGGAAGAGTAACTAAGTTTGTTTTTAAGGTACTGCTTGGCATACTGGTTGGTTCGCTTACACTGGGTTTTTTATTCAAGGACCTTGGTGGATATTTGGGGAGCGGATTAGGAGGTGCTCATGGTTTGTTTGTTTCAGAGTGGTTATCGTCCATCGTTGGTAAAATAGGGGCAGCATTTATTGTCCTAATAGCTCTTGTGGCTTATATTATTTACATACTTCCAAAGTCGCTTTACCACTTTCAGAGTGGTACCTATTATCTATTTAAAACCATAGGCGACCTCCTAAAATCGGGTAAGCAAAAGGAGGTAAATTCCGATAAACATGATAAAGTTGATGTTGGACAGGTTGACGTTGAAAAAGAGCCAGCGCAAACTTCAGATGGCAATCATATTGATGAACTTGACGATGTTTATGATGAAACGGACAATGCCGAAGATTCCGATATTGAACTGGACATTGATAAACCAATAGATTTTGAGGAGAGTGTTACAAAAACAATCACAGAATCGGAAATTGAGGATAACTTTACCATTGAGCGTAACGAGGAAAAGGAGGTGGCTATTTCCGAGATCAATGAGCAGGAACTATACGACCCAACCCTTGAGCTTTCGAACTACCAAAAGCCATTAATTGAATTGCTGGAGGATTATAAGAATACTGAGTCGCCTGTAACCAACGAGATGCTTGTTGAAAACAAGAACAAGATAGTTGAAACCCTTTCGCATTACAAAATACAGATTGATAAGATTAAGGCCACCATTGGCCCAACAGTTACCCTTTACGAAATTGTTCCTGCACCAGGTGTACGAATAAGTAAAATCAAGAGCCTGGAGGATGATATTGCGCTTAGCCTATCGGCTTTGGGCATACGAATAATTGCCCCAATTCCCGGCAAAGGAACCATTGGGATTGAGGTGCCAAACCAGTATCCCGAGGTGGTATCGATGCATTCTATCATTAAGTCACAAAAGTTTCAGGAGTGCAAGTACGATTTGGCAATTGCATTGGGCAAAACCATATCGAACGAAATTTTTATTCTCGATCTTGCCAAGCTCCCTCACTTGCTCGTTGCCGGTGCTACAGGCCAAGGTAAGTCGGTAGGCCTTAACGCCATTATCACATCGTTACTATACAAAAAACATCCGTCCGAAATAAAGTTTGTGTTGGTTGACCCCAAAATGGTGGAGCTAACCCTATACAATAAGCTTGAGCGTCATTTTTTGGCAAAACTGCCCGATGCCGAGGAGGCCATCATTACCGATACCCAAAAGGTGATTTACACGCTGAATTCGCTAAGCGTCGAAATGGAAGAGCGCTACAAGCTTCTGAACCTGGCAAAGGTTCGCACAATAAAGGAATACAACCAGAAGTTTGTAGCCCGTAGGCTTAACCCAAACAACGGGCATAGGTATTTGCCTTATATAGTGGTAGTTATCGATGAGTTTGCCGATTTGATTATGACTGCTGGTCGAGAAATTGAGATGCCCCTGGGGCGACTTGCTCAGAAGGCCAGAGCCATTGGTATTCACCTCATTATAGCTACCCAGCGGCCCTCAACCAATATCATTACCGGTGTGATTAAGGCAAACTTCCCAGCCCGTATAGCTTTCAGGGTATCATCGATGGTTGATTCCCGAACCATTCTCGATACTCCAGGTGCCAATAACTTAATTGGTAGGGGCGATATGTTAGTATCGGCTGGTAGCGATTTGGTTCGCGTGCAGTGTGCTTTTGTTGATATTCCTGAAATTGAACGCATTACCGATTTTATTGGCAATCAGCCCGGTTACCCGCATGCCTATGAGTTGCCCGAATATGTTCCTGAAGGCCAGGATAGCCCAATTGACATCGATCTAAAAAGGCGTGATGAACTTTTTGAGGATGCTGCACGTCTTGTTGTGCAAACCCAATCGGGGTCAACCTCGCTTATTCAACGTAAATTTTCCATAGGCTATAACCGTGCTGGGCGAATTATGGACCAACTTGAGGCTGCCGGTATTGTTGGGCCTGCCGATGGTGGCAAACCCCGTCAGGTTTTAATTGTCGATGAGGTTTCTTTGGAACGTATTTTGAACACTTTATCGGTAGATTAGTTTCTTATTTTGTATTTTTGCACGAATAAATATTTAGTTCAATGAGACGAATTTTGAGTTTACTGATCTTTTCATCATCGATTACTGCATTTGGTCAGCAGGTAAATCCTGAGGAAATAGTTAAGAGTTTTAGCAACAAGATGCAGGAGATTAAGTCGCTTTCTGCCACTTTTAACTTTACCCTTGAAAACCTACAGGAACGAATTACCGATACCCACCAGGGTAAAATACTGGCCAAGGGAAAAATGTTTTACCTCGACCTAATGGGCATGGAGGTGTATTCCGATGGTCAAACCAAATGGCAATACATTAAGGAAGCAAAGGAGGTTACCATCTCAAAGATGAATGTCAAGGAGAATAGTTTTCTGGATGACCCCATGAAGCTTTTTAAGGATTACGATAAAAATTTTAAGTATAAGTATGTTGGACAGCAAAATATTAAGAATAGGGTAATACATGAGGTTGACTTTTTCCCTCGCGATTTGAACTTGCCTTACTCATCGGTTAAGTTGCAGTTCGATGCCAACACGCTTGAACCTTACCTTATTCGTTATCAGGGTAAGGATGGTAACAACTACATCATTCAAATTAAGAACTTCAAATCAAACGTTCCTTTGCGTGATGAACGATTCAAGTTTGAATTGCAAAAACACAAAGGAGTTGAAGTGGTTGATATGAGGTAGCTTTTGATGAACTTTACAAAGCCTATTACAATCTGGATAACCGGTTTACCCGCTTCGGGTAAGACAACCTTGGGTAAAGCGCTACAAAATCGAATTCGTAAGCTAAATATCCCGGTTGTGCTGCTCGATGGCGACGAGGTAAGAAAGGGATTATGTGCCGATTTGGGTTTCAGCGAGGCCGATAGAACCGAAAACATTCGCCGCGTTGCCCACATGGCAGCCCTACTTAATTCACAGGGCGTGGTGTCAATATGTTGCTTTGTCTCGCCTTTACAGTCTATGCGCCAGATGGCCAGTTCAATTATCGGGAAGGATACTTTCTTTGAGGTTTTTACCGATGCACCCTTAGAGGTTTGCCAGTTGCGTGATACCAAAGGAAATTATAGTAAAGCAATTAGCGGGTCGCTTTCAAATTTTACCGGCATTTCCGATAGGTATGAAAACCCAGCAAACCCCAGTTTATACTTGAATACTGCAAAACTGAATGAGGAAGAGGCCGTTGACGTTCTTTATGACCATTTCTTGAAATGGGTTGATATTTAACAATCAAATTATACATCGGTTAAGAGTATATTTGTCACACTGAACGTTTTCCAAAAAATGCGAAATGGCTTAAATCTCCTTAAAAAGGATTAAAACATAATCGTCCATTTTGTTATAGGTAATTCAGAAACATAATTAGAATAGATTTTTGCAAAACCCAACAGGAACTGTTTTTTAATAAAGATGAATTTGATATGAGCAAAAAGGTGCCACTAAATCATCTACGCGAACTTGAGTCGGAAGCTGTATATGTTATTCGCGAGGTGGTTGCACAGTTCGAGAACCCAGTAATGCTGTTCAGCGGTGGGAAGGATTCGATAGTGATGTTCCATTTAGCCCGAAAGGCTTTTTATCCGGCCAAGGTTCCCTTCCCTTTGATGCACATCGATACTGGCCATAACTTTCAGGAGACCCTTGATTTCCGTGACTGGCTTGTGGAGGAAACAGGCGTGCAGCTGATTGTGAGGTATGTTCAAGATTCCATCGATAAGGGCAGGGTGGTGGAGGAAACTGGCTACAATGCCAGCCGA
>Ga0078972_1011175_pt1 | contig 16237 bp, 12 predicted proteins | sample YelNatPaOPGAMG01_FD_67568 | JGI IMG/M metagenome (GOLD analysis project Ga0078972, IMG submission 67568) | Hot spring thermophilic microbial communities from Obsidian Pool, Yellowstone National Park, USA - OP-RAMG-01 (SPADES assembly) (version 2) | ecosystem: Environmental > Aquatic > Thermal...
GGTATCGCCCGGCCGCACCGGGTCGCGCGGGGGCGGCGTGCCGGTGGGCGCGCGCAGCGCGTCGCGCATCGCCCGCGCCTCGTCGGCGAGCCCCGGCGTGTGCCTCGGCTCCACCACCGTCACATTGCGGTCGGGCAGGTCGATCCAGAGGCCTTCGCGGCCGTAGGCGAGCTTGACGCGCATGGCCCTTGTGCGCCTCCTCGAAGGTCTACTTGGCCCTGAGCAGCGGCAGTTGGCAAAAGTCGTCGGGGCCGAGCTTGTCGATATTGGCCTCCTGCGAGGCGGGGTACTTGCCCAGGAACTCGGCCTGGGTGGGCTTGGCGGCCTCGGGCCAGGCCACGTCGAGGATGCGGGTGTGGTTGGTGTCGGCCGGGGCGCCGCCCAGCCGCCACTGCTCGGCCTTGGCGTTGACGTCGCGCACGCGCCACACACCGGCGGCCGGGTAGCCCTCCTGGCTCAGCACCACCGCCACGTAGCCCGCCTTAGCTGGGTCGAAGCCATCGCCGAAGGCAGCGCGTGGCACGCGCAATGTCACCGCGTTCGCTGCCGGGTCGACGATGATCTTGGGCTCGGCGGCCACTTTCTGGGGCACGCCCTTGGCGTCGGGCGCATAGATGCCGGGGGTCCAGCCCTCGGCCCATACCATCACATCCCAGCCGTTCCCCTTCTCCAGCGCGGCGTTCCGCCCCGGCAAGAGCAGCCGGCTGCCAGTGCCGGCGCCTGGGTCGCGGTCCACATAAACGTCGAGGGTCTGGAGCGACAGGTTGTTGCCCGCCCCCCAGGGGTTGGGCACCGGCCCGTAGAAGACGAACTTGAAGACCACATTGTTGGCGTCGTACGCCACGCTGAACTGTTTGATGTCGAATACGCCGGGCTTGAACACGCTGTCGGTCGGGTAGGTGTAGCTGCCGGGGCCTTTGTCGTCGCCCTGCGGGTCATCGACGGCGATGAGCGGCGTAGTCGTGCCCAGGTCGGGCACCACGAGCTGCGCCGGCCCTGCCGCAGGCACGAGTTGCAGGTCGCGGCTGCCGCTCGTGGCCACCACGGTCAGGCGCAGGTCGTCGCCGGGCTGCAGCTCGCCCAGCAGCTCCAGGGGCAGGGCCAGCTCGAGCACGCTCCCCTGCAGCGCGGCTGCCACTTGGCCCTTGGCCTCCTCCCAGGCGCCGGCAGCGCCGGTTGCGGTGTAGAGTGTGGCCTTGCCATCGGCGAGCGACACCTCGGCCAGGTGCGTGGCGCCGATGCCCAGCACGGTCTTGTCGGGAGCGCCCGCGCTCGCCCGGCTGAAGGCGTTGACGCGAGTCGCGCCGGGCATGTGCACGTAGACGCCGACCTTGCCGTCGGCGACGGCGGCCCACTGGCCCTTGGCGTCGATGCGGAAGTAGAGGTTCTTGGCGTCGAGCCCGTAGTAGAGCGCACCGATCACGTCGTCGGCGCGCGCCATGGCGCCGCCGCTGACCTGGTAGAAGCCGGCCTTGGCCCACTCATCGGGTGTCGTCTCTTTGCCGTCGAGGGCCGGCGAGATCAGGCCGGCCGGCTGGCGTACGGGCGCCGCCACGCGTTTGGGGATGATCGGCGCCTGCACCCAGTCGGGCACGGGCTCGCCCAGCGCCTTGTACACCTCGCCCAATAGCGCGCGGAAGCCATAGTCAAAGTACTCGTCGTTGCCCGAGTCCTGGTCGGTGCCGTACCACCAGAACCAGTCGGACCCTTCGGCCAGGTACATAAAGTCTTGAGCCTTGGCCAGGTTCTCGGGCGTGGTGGTCTTGGTCTTGGCGATGTCGTAGGCGGCCAGGGCCTGCCGGGCCTTCAGGAGGTAGTTCCAGGCGACCGCCTCCTCGTCTTCGCCGATCCAGGTATCATAGTTGGCGCTGAACCAGGCGCCCGGGAAGAGCGGATTGGGCAGCACCTTCTGCTGGGGGAACATCTGCAGATACTCAGAGGGCGTGACGGTCTTGACCGTCTGCGATTCGCTCAGCTTCTTGTAGAGCGCGTTCAGGAAGGCCTTGCCGTCGTTGTCATAATTCTCCCAGGCATTCTCGCCATCGAGGATTACGGAGACGAGGTGGGGCCCGGTGGCGCGGGTGCTCTTGAGCTGGGTGCGGATGGCCTCCAGGCGCTTCATAAAGTCATCGGCTGCCGCCTCGCCGGGCGTGCCCGAGTAGGTGAAGCCGACCTTGTCGGAGATCGTCCAGTCGCGGAAGATCATGTGGATCTTGGCGCCCGACTTGTCTTCGACCAGGTAGGGGCGGTAGAGCGCATCGGCCTCCTGCACGGTCTCGGCGCTGTCGCGCGTAAAGCTGTCGAGGCCCAGGCTCTTGGCCAGCACAGGCTCGCCCGAGGCCATCCAGGTGTAACCGGCGTCGGCCACCATCTTGACGATCTCTTGCGACACTGCGCCCTCGGCCGGCCAGAGGCCGCGGGGCGCGCGCCCAAAGTGGGCCTTGTAGATCTCTACGCTCTTCTGCACCTGGGCGATGGCGTCGTTGGGGTAGGAGAAGCGGCTGGGCATCACGGCGCCGGGGTTGCCCACCTTCTCGAGGTTCGTGTCGTAGAGCAGCGGCAGGATGGGATGGGCGTAGGGCGTGGTGATGACCTCGATCTGGCCCGCGTCTTGCATCTCTTTGTGCAGGGGGACCACGGCCTTGACCACCTCGAGCGCCTTGTCAAAGACGATCTTTTTGTCTTCCTCAGAGAAGCCGCGGCCCTTGTCGACCAGGGCCTTCAGGGGCGGCTGGGCCAGGAAATCCGGGTCGAACCAGGCCAGGTTGAACCACACCTGCAGGTCGCGCAGGTCCTGCTCGCTGAACGATTGGAGCGCCGCGTCGATCTTTTCCGGCTCGGACCCGCCGCGCTTGTCGAGCAGCTCCCTGTAGCGTGGAAAGCGGCCGATGACGTGGTCATAGTTGGCGTCGAAAAAGCGCTCCAGGATAAAGCGCTTGTCGTCGGTGGTGAGTTGCGAAGCCGGCTTTTCGGCCAGCGTCCAGTAGATGTCCTTGGCGCCGGCCGCAATATCATCGAGCTGGCGGATCAAGACCGGCGTCAGGTTGAAGGTGACGTGCACGTTGGGGTAGGCCTTGAGCATCGCCGCCATGTCGTAATAATCCTTGGTGGCGTGCACGCGCACCCACGGGCGGGTGTAGACGTTGGTCGCCGGGTCCTTGTAGTAGAGCGGCTGGTGTTGGTGCCACACCAGGGCCAGGTAGAGCGTATCGGGCGAGGGCGTTGGCGAGGCCATGGCCTGGGGGGTAGCCGTCGCCTGCGCGGGCGGCGCTGTGGGCCGCGGCGTCGGCGTAGGCCCCGCACACGCGGCCAGAACGCACGACACAATGAGGAGCGACGAGAACACAAGCTTCACACGCGTCATAGCGCACCTCGCTCTGGAAAAGCTCCTGCCCCCGGCAAGCCTCTGGCAGAATCCTGCAGGCCGGCCTCCCCGTCGCGGCGCTCTCACGCGGGGGGAGAGGCCATCGGTGGCGTGGTCGGGCTCTTGGGATGTTCCATCAGCCCTTGACGCTGCCCAGCGTCAGGCCGGAGATCAGCCACTTCGACGAGTAGAGGAAGAGCGCGAGCACCGGCACCGTGATCAGCACCGACGCCGCCGCGTACATGCCCCACTCGGTCTGGAACTGGCCCTGCAGCGCCCTCAGGCCCAGCGGCCAGGTGTAGAGGTTCTTGTTGGTGATGATGCGGTAGGCCACCGGGAACTCGGACCAGGCCTGCATAAAGTTGAACAGAAACACAATGGCCAGCGCCGGCGTCGAGAGCGGCAGCACGATGCGCCAGAAAGCCTGCAGGCGCGAGCAGCCGTCGATCATGGCCGCTTCCTCCAGGTCGAGCGGCACCGTGTCGTAGTAGCCCTTGAGGATCCAGATGCTGAAGGGCACTGCAGTCACCGTGTAGGCCAGCGCCAGGCCGTTGAAATGGTTGACCATGCGCAGCTTGGCCAGCATCAGGTAGACCGGGATCAGCACCATGCCCGCCGGGATCATCTGCGTGGCCAGGAGGAAGACCAGCGCCGGCCGGCGCCCCGGAAACTTCCAACGCGAGAAGGCGTACGCGCCCGTGGCCGAGAGAGCCAGACCGATGATGGCCACCGAGCAGGTGACGGCCAGGCTGTTGCCCACCCAGAGCAGAAAGCCCTTCTTCGCGATGAGCTGGATGTAGTTGGCCGTGGTGGCGTTGGCCGGGATGACCGTGAAGGGGTCGATCAACGACTGGTTGAACGGCCCCAGGCTGATGGTGAACACGCGCACCGCCGGGTAGACGGCAATGGCGCAGGCCAGGATCAGCACCAGGTTGATCACCAACAGCGCAAAGGGGCTGTCGCCGCGCGCCCTGTAGAAAAAGCTGTTCGCTCGCGCCCGCCGCGGCTGCATCTTGGCTGCCTGGGTGCTCATGCTTCCGTCACCCCCTTGAGGGATCCGCTGGCCATCAGCCAGCCCGAGGCGAAGATGAACAGGATCACAAAGATGACAATGGCAAAGGCGGCGCCGAAGCCATACTTCGAGAAGCCAAAGGCCGCGTTGTACAGGGCGCTCACCAGGATGTTCGTCTGCTCGGCCGGCCCACCCTCGGTGATCAGGAAGATGGCGTTCAGGTTATTGAAGGTCCAGATCACCCCCAGGGTGATGGCAGGGCCCAACACCGGCTGCAGCAGGGGCAGGGTCACGTGGCGGAACTGCTGCCACCAGGTGGCGCCATCCATCTCCGCCGCCTCGAAGAACTCGCCGGCAATGCTCTGCAGGCCACCCAGGATGATTACCATCATGAAGGGGATGCCGCGCCAGATGTTGGCGATGCAGACCGCCACAAAGGCCCAGGTGCCGTCGCTCAGCCAGGGCGGCCCCGCAATGCCGAACTTGGCCAGCATCAGGTTCACGAAACCGAACTGCTGGTGGAACTCGCCCTTCCACACCAGGCCCACCACCACATCGGGGATGGCCCACGGCACGACGAGCAGCGTGCGGTAGAGCCCCCGCAGGCGCAGGTTGCGGTTCAGGAGCAGGGCCAGGCCCATGCCCAAGGTGACGTGGAAAAAGACGTTGATCACCGTCCACAGCACGGTGCGCCCAAAGATGACGCCGAACGTCGACGCGGCGGTGTTGAGCAGGGGCTCGGTGAACACCTTGCGAAAGTTCTCGATCCCGTACTGTAGCCCAAAGGAGGGGTTCAGCAGGTTGACCAGTCGCCAGTTGGAGAAGGCGATGATCACGTTGAAGACCAGGGGCCAGCCCAAGAACGCCAACAACCCCAACGCGGAGGGCGCCAGAAGGGTGTAGGGCAGAGCATAGCGCGACTTGAGGACCTTGGCGAGGATCAGGTAGACCACCAGCTCCAGGCAGACTGCCCCTGCCACAATCGCCAGGACCACGGGAACGATCTCGCGCAGGCTGGCGCCCAAGGGCGGCAGGGCATCCTGGATGCCCTTCGCGAGCGCAGTCCAAAGGTTGTACTCCATGCCGGTCTCTCCTGTCTTGCTTCACCTGGCCGGTGCAGGTCGTAAGGGGCAGGGCCCCGCAGGGGTGCGACGGCTGCCGACGTGCGTGTTGGCTCTCCTGCAGGCTCACCTGCGGGAGAGCCAACGCTGCTGCCTGCTGGACAGGGCTCGCGAGGTTGCCACGCTTGCCAGGCCGGTGGCTCCTTTCCGGACAGGCACTTGTGCCTAACAAGACTCCGCGCGCAGGTGGCTCTAGACACAGCGCCCATCCCCCCGCCCCCCTTCCCGCCTCGCGGGAAGGGGGAGAAGCAGTGGAGGGGTTTGCGCGGGCGCAGCGCGCCCGCGCAAACCCCCCTCATTCCTGTATTCCCGGCCCCCTGCAGGGGGCCGGGTTAGGGGTGGGGGTATCCGCAGTCACGAAGGCGCGTCGCATTTCATGGTTCTGTTAGGCGTTCTTAAGGCAAAGCCGACGCGAAAGGCCCTCCGCGCCAGGGCGTGGCCATCGCGAGCGCCCGTGCAGGTACGGTTACTTGAGCTCCGCGACGCACTTTTCGGCGGCAGATTGCATGGCCGCAGCCGCCGCGTCGACGGTCGTCTTGCCGGCCAGGACGTCTTGCATCTGAGGCTTCATCGCATCCCAGTTGCAGCGCATGGCGGCCTGGGGCGGCATGCCGGTGCCATGCGACAGGTCCTCGGCCGAACCCTTGAGGATCGGGTCGTCGGTCAGCGACTTGTCGCTGTAGAGCTTGGCGATGGCGGGCAGGCGCTTGTCGCTCTTGACATAGCCAAGCTGCACTTCGTCCGAGAGGATAAAGTTGACGAACTTTTTGGCCGCCTCGAGCTTGTCGCCTGCCAGGCCCTTGGGGAACATGAAGTAGATGCCCGAGGTGTAGGGCTTGGGCCAGTCGGCGCCGCTGATCTTGGGGATGGGGGCCGTGCCGAGCTTGTCGCCCAGGGCCTTCGAGTAGTCACCCAGCGACCAGTCGCCGTTGATGATCATGGCCGCCTTGCCGTCTTTGAACAGGCTGTCGGTGCAGTTATAGTCGCACTCCTTGGGCGTGATCTTCTCGGTGTTGGTAAAGTCGTAGAGCAGCTTGAGGGTCTTCTTCATGGCGTCGGTGTTGAGCGAGGGCTTGCCGTCCTTGTCGAACACCTGGCCACCATAGCCGCCCAGCCACGGCACCAGCCAGAAGGGCTCGGTCATGTTGTAGGCGAGGCCCACCACATCGCCCTTGGTCAGCTCCTTGGCCACCTTGATCAGCTCATCGGTGTCCTTCGGAGGCTCCTTGACCATGCTCTTGTTGTAGAGCAGCATCAGGTGGTTGCCGGCAGAGAGCGGGATGCCCCAGGTCTTGCCGTTGAGCTTGACTGCCTCCAGGGCGCCAGGCAGGAAGGCCTTCATGTCGAAGCCCAGGTCGTCGACCGGCATGATCAGGCCGGCGGTGGTGAAGGGGCCCGCATGGTCGTTGACGGTCCACAGGAGGTCCGGGCCCTGGCCGGCGAGCATCGACGTCTGAAAGTTCTCGCGCAGCTTTTCGACGTCATAGTTGATGACTTCGATGGTGATGTTGGGGTTCTTCTCGGTGAACTGCTTGGCCAGCTCGTTCACCTTGTCGAGCTGCGAGGCGCCTTCCTTGGTCCACAGGACCAGGTGCACCGCCTTGGCCTGAGGCGCTGCGGTCGGAGGGACCGGCGTCGGCTGCGCCGGGGCCTTGGTGGCCTCCGCCGGCTTGGGCGCCGAGGTCGGAGGGACGGGGGTTGGCTGCGCGCAGGCGGTCAGCACCAGGCTGAGCGCCACGACAAGACCGATAGCGAGAAGCATTGTCTTTTTCATGGGGAGCACTCCTCTCCTCTCTGAGATGTCGAGACAGAAGCCAACAGCAGCTTGCTCCCCGGCGGGGAGCGTCGGAACGCCACCGAGCCCAGGCACCACCTCCTTTCCGTGGCCTCAGCCGTACGAGGGCGCGCGCCCAGCGGCGGGCGGGGCAGTCGAGTCGCGCACCACCAGACGACAGGGGATGAGGCGCTTCACGGGCTCGCTTCGGGCACCCTCCAACTGGGCGATGAGAGCCCTGGCCGCCTCGCGGGCCAACTCACAGTAGGGGGCGTAGCTGGAGGTCAGCCGGGGATTGGTCAGCGCGGCGATGGGGCTGTCGTTGGAGCCAACGACCGAGCACTCGGCCGGCACGCGCACGCCCTGCTCGGCCAGCGCCTGCATCGCGCCCAGCGCCATGAGGTCATTGGCCGCGCTGACGGCGGTGGGCCGGCTCCCATCCATGGCCAGGAGGCGGCGCATGGCTTCGGCGCCGCCTTCCTGGCGGAACCCGCCGTACCCCACCAGGCGCTCATCGTAGGGGATGCCGGCCTCTTCCAGGGCCTGGCGGTAGCCCTCGAGCCGGTCGATGGTCACCACCATGTTGGGGTGCCCGCCGATGAAAGCGATGCGCCGGTGGCCGAGGCCGGCCAGGTAGCGGACGGCCTCCAGCGTGGCCTGGCGCGCATCCACCTCGACCCAGGAAAGCCCTGGTGCATCCTGGAGCGGCCGCCCCAAGAGCACGAACGGGTGTTGCTCGGCCAGGAGCACCTCGGTGGTGTCGACCCCCACCCGCGAGGCCTGTACGATGATCCCATCGACCTGCTGTGAGCGGATGAGCTGCAACACCGCCTCTGGCTCGTCGGCAGGATCTTCGACCCCCGCCAGGAGCAGCCGGAAACCCTGGCGGCAGGCCACGTCGGACAGGCCCTGCAGGACCTGAGGGAAAAAGGGGTCGAGGAAGAACTCTTCTTGCGTGTAGGGGATCACCATGCCCAGCACGTGAGCACGGCGTGTAGTCAGCGAGCGGGCGATCGCATTGGGGTGAAAGTTCAGCTGCGCGGCAGCGGCCAACACGCGTTCGCGGGTGGCTGCACTGATCTTGGCCTTGCCCGAGTAGACTCGCGAGACCGTCGAGGAGTGGACGTGAGCGAGTTCGGCGACGTGTTTGATGGTGACCTTCATTGGCCTTCCCCGTAGCTGAACGCTCCAGCAGATCACGAGGTCTTGGCGCGCCATCGCGCAATGCACAGCAATGCACCACAATCCCCATTATACATGCAACCGGTTGCACCGTCAAGGACGAGGAGCACATCCTGACAAGCGGTAAGCCCGGCGCTGGCGCGGCTGTGATCTCGGGGTGGGGCGCTCGCAGGGGAGATGCGGGTGACTGATCCCAAGGCTCTGGCCCTCTTCGAAACCACGGCCGAGGTGCTGCAGGGCCTCATCACGGCCTATGAGCACTTTGAACAGAAGAGCGAGCCGGTGTGGCGGTGACCGCTGGGGCTACTGTCCAGGGTCTGGAGCGCCCGACGGAACGGCCAGGCGTGGCGTGCGGGCGCGCCCCCCTTGGCGGCATCGCGCCCGCTCGCGCGCCGGCGAACCACAGGCCGGGATAGAACCCCGGCCCATCCACTCACAACGCCTCGGCGGCGTAAAAGCCATCGAGGCGCCGCAGCCGCAGGGGCGCCCCAAACAGGGCCGAGAGATTGTCGGTGGTGAGGGTCGAGTCCTTGGCGCCCGCGCAGAGGACACGCCCCTGCCGCAGGAGCACCACCTGCTCGATTTCGGGGATGATCTCCTCCAGCCGGTGCGTGACGAGGATGATTGTCTTGCCGCTCTGGGCCAGGCGGCGCAGGGTCTGGAGGAAGTGGTGCCGGGCTACCAGGTCGAGCCCGGCAGTGGGCTCATCGAGCATGAGGGCCTGAGGGTCGTGGACCAGGGCGCGGGCGATGAGGATGCGACGTGCCTCGCCGGTCGACATCTGGTCGAGCGGGCGGTCGGCCAGGTGGGCCGCCTCGACCTGGTGCAGCGCTTCGAGGGCGCGCTGGCGCATGGCCGGCGTCACCTGGTGGTGGCTGAAGACGCCATAGCTGGCAAAGAAGGCCGAGAGCACGGCCTCGAGGCCGTGGGTGCCGAGGTCCGCCAGCGACCGGTCGAGTTCCCCCGAGACCACGCCCAGCCGCGAGCGCAGATCAAAGACGTTCCAACTCCCCTGCCCACAGATGCGCACGGGCGGGGTGCCATCGGCATGGGCCAGGGGATAGTCGTGGTGGGTGATCAGGCGGATCAGCGATGACTTGCCCGACCCGTTGGGGCCGAGGATGGCTGTGTGCTGCCCCTCTTCGACCTGGAGGCTGACGCCCTCGAGCACGCGCCGGCCGTGGCGAACGACGGTCGCATCGTGCAAGGTAAGCAGAGTCATGGGGGCAATGGTAGTCCAGGTCGGCGGATGCGTCAAAAGCCGGCGCCCTGCCGGAGGCACTCTGCCGGCAACCGGGCCTCACGCTGCGCACTATCCCCGTGCATGGCCTTTCGGGCTGGGTCGAGTCGGGCGCACCGGCGAGATGCACGGCTGCAGCCCAGGCGATGCCAGGTCTTGGCTGTGTCGCCCGGCGAGCTTGCCCATCGCTCGCCGGGCGCATCGGGCGGCGGGCATGGCGCTTCAGCGCAGCATGACCGGGCGAGCGTGGACCGGCGTGCGGAAGAGGTAGTACGGCTTCTGGCGCAGGTCCTGGCCGTTGTGGAAGATGGGCTGGCGGTGGAGTTGGTTGGCGGTGACGTAGAGAAAGCCGTCGCTGGCCAGCGACAGCGTGTCGGGCCAGAGGAGGCGCGGGTCCTGCACCAGGGTCTCGATGTTGCCGTCGGGGTTGAGGCGGCGGATGGCGTTGTGCTCGTAATCGGTCACGTAGATGCGGTTCTCGCTGTCGGACTCGAGGCCGTCGGAGGCGCCTTTCTCGCCGTGGTTGAGGACGGCCTCGCCCACCTGGCCGTTGGAGAGGCTGCCATTCACCAGCGCGTCGATGCTCACGCTGTAGAGGCGCCGGCTCGAGAGCGGGCAGTAGTAGAGCCGCTGGCCGTCGGCGCTGATGGCGATGCCGTCGGAGCCGAAGCGGATGTGGCTGGGCGGGCGGCCGGGCATGCGGTTCATCAGCGGCTGCCCCTCGACGATGGGCAGGAAGCCCCACACCGGCTTGGTGGAAGGATGGTCGTGCAGGCGGCGCCAGCTATGGCCCGTCTGCAGGTCGACGCCCACGATGCCGTTGGGGCCATAGGGCGACGAATCGGTGATGAAGGCGATACCCTCGCGGCCGCGGCGCAGGTCAAAGCGCACATCGTTCAGGTAACTGGCGGGCAGCGCCACCTCCTGCGGGAAGAGGATCTTCTTGAAGACCCGGTTGGTCCGCAGGTCGATGCCCACCAACTTGGGCCCGCCGTAAGTCGTGGGCCCGAATTGGATGCTGCCGGTGTCCAGCAGCCACAGGCGGTTGGCCGGGTCGACGACCACGCTCTGCACCGACATGAGCGAGGCCGCCGGGTCGGCGGGGTTGGGCTGGTTGAACTGGGCATCGGGGTAGGGGACTGTGCGCCCGTCGATGACTTCGGCGACGGTATAGTCGACAGGGTCGCCCCAGCGCGGGAAGCAGACGAAGATGCGCCCCTCTTGTGAGACCGTCACGCCCGTGGGCATGGGGCCATAGAACTCGGCCACGGACTCGAGGGTGCCCACAGTCACGGCAGGGGCTTCGGCAACTCGCTGCGCCATGGTCTCCTCCTTGCGGGTGATTCGGTGCGCCGCCCCCATGGGGCGGCATCCAAGAAGGCGCAGCAACCCTCGTGCCAGGCCGCGCCAGCGAGCCCCCGCCTGCGCTTGACGCACCGGGCAAAGAGGAGTATCACATCGCACAGCGTGATCCAACGCCCGAGAGGCTGCCCGGCGGCCCTGCCGGCTGCCGGCACACATGGAGGGGTGCAATGCGCTTGACCGTCCTCGGCAACAACGGCTCGTTCCCCGGCCCCGACAGCGCCTGTGCCGGGTATCTGCTGGAGGCAGAGGGGATGCAGATCCTGCTGGATTGTGGCAACGGCGTCCTCTCGCGGCTGCAGCGCTACCTGCCCATCGAGGAACTCGATGCAATCATCGTGAGCCACCTCCATTTCGACCACATGGCTGATTTGCCGGTGCTCCGCTACGGGCTGGAGACCAAGCTCGCCCTCGGTCAATGCATGAATCCCCTGCCCCTGCATGCCCCCGCCACGCCCGAGGAGGTCAGGCGCACCTTCGAGAGCCCCCAGGTCTTCGCCTTCTCGCCCATCGAGGATGGCATGCTGACCCAATTGGGCACGGTGGCCGTGTCGTTCGTACGCATGGATCACCCGGTAGAGGCCTATGCCATCGTCGTCAAGGCCGAGGGCAAACGCTTCGTCTACTCTGGCGACACTGTCTATACCCCGCGCCTCATCGACGCGGCCAGCGAGGCGGACCTCTTCCTCTGCGAATCGACGGCCGTGAAAGGCTTCGGCGCCGGCCGTCAAGTGCCCCACCTGACGGCGCGCCAGGCCGGCGAGATCGCTGCCCAGGCCGGCGCCCACCGCCTGCTCCTCACCCACCTGTGGTACGAGATCCCGAAGGAGGAGTACGAGGCCGAGGCCAGGTCTGCTTTCCCTGGCGCTGAGGCCTCGGAGGAATTCGTGACCTACGAGGTGTAGCCTAGCTCCATCGGCCGCGCGGGACCCGGGAGCGGTGTTGGCAGCGGTGGCGCGCGGCTCGCCTCCCGGTTCATTGGCCGTCAACTCACGCCGCTGTGAAAAGCTTCGGAAAGGAGCCCCTATGGCCGCCTCCGTCGAGCCGGCCCGGCGTGAAGCGCAGGCGAAGGGCCTGCCCCGCAACGTCTGGGCCGTCACGCTGACCAGCCTCTTCACCGACCTGGCCAACGAGATGATGATCGAGCTGATCCCCCTCTACCTGACCGGGGTGCTGGGCGCGCAGCCCAGCATCGTGGGCGTGGTGGAGGGCATTGCGGAGACCACTGCCAGCATCCTCAAGGTCTTTGCCGGGTGGCTGTCGGACCGGCTGGGGCAGCGCAAGTGGCTGACGGTGTTGGGCTACTCGCTGTCGACTGTATCGCGGCCTTTCCTGTACTTTGCCTCGAGCTGGACGGCGGTGCTCGCCGTCCGTTTCAGCGACCGGGTGGGCAAAGGCATCCGCACGGCCCCGCGCGACGCCCTGGTGGCCGATGCCACGCCCGAGGAGCAGCGGGGCCGGGCGTTTGGCTTCAACCGTGCCGGTGACCGCCTGGGCGGCTTCCTGGGGCTGGGGCTGGCCGCGGCGATTGTGCTCCTGGTGCAGCCGGGGCACGCCGAGCTGATGCGGCGCACCTTTCAGACGGCGGCGCTCGTCGGCATCGTGCCGGGGGTGCTGGCCGTGCTGGTCCTTGTGCTGGGGGCGACCGATGTGCCCATCACGCGCGTGCGTGAGCGGCCTGCCCTCAGCCTGAAGGGGTTCGACCGCCGCTTCCGCATCCTGTTGGCCATCGTCGTGCTCTTCACCCTCGGCAACTCGGCCGACGCCTTTATCGTGCTGCGCGCCCGCGAGCGGGGGCTGAGCGTGCTCGGCATCATGGGCATGGCCATGACCTACTACCTGGTGTCGAGCCTCAGCTCGGGCCGGGCTGGGGCACTGTCGGACCGCGTGGGGCGGCGCCGGCTGATCGTGGGTGGCTGGCTGATCTACGCCGCCATCTATCTGGGCTATGCGGTGGCCGGGGCGGCCTGGCAGGTGTGGGTGCTCTACGGCCTGTATGGCCTGTACTACGGCATGACCGAGGGCACGGCGCGCGCCCTGGTGGCCGATGTGGTGAGCGAGCCCGAGAAGCGTGGCACTGCCTATGGCATTTTTAACGCCGCCATCGGGCTGGCCGCCCTGCCGGCCTCGGTGATCGCCGGCATCCTCTGGTCGGGGCTACTGGGCTGGAGCGGCTTTGGGCCGGCGGCGCCCTTCTACTTCGGCGCGTGCATGGCGCTCGTGGCCAGCGTGCTGATGGTGACGTGGCTGCCGCGGGCAAAAGGCCTCGTAGCCGCCACCCAAGCAGCCTCACGCCAGTGACATAGGCTCACGGCGACGCGGAGAAACGCAGAGGGCGCAAGCATTCGCCTTGCCTGGCCTCTGCGTCTCTCTGTTTCTCTGCGCCCTCAGCGACTCGTAAGGCTTTGCGACGGTCGGCCGACTAGCACTACAACCGCACTTGCCCATCGGGGCGCGGCTCCCATCCGGGCATCGAGCTTCGCACGCGACTGGAGTGGAACCTTTTGAGGGTTTTGGCGGGCAACCCGCCAAAACCGCGCCCCGGGTCAGGGCCGGGCAGGCGCGAAGCGGGTTTGCCGGCTGTTGCCGGGCGTGGGTTGGACCAAGTACGGTTGCAGTACTAGGTGACCGGTACGAGCTCTGGGGGCAGAGGTTGGCCGGTGAGCCACGAGCGCAGGGTGCGGTTGAAGAGCTCGGGCGCCTGCAGGTTCCAGGTGTGCCCGACGCCGGGGACGATGTAGCCCCGCGCGCCGGGGATGGCGCGGGCCAACCGGCGGGCCGAGGTGCGGCTGAGGCCCGGCTCCTGCGCCCCGACCAGCACCAGCGCCGGCACGTGCACCTGCGCCAGCTCCGGGGGCAGCCCGAGCCCCATGTTCTCCTGGTAGACGCGCACCATCGTGTCGAGCGAGGTGGCGAGCGCCTCGGCCCTGACCCGTTCGACGTACTGCGGCGGGATGCCGGCGCGGCGCGCCTGGTAACGCACGAGCCAATCCCACTTGAGCAGAGGCATGTTCAGCGCGATTGCGGGCCGCAGCAGCGCCCTGCCCGGCAGGCGCTGCACCAGCGTGCCCGACATGACGGCGCGGTCGACCACATCGGGCGCGAGTGTCAGCAGCTTGACCACCGTCTGGCCGCCGAGCGAGAGCCCTACCACAGTGGCCCGGCCGCCGTGGGCCTGCGCGCGGATCAAGTCGGCCACGCACTCGGCTGCGGCCTGCAAGCTGAAGCGCGGCTCCACTCTGCTCCGGCCGTGCTCCGGCAGGTCGGGCACGAGCAGATGGTAGTCTTTGCGCAGGTCCTCGACCTGCGGGTCCCACATCCAGCCGCTCACCCCGCCGCCATGCAGGAGGACGATGGTCGGCGCGCCGGCCGGGCCGGCTTCGCGGACGTAGAGGCTCATCCCTCACCCCCTCAGGTGTCATTGCTTCGTCGGCGGTCCGTGCAGAGCACGGACCGCCGACGAAGGAATCCCCAACTGGCAGCTCGAGGCTGCTTCGCGCACCAGCGATGACGACATGGGGCGTACCCTGCGCAGGGCAATCCCCAAGTGACGGTTGGGGATTGCTTCGCGCCTGCGGCGCTCGCAATGACGGTTAGGCCACCGTCTTGCGGAACACCTGCTGGGCCTTGACCGGCTGGTAGCCCAACCCCTGGTAGAAGCGGTGCGCGGCCTGACGGATGGTGTTGGAGCGCACGCAGACCTCGGCGTAGCCGTGCTCCGCCGCCCAGCGCTCGGCCTCGCTGACCAGGGCGGCTCCTACCCCCTGCCCCCGCCAGGCTTCGTCGACCACCAGCCCGCCGATCTCGACAAAAGGGTCCGACTCGAGCAGGCGCCGGCCATGGGCGTGCACCCAGCCGACCACCTGGCCCGACGGCGCCTGGGCCACGAACACCGCGTGATCTGGGTCGCCTGCGATCAGGGCGAAGCGGCGCTCGATGTCGGCCGGCTCGGAGGGGTAGCCGAGCTGGGTTGCCAGCCGGGCGACGGCCGGGGCGTCGGCCGGCGTCATGGTGCGGATGCGCATGGCGTGCTCCGTGATACGTGTTGCGTGTGCGATCGGCGGCCGTGCGGCGGCGGGCCGGTCATCAGCGAGGGCCGCCGGTGCCGCCGGGTACCGCTGCCCCCTGCGCCAGGGCGTAGAGCTGGTCGGCGAAGGATTCGATGGTCTCGCGCAGGGCGAGCTTGGCGCGCCAGCTCTCAGGGATGCCCCGCTCGCCGTAGTAGGCGCCAGCGAGCTGGCCATAGACGGCGGCCGTGGTATCGGCATCGTCGCCCAGGTTGGCGGCCAGCAGCGCCCCTTCACGGAAGGATTCGCTGCGATAGAACGCCCACAGCGCCGCCTCCAGCGATTTCACCACATAGCCCGAGCCGTGGATCTCGGGCGGCTGCCGCCGCTTGAAGGAGCCCTGCGCCACCTGGTCGATCTCCGGTGCCAAGGGGTACCGGCGCCAGAGGTCGGGAACCGGGGTGTAGTGGCAGCTCAGCAGCTCCTCCTTGCCCACGCCCCGTAGGGCGCCGACGATCAGAGCGCCCAGGTAGCGGCAGGCGTCGACGCAGTTGCGGGCGCCGTGGGTGGTGCGCGAGCTCTCGCCCGAGTAGTGGATGGCCAGCTCGGGCGAGCGGGCGAAGAAGAGGGGCACCGGGGCCAGGCGCATGATGGAGCCGTTGCCCGCCGCCTGGGGGTCGGTGGAGCCGCAGAAAGCGGCGCGCGTGCGCTCGAAACGGGCGAGGGCGCTGCGCGTGGTGCTGCCGATGTCGAAGCAGCGGCCGTTGCTGGCGAGATAGCCCTCGCGGAACCAGCGCACGTAGCGTTCGAGTTGGTCGATGGGGTCGAAGCCTTGTTTCTCGATGAGGCTGGCTGCCAGGCAGAGCGCCATCGACGTGTCGTCGGTCCACTCGCCTGGCTTGAGGCGGAAGGGCCCGCCGCCCACGATGTCGTCGATGGGCTCGAAGGAGCCAGGCGTCTGGAACTCGAGGGTGGTGCCCAGAGCGTCGCCGGCCGCCAGGCCGAGCAGCGCGCCGCGGTAGCGTTCGATCGCGTCCATGACCGTTGCCTCCTTAGAGCCTATCCGAAAAGTCCAGCGGCGCGGAACGTAATCCAGGCACAGGCGAAATGCAGCATAGCCAGGTAGTTGTCGACCTTCTTCTCCCATCGGATCAGCAGGCGCCGGAAGCGGTTGA
>Ga0078972_1011176_pt1 | contig 16237 bp, 7 predicted proteins | sample YelNatPaOPGAMG01_FD_67568 | JGI IMG/M metagenome (GOLD analysis project Ga0078972, IMG submission 67568) | Hot spring thermophilic microbial communities from Obsidian Pool, Yellowstone National Park, USA - OP-RAMG-01 (SPADES assembly) (version 2) | ecosystem: Environmental > Aquatic > Thermal...
GGAACTACATAATATGGCTGTATGACCGCCGCTGCATTAGTAGCAGGCTCATACGGGGCATCGCCCATCGTCCTTGTCGCAAGGTTTGTAAAGTAAACCGGACGGTTCGTAGGCATTCCAACAGCATACCATTCCTTCTTGTTCAGATAGAATACTGCGCCATCATCAACAATGTATCGCAAGCGAAGTTCTGCGAATTGAGGATTCACACCTGTTGGAAACTCAAAGGTTCGCCAGAAATAATAGGTTCTCGGATGTAGAATATCACATGGTGTCATCTGCGTACGAACGAGTTCAGGAATTGTAGAAGGCATCCCCTGGTTACTGTTCTTTGCGGCAAGGAGTTCCCAACCATCTTGCCAACCAGAAAAGAAGTCCGCAGAATTAGTGTACCAGTATGGACCGTAGTCAATATTTTGATCGCTATATTTCCACGCGTTTGTTGGGGCAAAAATATCATCATCTGTAAACGTAATCAGGCTTAATTCATGCCAGATATTGAATGTTGTATTTGGCAAAATTTCGTTCGGATGCGACAGTGATAGGTCAACAACATTGTTTACCCTTAATGTGTAGTTAACGAGATATTTTCTTGGTTCTGCTGTTCTTACCAATACATTACTTGGCGAGAGCATATACGCAGCCACGACAGTGAGGGCATTTGCCGGATTGGCTGTTTCATATACTTCATAGTTCCATTGGTCCCCTGCGGTAACAGGATCAACTGCTTCAGAGAAGGTAACCAAAATGTCCGTCAAAGTATATGGTTGTTGCGGAGGCAGGTTTGTTGCAAGCAGAAGTCCAAGCGCGCCGACAATCGTCGGTGGTGTAACGTCAGGTTTTACAACCAACTGAATTGCGTTACCTGTATCAACCAGTTCATATTCAGCACCTTGCGGACCGGAACCAAACACGTAGGCGCTAAACCCGCTGCCCTGCAGACTGCCACTATAACTTATCAGCGTGTATGTGCCGACTGTTGGTGTATCGCCAACAATGTTAATGGTAATTGAAGCAGGTCCGCCACTATTGGTAATTCCGTTGGCATTCAAAACCGTAAGTTGACCGCCATTTGCAACATCGAAATTCATAAAACCTACCGATGTAAATTCAATACTTGGTACTGTCCCAGAACCATAAGCGCCAAGCCCCCCGCCGGCGTTGACAGTAACATGCGTTGGAAGGCTCCCACCTTTTAACGCCAGCAAACCGCCATTGATTATAGTAAGACCAGTATAGGTGTTTGTGCCGGCTAAAATCTGTGTTCCTGCGCCAGTTTTTACAAGTCTCATACCGGGAGCGCCATCAGAAATTGTCCCAGAGTAAGTGGCGACAACATTTGAAATCGGATTAAGAGTCAGTTCGGTAACAGTTTCAAAACCGCCGGCTGTGGTAGTAAATATCGAAGCCAAATCCTTATCCCCAGAGAGTCCGCCGATAGTAATGTTGGTTACCAATGTTCTCAGACCATTTGTGATATCACCACTAACGCTGTTAGCAGTGTCAAGAACACTGTTTTTCAGGGCAAGACTATGTGCCAAGGTGAGAATACCGGCTTCTATAATTGTAAAGCCACTAATTTCGTTATTGGTGCTGAGAACGAGAATCCCCGGTCCTGTCTTTTTTAATCCACCAGTTCCTCCGAGTCTGCATTCAATAATGAGTGAGCGACCTTCCTGCGTAACATTGATAACTGAGGGTTTCCCCAGATTATTGAGCGTTAATGTATAGTCATTAGCATGTTTTTTAATGACAAAGTCATTCGCATTTGTGGGGTCGTTATAAGTGATATTGCCAATTGTGCGCGCAGTGTTAACGATGACGGCGTAACCATTTGCAAAGGCTTTGCCGAAGTAGGCTGTATAACCTGCGCCATCAGCAACGGCGCCATTTGGATCCCAATTGTTGACACCTCCCCAAATAGCTTGTCCCCATGCCTGGCTACCGCCCCCGTCCCATGTTCCGTCGCCTGCAAACGCCGGATTAAGTAGCAGGACTTGCAGTAATGCTGATGCTATCAGAAACAACCGGATTAACCGATTAGAGATTATACTATTCGTCATCATGGCTGATTCCTCCAAACAATGGTTAATGTTAATACTTGACACTTTCATGGCTTTCACAGTAATTAGGGTTATTAATTTCAACCTGTCATTTTTTTAAAAGGATGCAAGTATTTTTTTAAATTTTTTAAGCCTTAGAAAATACAGAAAACACAGAGTCTCAAGATTAACAAGAAATGATGGATGATTATAGTTTTAATTGATTATGGATATTAACCACAAAGGACACAGAGATTTAATTTTTTGAAAAGGATAGGATGAACAAAGAATTTAACCACAGAGAGCACAGAGGGCACAGAGAGAAAGAAAAAGGAGATTCAAAAAAGAAAAAATAAACCACAGAGAACACAGAGGGATTTTTTTAATAATAAAGGAGGAATAATAAAATTAACCACAGAGAACACAGAGTAAAAATTTGATAGAATTATTAGAAAATTAAAAATTAAATTAAAAAACCACAGAGAACACAGAGGACACAGAGAAAAAGAAAAAGGAGATTCAAAAAAGAAAAAATAAACCACAGAGAACACAGAGGGATTTTTTTAATAATAAAGGAGGAATAATAAATTTAACCACAGAGGGAACAGAGAACACAGAGAAAAAACAGAAATTTAAAATTAATAAAATAGGCATGATTTTTGTAGTCTCTTATATCTTGTAAATCCTAACACCCCTATTGAAATAGTTTCTTAAAATCCTGATTATCTTAATTATCCTTTTAACTAATTTTTCCCTCTGTGCCCTCTGTGTTCTCTGTAGTTTTTTTTTAATCTCTTTGTTTTTTTATCTGTGTTCTCCGTGTCATCTGTGGTTAAATTATTTTTAAAAAATTAATTCCTTCATGTTCTCTGTGTTCTCTGTGGTTAATTTTTCTCTTTTTAAATTTCTATATTTTTTTCTCTGTGTTCTCTGTGGTGAAAAAATCTCTGTATTCTCCTTTGTTTTTGTATAAGCGAATTATTAGTCATCATCATCTTCGACTGCACTTATAGCATAGGTGGGATAGGGGACATCTGGTCCTTTCATTGCATGCCAGATAATCCGATTGAGCGTATCTTCTGGACACCGGTCAATTTCTTCCAACGGAAGTTTTTCAGAAATTTTTGCCAGTCTTTGCATGAACGGGTCTGCAACTTTTTTAATCTCCGGATTTAAAGTATCCAGCGGTATGTTATTCGGGACAGCAGTATAAGGGGTAAAGTCTGGCGTATCAGTGAAACAATCAAACATTGGCGTTGCCGAGGCATCCATCTGATTTATCGGAGGCAGACCAAGAATAAGTTCAATTGTCCGTAGCACGCTTGTCTGGTTATACTGTGTGCTTACAACTGTCCGGCGCTTTGTGTACGGGCTTATTACAAATGCCACAGTTCTGTAGCCGCTTACATGATCCCAACCGTTCTGTGGGTCATCTTCGATTACAAAGATGCAGGTTTCTTTCCAGAACTTGCTGTGTGAAATTGCCTCCACGATTTTTCCAAGCGCAAGGTCGTTGTCAGCCACGTGTGCCGCGGGTGTTGGCGAACCAGGTTTTGTTCCGCTTGTGTGGTTGTTCGGAAGACAGATTATTGAAAGATTGGGGAATACGCCCTTCTGCTCGAACTCTTTTAGCTCTTTGATGAACTGAGCTGCGCGGAACTGATCGGGAATATCCATATCCCATCCGACAGTGTTTGTGTTGAGGTAAGGTCTGAGCGATTCAATTGCGGGTCTGCTGTAAACTATTATATTCGACGTTCCGTTAACAAATTCAAGCCAGTGGTCAATGAATTTTGGTTTACCTTTGCGGGCAGGGTCGCGCCATCGTTTTTCGGTGATTGCAAATTCGCCATACACACGCAGGCTTTTGCCGTGTTCAATAGCATTATCCCATATAAAACCTGCGGTTGAATACGCAAGCGCGTCAACACTGGTATCATCCATACCATCGGGATAACTGCGCGGAAATCCAGCAAACGAGCGTTCAAGATATTCATTGGCGATTGCGCTGTCAGTCCACTGATGACCATCGGCGCTCAAAATCCCGGAACAGTATGTATTGTCCAATAGGACAAATTCGCGCGCGAGTTTGTGATGATTCGGCGTTATCTTTTCGCCGAACACGCAAAGCGAGGGATCGCCGTTGCCTTCCTTCATATCGCCGAGAATCTGGTCGTATGTCCTGTTTTCTTTGATTATATAGACCACGTGTTTGAACACGCTTGGTTCACCCACACGTTCGGGAACTGGGCGTGGGGGAATATTTGTCCTCGGTGGCAGAAACGCCTTTTCAATCATCGGGTAACGCATATTGTACAATGCGGTTTTAGTATATTTTTCGAGTTGGTTTTGAGCGGGAATTTTAACAATCGAAACGCTCCCGAAATACTGGTGAGAGTTGTATTTGATTTTTTCGCCGGGTTTATATTTTTTGGTTGAACCGATTCCCTTAATGTTTGCCACATGAATCTGATTTCTGAAATTGTCGTAAACAATTGCTCCCGGAAACCAGCCAACAGGGATTAGCCCGAGAAGTTTTGATTTTCCCGGGTTAAAATCGACTATGGCGACCGCATTCTGAGTCCCATTGCACACGTATAATCGTTTACCAGTTTTATCGAATGCAACTGCGTTTGGTTGAGCGCCAAAGAGGTCTGAAGGTTTCTGCCGCATGCATATTTTTTCTACTATTGTGTCAACGGAAGTATCAATAACAAGGACAGTATCGTTGCCTGAGCAGGCTGCTACCACATATTTGCCGTCCGGCGACACTGCTAAACCAGAAGGATGCGGAGGAGTAAGAATTTCCTTTATTGCAAAATCGTTTTTCAGGTCGATTATGCTTATTGAACCTTCGCAAGCAATAAATCTCACAGGGTCAACACGGACAGATGTGCCTTGTCCTGCGGGTCCAGTATCAACATCCTCGTAATCCTCGAGGGTTCTGCCACCACGGTTCGAGACATACAGTTTTGAACCAACAAGGAGTACATCATGCGGACACACGCCAACGTCCCAGATCCGCAGCGTTTTTCCGTTTTCCGTATCAATTTCAGCCAGTCGGTTCGACAGATTCAAGGCAACATACAGTCTCTTTCCGTCCTTTGAAATCGCAAGCCCGGATGGAATATCTGCCTTCCTTTTCCCAGCTGAAAACGGTGGCAACTTGATTGTCCACAGTGGGACTACTTTATTTTCTTTTTCAACCGCAAAAACTTTAATGCTCCCGTTAACGTTAGCCATGTAGATTCGTTTTCCATCAGGCGAAAAAATCAGACCTGTGTAACTTAATTGAGCTTCTTTATCGGGATTTAAAATCCGGCTTGAAACCGCTTCTGGCGGTGTCAAGTCTTTTTCCGAAGGCATCGCTATTTTCTGAAGTATGGCGCCAGTTTGCGGGTTTATAACGACAAGTTCAGGCGCTTTGCCCGATGTGATAAGAAGTTTGCCATCCGGACTCAACGCAAGCGCCTGCGGACGCATCCCCGGCAGTTCAACATGAATGCCGGCGGGGGTCAGTATCTGATTTGCAGGAGTGTAATAGCGGTTTTCTGATAGTTTCCCAACAAAGGCTTTTGTTGTAACCATTGATTTTTTGCTGTGATAAGAACATGCGGCAAAAATTGCAACTACCAAAAAGGGAAGCAACAATATTTTAACCCGTCTAAAATATTTTGCGTAATTCATGGTGTTATTAATCGGCTAAAATTAAATCCAGTCAAGACTTATAATCAACTAATGGGAACACAAAAATATAAACCACAGAGAGCACAGAAGAATAATAGTAAAGTAGGAATTAAAAATTTAACCACAGAGAACACAGATAGAAAAACATAGAAATTTATAGAAGAAATAAATTAACCACAGAGGACACAGAGGACACAGAGAGAAAAAACGTAGAAATAATAAAACAGAAAAAAATAAACCACAGAGAGCACAGAGGGCACAGAGAAATAAAAATTTAACAAAGTTGGCAGGATAATTTATAACTTAACCACAGAGAACACAGAGTAAAAATTTGATAGAATTATTAGGAAATTAAAAATTAAATTAAAAAACCACAGAGAACACAGAGGACACAGAGAAAAAAGAGAAATTTAAAGTTAATAAGATAGACATGATTTTTGTTGTCCCTTAAATCCCGCAAATCTTAACAATCCTATTGAAACAATTTCTTAAAATCCTGCTTTTCCTCTTTTAATTAATTATTTTCCCTCTCTGTGTCCTCCGTGTCCTCTGTGGTTAAATTATTTAAAAAATTAATTCCTCTATGTTCTCTGTGTTCTCTGTGGTTTATTTTTTTCAAGCTGTTTTAAAATTCTATCTTTTAAACTTCGTGTTCTCTGTGGTGAATTTTTTTCCCTTTGTAAATTTCTATGTTTTTTCTCTTTGTCTCTCTGTGGTTAAAAAATAACCTTATGCCTAAAGGTAATCGCAAAGAGTCAGATTGCCTTAATTCCAAGTAAAGAAAGTTTTATTTCAATTTAAGATTAGCAGCAAATTATCTGGTGTGTTTGAGGAACCATTCGTAGAGCGCTTCGTTGTTATAAGTTTCTGTCCATGAATCGTGAAGCGCCTCCGGGTAGACAGTAAGTTGAATATCAGTGCAGCCAGCGCGTTTAAATGCGTTAACCATCCGTTCGGATTCAGACAGTGGCACAACAGGGTCTTTTGCCCCGTGAAATGCCCAGACGCCCAATGTTTTTATGGCTTCGGCTTTTGTCTTTGACGACAACATCACGTAAATTGGCATTCCGCCTCCGCAAATCGGAGCCACAGCGGCAAATCGCTCTGGGTATTTAGATGCCAAAGACCATGTTCCATATCCGCCCATGCTCAGACCAGTCAGATAAACCCGTTTTGTATCAACACGGTATTTGGCTATTAAGTGGTCGAGCAGGGCAATGACGGCGTCGTCGTCCCATATTTGTCCCTCCGGACACTGTGGAGATGCAACGATGAAAGGAAATTTTTTGCCTTGTTTTATCAGCTTAGGTGGTCCATGGACTTCGACAAGGTCGAGGTTTGACCCACGTTCTCCAGCGCCATGGAGAAATATCATGAGCGGATACTTCTTCCCGTCATCCTTATTGTAATCTTCTGGAAGATATAGAAGATAATTGAGGTTAATATCTTTTTTAATTGAGGTTTTAAGCGATTCCCTCCTGTTTGCCTGTTTTTCCTGTCCGTTCACGATAACACACCCAATCATGATTGTTAAAAATGTTATTAATATTTTCATACGACCCGATTATTACATTAGTTTGAATTTTGGCAAGTCCTGAGAATCAATGATTCCCACCGGCTCATTTTTTGAATTTACCACTATAAGGTCGTCTATATTTTTTTCGTTGAAGATCCGGACTGCTTCCGCTGCAAGGGCTGTGTCTTTTACATAAACCGGGTTTTTAGTCATCACATCTTTCAGTTTTTTTGAAAGCACGGTTTCATCGTTTGCAATGCGACGTCTGAAATCGCCATCAGTAAACACGCCAACAAGTTTGCCTTTTTCGTTCACTATGCTGACGCATCCGGATTTTGCCCGAGTCATAATTAAAAGACCTTCCTTTACAGTTAAATCCTGAGAAGCGACAGGGTTTCGTTCACCCGAGCGCATAATATCAGCGGTCTTTAAAAGCAACGTTTTACCGATTGTGCCTGCGGGATGATACCGGGCGTAATCTTCTTTTCTCAGACCGCGAGCCTTCAAAAGGGATATTGCAAGGGCGTCGCCAATTGCAAGCATTACAGTAGTGCTTGCTGTCGGAACGAGATTGAAAGGACACGCCTCGCGTGGAACGCGGCAGTTCAGAACCACATCGCTGTAACGCGCAAGCGTTGATTTTGCCGAACCTGTGATTGCTATTATTTTTACATTAAACCTCTTAAGCGCAGGCAGCAGAGACTTAATCTCGTCTGTTTCTCCCGAGTAACTTAAAACGATAACAACATCGCCATCGCTAACCACGCCAAGGTCGCCATGCAAAGCATCCACAGAATTGAGAATAACGCTTGTTGCGCCAGTACTCGTAAGAGTTGCGGAGATTTTGTGTCCTATTAAACCGGATTTTCCGATGCCTGTAACAATGATCTTGCCGCGATTCTGTACGCAATCAAGCAATGTTTCCACAGCCTTCGAGAATGATTCGTCCAGTTTCTTTTTTGCAATCTGAAGGGACTGGATTTCAATGTCAAAAACTTCCCGCGCGTTAGCAATATGATTCATAACTAAAAGAAATCCGTTACTCCATCTCGGTGTTCGGATACGAGCCGAGGATTTTTACGAAGTTACAATGTTCCTGCAAGGTTTCAATCGCCTTTGCCACTCTCTTGTCTTTGAAATGACCGTCGCAATCAACAAAGAAGTAATATTCCCACGCCTTTCGTTTGCTTGGACGTGACTCGATTTTAGTCATGTTTATTTTGTATTTTTTAAATGCCGACAGCGCCTCGTAAAGCGCGCCGACTTTGTCCGGGATCCCAAACAGCAGACTTGTGCGGTCGTTGCCGGTTGGTTCCGGACATTGTCTGCCAAGCACAAGGAAGCGGGTTGCGTTCTCGGCATTGTCCTGAATGTCAATTGCCAGAATATTGAGTTTGTAGCGTTCAGCTGCAAGGACGCCGGCAATCGCAGCGGCGTATTTTTCGTTCGCAGCATATTCAGCCGCCCTTGTAGTGGACGAAGTTTCTATAATTTCCACCTGCGGCAGGTTGTTTTGAATCCACGTACGGCACTGACCAAGCGCCTGCGGATGCGTGTAGAGACGTTTAATCTGGTTTTTTCTGCATTTTGCCACAAGACAATGCTGAATCGGCAGGACAATCTGGCTGACAATCTTCAGTTCACTGTCGATAAACATATCCAGCGTGTGCGTAACGACACCTTCGGTTGAATTTTCGACCGGCACAACCCCATAGTCAGCCCTGCCAAGACTTACATCGGTGAAGACGTCAGAGATTGTTTTGCGCGGAACATAATTAAGACTTGTCCCAAAACGGCGTATTGCCGCCTGATGGGTAAATGTGGCTTCCGGTCCGAGATAGACAATTGTCAGTTTCTTTTCCAGAGCAAGCGCGCTTGACATTATCTCGCGATAAATCGCCTTTAAGGACTCGTTGGTGATGGGTCCTTTGTTAAGCTTGCAGATGCGGTTTATGACAGCGCGCTCGCGGTGCGGAGAATAAATCTCTTCGCCCGCTTTAAGCTTAAGGGCGCCAATTTCCATCACATGCCGAGTTCGCTCGTTCAGGAGTCGAACTATTTCGGCATCTATTTCGTCAATGGCTTTTCTATGTTCAGCAAGGCTCATGAGTTATTTTCCGGTTGTTGAGAGTTGTTTTGTAAATCCGATGTCTGAGCGCCAGATTCTGCCGCTGTCTTTTGCGTCTGGGCATCCTCATTCTTAATATCTTCCGGTTTTGCGGTATTTTCAACCTGCTTTGACTCCGGTGTTGCGTCTGTTTTTTGTCCCTGAACAGAGCCGTCGTTGCCATTTTCGACGGTCAGCAGTTTTTCCGGTTTCTGAACCTGCAGACGGCGAAGTTCGTCTGCCGCAGGCAGGTCTTCAAGACTGCGCAGCCCGAAATATTCAAGAAACGCCTGTGTGGTGGAATATAACGCAGGTCGTCCGGGCAAATCCGCTTTACCGCTTTGTTCAATCAATCCCCGTTCGAGCAATGTCTGGATTACGCCGTCAACAGCCACGCCACGGATTTGTTCAATCTCTGCGCGTGTTACAGGTTGGCGGTATGCGATAATTGCAAGCGTTTCAAGCGCCGGTTGTGAAAGTTTTGGCGGACGCTGACGCTGTCCGTAAAGTGTCCGCATCCATGGAGAAAATTCCGGTCTACTCGCAAATTGCCACGCGCCGGCAACACAGATAAGCCTAAATGCCCTGTTTGCCTCGTCAAATTCCCGTTTAATTTGTTCGATTGCAGACTGAACGTTTTCAATTGCGATTTTTGAAAATGCCCTTACCTGCGGGTCTTCGGAAGCCTTTGCGGTGTCGTTTATAACGTTCCGGATGTCTTCCGCAGTTAAAGCCCGCTGGGCATTAAACAAAATCGCTTCGATTATATCTTTAAGTTCCATAAACTAAAAACAACCAATAAACCATATAAGTAAGAATATCTATCGAAGATAATTTTTAAAAGAAATAATTAAGTCTATTCAAAAATGTAATATCACTTTTTTACAGCGCTTATTTCCTTAACCTGAAAAATTTCATGCCGGAGAATTTTTCTACATAAAATCCGGGTTCGGAAGGAGTATCCGACCATGTTCCCGGAATTTTTCCGCTGGTTTGCAAAGACGCAGCAGGGTCATCCCAGAACATAATTATTTCATCGCGTGATTTTACCGCATTTATCCGCAACTGCGGCATCGCTGTAAGTTCAAGGACAAAGGTAACGTCGCTCGATGTCGTGCTGCTTTGGTGAATCTCCACAGCGCAAAGGTTTGTTCCTTTTATCAACAAGGACGGAGAAAAGTTTGTCGAATACCACGTATTGCCATCGTCGCTTGCAGCAGAAGAAGCGAGGGTGGAAGCCGTAATATTTGTCCCGGACGGCATGTTACTCCTGAATACCTCAACGCCGTTTATATAAACAATGCCGCCGTCGTCCCGACGCAGACTGACGGTAACCGAAGAATACTCTTCAGGATTTTCGACTACAAAATATTTTCGGAAGTAATAGGTTATGATTTGCTGATTATTTGCGTTGTATCGGTTAATTACGGTAACTTCGTCGCCATCGCCGAAACCGAGTTCAGCTGCGCCGCTTTTCCATGATGAATCGTTGTAGTTCATATAACGCCACGCTGTCCCTTCGTTCGAGCCAGTATCAAGATATTTCCATACAGCATCACGCGGGATTAACACAAGGTTTGCTGCGGATTGTCCTCTTGCATAGATGGCTGAATAACCAGTGATTTCGCCGTTTTCTGGGTCGCTTAGTGATATCTTATAAATCGGACTTTCCGGCAGCGGGGCAGGGAGGGTTATTTTCTTAATGACCTCGCCCGGAGAAAAGACAAGAGCGCCTTCAGAAATCAATCCTTTTACAGACTCAACACTGTATTTTACCCGGACGTAGTTTGTGCAAAAGATACTCAATCCAACAGGAATTCCGTCATCAAGAAGATTTGTATTAGCCAGTTTGCTCCAAACAGCAAAACCAATTCCCACTTTGCCTTTTGCGTGAAAGTTCGCAAGTTTCGGCGCATCGGTTTCGGGATTCCAGATAAAGTTGTTCGGATGGTTTGTGTTAGGGGCTGTCAGGTAGTTGTTTTGGATATTCATCTGGTTAACGCGATATGTCCAATCCGCCCAGTTCATTCCCCAGACATCACGGTAGTTATGAATAATAATGCTGTTTGAACAGGTTAGCGAGCCGTTGTATGTCCAGTTGTAATTATCGCCGAACCTACCGCCAACAACATTGTTGACCGCAAGACATCCTATCATATATCCGTTGGGAGCATCGTAGCCTGATTCAAGCCCCTGACCGCATCCAATAAAGACGTCATTCCAATGATACACATTCTTGGCAGTTCCGGAGAGCGAATTTCCTTCGTGAAAGGTTGCTTCAAACCAGCAGTTCGAAAAATGCAGAACGCCTGCGCCACTGCCCCCCGAATCAACGCCGTCATCTTTTGTCCAACCAAACAGCGTGTTCGTAAAACCGTGATTGCCATTGACTATGTAAATGGCGTCGTTGTCGCCATCAACAAAATTTGTGGTATCATCCGGGCACTCAATCAATGCGCTATCGTTAACTGTAAATGCGGCACCTGTGAATTCGCCACCAGTAGTCGTGCGCTGCATCAGAAATCTTGTGAAGTTATAAATCCCGCCGGAAACAGAGTGTCCAAGTTGACCGGCAAGGTACATCGCAGCCGCATCGGTTAAAGTTATACGCTGGTTGTTCCCGACAAAAAAGAGCGCCTGTTCTGTCCTATGACTGCCGGGGTTACCGTTTGCACCAAACCAGTTCGGTTCAGCGCCACTGCCCGTAAAAATAACCCCTGTCCCGTTGACTTCTCCTGTCCCCTGACGCATAACAAAACCGCCCCACGGCTGTGAGGGCGAGTTCGGCATAAAAATGACCGGGTCGTCAATTGTCCCATTTATAACCACAATACCGTTGTTTGTAATATCTGTGCGGTAATTAATCCTTACGATTGTGCCTTTTTCTATTGTCAGAGTTACACCTGCGGCAATGGTAAGGTTTGTAACAATATAAATCCGCGAACCTTCCGTCCACGTGGTGTTCTGATTAATTGTGCCGGATACCTGCGTCCACGCAACGTTCGTCTCTATATTGATTGTGAAGTTGGTTGACAGAGTGGAAATACGTGGGGCGTAAAAAATCTGGTTTACATTTGTCTGAGGAGGAATAAAACCTGAACCAACACCACGCCGGATGGTTATCGGGGGATAACCGTCAGCCGACAAATAGCCGTTTACGCGAAGGGCGTGCAATTGTTCGTCAACAACCCACGCCACAACAGGTATCTGATAACCTGCAGGAAAACTTCTTGGAACTATGACCCTCAGGTTACCGCCTTCAAATTCCTCGTTGCAGGACGGTATGATTGGATATGGCGTCCATGGCGGGATGCCGTCTTCGGTGTTGCCTCTTTCCGCTGAATGCACGATAAACCGGATGAGACGATTCGTAATCTGACCGCTGTTGATATTTGTCCTGAATGCAAGTAACTCGTAATAATCTGCCTTGTTCACGACGTAATTAATTCCGACAGGAATCGGATTTCCATTCAGCAACGCCAAATAAGAATACCCATTTTGGACAGGTATATTAATTGTGAACGAGGTTCCGATGGATTTATCCGAAACGCCGTTAATCGTAAAGGCGTCTTGAGCCTTAATTGCAATGGCTAAATTTATAAACAATACAGATACGGCAACCGCTGATTTAACTCTGTTCATCATAACTTTTTTAATTTCTGTTATTGAAGTTGACGCAATCTAAAATACTGCTGGTTTTCCGAAAAATCCACTGAAAACGGCGGCGTGGCAAGGATTGGTTTCCATGGGTGAGCAATGTTGTCTGTGGCTTCGAGAATAACCTTCTGCGCATCCCAATCCAATAACGCTCCTTTACCGAATCTGCTCATTCCAAGTTTAATTTTGGTTTTTTTGTTGCCGAGCAATTGAAGTTCAAACGAGACATCGCTTGATGTTGAATTTGCCTGATGAATCTCAACTGCGCAAACATTTGTGCCTGCAACAAGCATTGATGCGGGAACTGTGGCTGGAAACCATGTATTTCCGTCATCTGAGGCGGCACCAGAGGCAGTCGTCGTGTAGGTAATATTTGTTCCCGATGGCATATTACTTCTGAACACTTCTACGCCGTTTATATAAACAATTCCTCCATCGTCTCTACGCAGACGGACTTCCAGACTTGCATAGTCATCAGGGTTTTCAACCACAAAATACCGACGGAAGTAATATGTAATGATTTGCTGGTTATTTGCGTTGTAACGGTTTATGACGGTTTTCTCGTCTCCGTCGCCAAATCCCAATTCAGCCTGACCGCTCTTCCAGTTTGAGTCATTGAAGTTAAGTTCCCGCCACGCAGTTCCCTGATTTGAGCCGTCATCAAGATATTTCCAAACCGAGTTTGATTGGATTAAAACGGATACATTTCCGCCTGATGCCTGACGGTTAGGCAAATACCAGACTTCCGCAGTTCCTGTGATTTCGCAGGATGTCGGATTGTTTAACCTCAGCCTGAGCGTCTGGTTAGTAGGGATTGACTGGTTATTGATTACAATGCGCTTTAATGTTTCTCCCGGTTTAAACTCCAGTTCACCAGAGGCAATAACGGCTGTTGCGCTTTCTAAAGCAAATTTAACCGAGACCGGAATTGTGGTAAATGTGCTGAGCCTGACCGGTATGCCATTTGTGAAATCCGAATGGTTGAGCGTATTTGACCGGACAGCCAGAGCAATTCCAACTGGGACACCAACAGGCGTTCTCATATATGGCGCAAGCCGCCAGCCGTCTTCGTCCGGATTCCAGACAAAGTTATTCGGATGGTTTGTATTAGGCGCGGTTATATAATTGCTTCTTAAATCCATCTGGTTTATCCGGTATGTCCAGTCTGCCCAGTTATAACCAAAGATATCGCGGTAATTATGGATTATTATAGAATTTGAGACCTGCAAGAAACCGGTATAGGACCAGTCGTAATTGTCGCCAAATCTTGCTCCGACCGAATTTGCTGTTGAGAGAATTCTTTCCGCATAACAGAGCGGGCTGTTATTGCCTGTGCTCCAGCCGGCTTCAATCCCTTGACCACAGTTCATCAGGACTGAGTCATAAGCCCAAGTAACCCTTCCCCCGCCTGACCATGCAAGCGCCTCGTGCAACGCGGCTTCTACCCAGCAGTTACTTACAAGCACAGTGCCGGCGCCGCCTGAACCGGAATCAATCGCATCGTCTTTTGAAAATCCAAACAGACTGTTAATCAGGATGTGTGTGCCTTCTGTAAAATAAATCGCGTCATAATCAGCATCTGCAATTTGAGCGTCAACAATGCCGTCATCGGCTGGAAACTCGATAATCGCTGTGTGGTTAATAGTAATAGTTCCGCCAACATATTCACCACAGGTAATCGCCCTTTGAATGTGACAATGATCAAGTGTCAAATCGGCTTGATAGCCATTCCCAACCTGACCAGCAGTGTTGATTACCGCGCAGTTTGTCATATATGCAGCCGCGCCGGATTGAAGCAAAAAGACCGGTTGTTCGCTGCGATGACTTGAACCCGGCGAGAAACTGAAACTCGTCGCCCCGCCGCCACCGGCAAAGATGGCGTTATTTGCAATTAACCGCGAAGCGCTACCACGCATTAAAAATCCGCCCCACGCGCCAGCATTCTTTTCCGGATAAACAACGTTTGTTGCGGTAAAAATAACAGGTCTTTCGGCTGTTCCGTTGATAATCATAGTTCCGCTGTTTGTTATGTTAACAAGCGGATTAATTTTAACGACTGTGCCTGCGCCGATTGTCAGTGTTGCGTCTGATGGGATGTTTAAATTGCCGGTGATATAAATCCTTGAGTTTTCAGCCCAGTTGACCGAACCGGATATTGACCCTGAAACCTGGATCCAGCTCGTATTGGATTCAATATTGATAACCTTCGATGCGCTTAAATCATAAATCCCCGGTGTGTAATTGATTTGTTGCGGGGCGTTTTGCGGCGGCAAAAAGCCAGAACCGTGTCCCCTGAAAAGCATTATCTCGTAGCCTTCGAAACCGGGCGCCGAAAGTTTCCCGTTTACCCTACGTTCGCTGCCGTCGGGATTTTCCACCCGCGCAATAACCGGTATCGGCAAGCCTTGAGGATACGTCTCCGGCGCAAGGAGTTTGAGTTGCGCTCCTTTGAATTCGAATGAACTTGAAGGGGTCAGAGGATACGGCGTCCATTTGATTAAACCTTTTTCGGGATTTCCTCTGTCGGAAGCCACAACAATGAATTTAATGAGCCTGTTCGTAACCTCCAGCGTGGTGTTGTTAGTCCTGAAAACGGCAAGTTCGTAATAATCCATTACGTCGACATAGTTTGTTACATTTGCCGGTTTCGGAACACCGTTCAGAAGGATGAGATAACTGTAACCGCTTTGTGCAGGCACATTAAACCACGCCCGATCTGTGTAGGTCGATTTGTCAGTGACACCGTTGATGACAAGAGCATCCTGAGCAAATGCCGCAATTATGTTAAACACAGCAACCAAAATGACCGATAACTTTATTGTCCTCATAAATTCATGATAATTTGACGTTGATTTTAACTAATTTATTCCCCTAAACACGCAAAAGCAAGAGAATAAAACCAACAGGGAAACCATGAATCTGACCAAAGAAGGGATTTTTCTTTTAAAAACCTTGCTTTTGTTATCCACGCTATTCTTTATTATCCATGTTATTAAATAAAACGTGTTTGTCATAGCTGGATCCATAGTCTTAGGTCTATGTATTGGTTTAAAGTTAGTGCATTGGTTCACGTCTTCAACTCTGGCAGGTTTGCGTAGTCGTAGACTTTGTTAAGGCGGGCGATGGCAGCTTGTCGTTTTTTGCGGCATTCGTAGTATGCCTTACGGTCTTCTTCGCTTGCAAAGCCATAATCTCGCTTAAGATTATCCATCTCAATATCGTATTCCC
>Ga0078972_1011177_pt1 | contig 16237 bp, 12 predicted proteins | sample YelNatPaOPGAMG01_FD_67568 | JGI IMG/M metagenome (GOLD analysis project Ga0078972, IMG submission 67568) | Hot spring thermophilic microbial communities from Obsidian Pool, Yellowstone National Park, USA - OP-RAMG-01 (SPADES assembly) (version 2) | ecosystem: Environmental > Aquatic > Thermal...
TGGTGTCTCTAGCGAAGTGGATACACCCGTTCCCATCCCGAACACGGCAGTTAAGCACTTCAGCGTCGATGGTAGCCGCAAGGTGAGAGTAGATCGATGCCAGCTATTATATACTTAAACTGGTGCGGGGCGGGCTCGGCAGTTAAGCCTGTCAGCGCCGATGGTAGCTTTCATTAGCAAGAGTAGGTCGATGCCGAGTACTTAGATCTTAAACTTCCCCAAAGCTCTCTTTGGGCTCACCCACCTTATCGGCAAGACAAGGAGAAAGGCTACTAAGGACTCTAACTAATCTATAAACAAAAAAAATCCCTTAAAAATGGGATTTTTGTGTTTTTTGACTTCAAAAATAGTTTCCTATATAATTGTGATATGGAAATAGGCAAAAAAGAATTAAAAAATATTTTAACCGATCAAAGAAAAGAGTACGAGAGACACATTGGTGTTGTTTTTGAAAGTTTTACCGATCAACTAAAAATGATTGCCGAGAGCTTATCTGGCACGCAAAAACAATTAACTGTCATTCGGGATATGGTGGCTAAAAATACAGAAAACATTGAAATGATCAAGATTGATATTGAGTTTATAAAATCAGATATAAATGAAATGAAACGTGAATTGAAGCGAAAGGTAGATATTGATGAATTTCAACTGCTTGAAAAGCGGGTTATTTTTTTGGAGAGAAAATTAAAGCACTTATAGGGCTAAGTATTTTGAGTCCACAGAAAAAATTGGGGCGGGGGACATAAATGTTAAGTGCTTCAGTATTGACTTATTTTTTTTCAAGCTTTAGTGAAAAAGAGATATTGATTTGGTTGCAAGGCAAGGGGAAAGACTAAGGACTCTATAATCTATAAACAAAAAAATCCCTTAAGAATGGGATTTTTTAAATTCAAAAATATTTTCTTTATAATCTGTATAATTTGTAATACAAAAACAGACAAAAGAATTAAAAGATATTTTCAAGTATGCTTAAATTCCAAATTTAAACTCCTGATAGAGTGATCAATTTTAGGCACGTGGTCTAAAGCTTTGAGCGCTTTTTCATTTGCCTTCATTTCAAAATTTCAAAACCAATTTGTCCTTCAAAACTTGGTACGGATTTTACCCAGAAAGGAAAAAATTTTGCTTCAACCGATTCGACTTCAGGGAATTTTTCATAGCGCTCCCGAAGAGCTGCTTCGTTATAGCCAATAATGGCTTTTTTATCAAATATTTTGCTGGGAAGTTTGGGAGCCAGAGTAGTTGGTATCAAAATCTTCATCTCCGCTTTTCCATCTGTTTTGTCAATGTCAGAAAGCTCATACCTAATATTATTTTCGTCAATTTCAAAAACTTCCTGGCCGGAACCCACTTGATTTTTAAGCTCTTGAAGGGCAAGCTCTTTCAGATCTTTTTCATTAAAAGCTATGGAAGAAACTTTTCCTCGAACAAAGATATCAAAGTTATCTGCTATTGTCTCTGGCGCAACGCTCGTGCGACTTTCCAGAATTTCTACTTGAGTAAGAAGAGGAGAAAGTTTCAGTTCAGCCGGAATTTGACTTTTCATTTTTTCCATCTCCTGTTTTCCAAGATCCTGGGCAACGTTTTGAACGGCGCGGGAAATGTCATCGGCTGAAACAAATTTCGTTTCTTTTTCTCCTCCCGTAAAATTTTCTTCATTTTCTGCCCAAAGGCGTTCGCGGTTCCATTGACTCATTCTCAGAAAATAAAACCTTCCGGGTGGAATATTTCCGGCAGGTCCTTTATTTTTAGCGGTAACGGAAGCTTCTATTTCACCATTGGCTGGGACATTGACTGCCTCATCAAGAAGAAAAATATTTTTAGGTCCAGTTCCAACTGTCTCGGGAGATTCTCCTTGGACAAGCGGCGCTCCTTCCTGCAAAAAGAAATCCTTTTTCCAAATATTCTTTATTTTTATCTTTCCTTTGGCAAAATCTTCTGTTTTTCGCAAAGAGACCTCGGAAACATTTTTAGTAATTTCTCCTTCGGTTTGAAGAAGATTGCCCGGCAGAATCCCATTGTTTGGATTAGGCGTTGGGTTCTTTGTGTCAATTGTCAAATTAACAATACTTTCTTTTTTCTCAATTTTAGGGTGGATAATAATAGTTACTCGAGCTAAAGTAAAATTGATAATAAAGAAAGCGCTAAAAATCACTAAAATTACAAAAATCCAAAAAATTTTGCGGGAAGGTGAATTGTCATAACGTCCAAGATGCATATTTTTTGAGTTATAAATAAGTTGTTGGGAATTTAACCGAACTTACGGAAAAATCATAATAAAATTCAAGATCCAAAATCCAAAATAGTAGAAAATACCAAAGCGACAAAATAACAAAATACCAAATAATAGGAAATTCCAAATCCAAAGTCCAAAATCCAAAACAAATTCAAAATTCAAAATTCAAAACAACTTCTAATTTTCAAAACAAGTTTTAGATTTTGATCATTAGAATTTTGATATTGTTTTGAATTTCGGATTTGGTATTTTGGTACTTTGGTACTTCGGTATTTTGGTACTTTGTTATTATTTTGAATTTTGAATTTGGGATTTCTAACTACAAGGGTTATTATCGCTAAAAAACTAAAGCTGAATTTAAGCTTTTTCCAAAATTTCCCGAATTTTTTTCGCTACCTCTCTATCATAGTCAATCCGAAAGGGTGTTTCAAGGCGTCTTATTTGGGAAAATCTTTCATCTGGGATTTCGAGGTATATTTTTGAGTTGCCCGGTTTGGCTTGGTTTAAAATAGTCGATATTTTTCTCAAAAGTTCGGAATTAGAGTTTTGAGGAAGCTTTAGAAATACTTTTTGGAAACTTTTTTCCTGATCAATTTCTGTGCGGCGTTGATTTTCCAAAGCGCGATACCTTTCAATTTCTTCTTGATTAACAAGTCGAACTTCATCACAAAGGAGTTTGAGGGAATCATCTTTTGAGGAAATTTTTCCGGTAGCAAGAACCATTTTTCCTTCTTGAAATAAGCCGCCGTATTGCTCGAATATTTTGGGAAAAGCAATTATTTCCATTTTCTGCCCGCTGGCATCCTCAATTTCAACAAAAGCCATGCTTTTTTGCGATTTTAGGAAAATTTTCTTTACTTTTTCAATAATCCCGCCAATAGTGACAGTTTGACCAACATAACTTTCGTCAACTTCTGAAACGGGCTTTGAAAATTGGCGAAAGAAATCCAAGTATTCGGCAAGAGGATTATCGCTTACATAAAGCCCCAAAAGCTCTTTTTCCCAGGCTAATTTTTCCATTTTCTTGGCTGGTTCGGCTGGCAGCAAGCTAATTTCCGGTGTCTTTATGTTCGCTTCGCCGGAACCGAAAAGACTAGCTTGGTTGGAGCTGGCTTGCCGCTGAAAATCCTTTGAATAAACCAAAATGTTTTCAACGTTAGCCAATAATTGATTGCGTTCCCCAAAACTTTCCATTGCTCCCGACTTGATAAGGCTTTCCAAAGATTTTTTATTAAGATCTTTTGTTTGAATTCTTTCAATAAAATCAGTGAGATTTTTATATTTTCCATTTCTTTTTCTTTCTTCAACAATTTCTCTGGCAACATTTTTTCCGACGTTTTTGATCGCGCCAAGACCAAATCGAATTTTATCTTTCAGAGATCCGACTTCTGAATTTTTCTTGTCAATTATGGCGGCGAAAGTAACAAAACTCTCATTTACGTCAGGAGGGAGAACTTCTATTCCCATTGTCCGACATTCTTCAATTTCAATAGCAATTCGGTCAATGTCATCTTGGTCAGAAGTGAGAAGAGCCGCCATAAATTCAGTGGGATAATGAGCCTTGAGGTAAGCGGTTTGGTATCCGATTAGCGCATAACAAGCCGCATGAGAACGGTTGAAGCCATAGCCGGCAAAAGGCTCAATAAAGGCAAAAACTTTTTCCGCAATGCGCCGATCGATTCCATTTTTGATACATCCGTCAATGAATTTTGTCTTTTCTTCCCGAATAAGCTCTGGAATTTTTTTGCCCATAGCTTTTCGGAGTATATCAGCTTCGGAAAGAGAAAAGCCAGCAAGCGAGCGCGCAATTTGCATTACCTGCTCTTGATAAACTACTACTCCGTAAGTGTTTTTGAGGATAGGCTCTAGTTTGGGATGGATATAGGTTATTTTTTTTCGGCCGTGTTTTCGGGAAATGAAGTCTGGAATCCAGTCCATTGGGCCAGGACGATAGAGGGCCACCATAGCAATTATATCTTCAAAGGTAGAAGGTTTGAGTTGACGAAGATATCTTTTCATGCCACCTGATTCAAGTTGAAAAACCCCAGTTGTGAAAGCATTTTGCAAAAGTTCAAAAGTTTTGGGATCATCAAGCGGAATTTTGTCAATGGCAATTTTTGTTCCTTTTGTTTTTTCAATAATTTTGATGGCATTTTGAATAATAGTGAGATTTTTAAGCCCTAGAAAATCCATCTTGAGAAGACCTATCTTTTCGACATAACTTGATTTAGTTGAAGCTGAATACTGAGTAACAATGTTTTCTGTATCTCCCGCGACATATTGTAGAGGAGTGTAGTTTACTACCGGCTCAGGAGTAATAACCACCCCACAAGCGTGCATTGAAGCGTGTCTGGCTACTCCTTCCAGTCGCGCGGCACTGTCAAGGAGTTTTTTAGCCGCCGGGTCTGAGTTATACAAGCTGGAAAGTTCAGGAACAAAAGAAATTGCCTTTTGAATTGACATATTCATCGGAATGAGTTTGGCTGTTTGATCGCAAAAGCTATAGGGATAGCCGAGCGCTCGACCCGCGTCACGTACCGCCGCGCGGGCGGCCATTGTTCCAAAAGTGATAATTTGAGCCACATACTCGTGTCCATATTTTTTTCGAACATAAGCCAAAACTTCATCTCGGCGATCATCGGCAAAGTCCATATCTATATCGGGAAGTGAAATTCTCTCCGGGTTTAAAAATCGTTCAAAGAGAAGGTTATATTTAATCGGGTCAATATTGGTGATACCTAAAAGATAAGAAACAAAACTTCCGGCCGCGCTGCCGCGTCCCGGACCGACCACAATTCCTTGATTTTTTGCCCAATTTACGAAATCTTGAACGATTAGAAAATAAGAAGCAAAGCCGGTTTTTTCAATGACAGAAAGTTCAAACTCCATTCGATTTTTGTATTCTTTAGAAATTTTTTCGCCAAAACGTTTTCTAAAGCCTTCCTCGCAAAGTTTTCGAAGGTATGATTCGGGGGAAGAACCATCAGGAACTTTATAAGAAGGAAGTTTGGTTTTTCCCAGTTCAATTTCAAGGTTGCAAGAATCAGCAATTTTTTGAGTATTTTCAATAGCTTCTGGAATATGGCTAAAGACTTCTTGTATTTCTTCGGAACTTCTAAGATAAAGATCGAAATCTAATAGATTCATTCGGTTTTTATCGCTTACCTTACGATTAGTTTGAACACAAAGCAAAATATCTTGAATGGGGGCATCCGCTAGATGAACATAATGAAGATCGGCTGTCGCCACCAGAGGAATACCGGTACGTCTTGAAATTTCAATCAAGCCCTCATTGGCAATTTTCTGACGCGAGAAGCGGGGATGATGCTGAATTTCCAAAAAGAAATTTCCTTTTCCAAAGATTTTTTGATATTCAAGAGCTCTTTTTTCAGCTTCATCTAGCTTTCTGGAAATTACCAGAGAGGGGATTTCTCCTTCCACGCAGGCAGAAAGCCCAACAAGTCCTTCGGAGTATTTTTTTAGGGTATTTTTATCAATCCGCGGTTTGTAATAAAATCCTTCCAAATGAGCGATGGTAACTAGTTTCATGAGGTTTTTGTATCCAGTTTCATTTTTAGCCAAAAGAACTAAATGATATCGAGTTTCATCAATCTTTGGACGTTTGTTCTTGAGACCATTTGGCGCCAGGTACATTTCACAGCCAATAATGGGTTTAATGCCTTTTTTCTTGGCTTTTTCATAAAATTCAATGGCTCCATAAAGGACTCCGTGATCAGTAAGAGCCAGAGCGTTCATTCCCAGTTCTTTGGCGCGATCAAGAAGCTCGTCAATTTTCGCGAGCCCGTCAAGAAGAGAGTAGTGAGAGTGAACATGAAGATGAACAAAATTTGATTTTTTTGATTTTTTTTCGAGCATATCTTATTGTCTTGTCAAAATAGAACTATTTTCAAATTTTTTATCTTATTTAAGCCAAATTAGAAACTAAGCCTCCAAAAGAGGAGTTTCGCTTTTCTACAAAACCAGAATTAGGCTTTTTATCATTACTTAGCAGCCAACTAATGGCTTATTGCCAAAAATCGGACCAATTACCAATTAACCAAAGTACCCTACCCATTTCTACAAGCCAGAAATTGCCTGCTTAATCGCTCTTTTTAGCAAAAAAGAATACTCTCTGCTAAGCAAAACAAAAACTTCCCCCTTTTCAGGATTTTTTGTGTGGTTTTTTTACAATTATAGACTAATTTTCGTGATCTGTAAAAAATAACCAGGAGTTTTGCTCCCGGTTATTGAGAATTTTCTTCTTCTGTATTCAAAGCCAAACTATTCAGCCAATTTTCGAATCTTGATCCATTTTGTGTCATAGACAAAAGAATGGGTGTTATTCCAAGTCCCTTTAGCAACAATTTCCTGACCGACTGCCAAGTCAGAAAAAGTTTTTGATTCTTTGCGATACTGGATGCGAGTAGTCTCATACACCCGAACAGTTTGTTCTCCGCGATGGCGAGACTCGATTGTAAATTGCCGATAATTTCGTCCTTGATTGTCGGTATAAGACCCCGAATCAATGGCCGTAATTGTTCCTACAAATGATCCCCTCCATTTTTGAATAGAATAATCTTTTACTTTCTTGGCGATAATAGTGTTCCCTTCAGACATTCTCCCCCAAACCCAGATATAGTCTCCCATTGTTAATTCATAAATGTCGCACTTGGCGCCGTATTTGCGGCGAAAGGTAGCGCTGGAAGCGTCAACGGTGTGAGTCATCCCGTTTTTTTCAGCCGTGATAATTTTGTTTTCTGTGTCAACGGTGGTGATCACAGCGTTTTTTAGTTGGATTCCATTACCGGCTTTAGCTTCTATTTTGTCTGCAACGACAAAAAAAGCCAGAAGGAAAATTGCCGGCAGGAAGATTTTTGCTTTCCTCATTTTTTTGTGTTTTAATTATTAATACTTCTACCCTTAATGATACAACTACTTCAATTTTGGGACAAATGAAGTTCAAAGAAAAGCCCCTTAGATTCGTTTGTAGGACATCAATCTTTTTCTTATGAAATAAAACCCGCCCTTGATAAGAAGGAAATTCCTAAGTATAAGTAAGAGGCATTTAATTGATAAGCCTACTTTATAGGTTCGAAGTTATAAATGTCGCAAGCTATCTGCTCGCATTATTCTGCTCGCATTATTTATAAAACAAAATGATTTTTCCTACCCTTGATTATGAAAAAAAATATTGGGAACAAGGTAGAAAGGCAATCGTTGGCATTGATGAGGCGGGACGGGGTCCTCTGGCCGGGCCGGTGGTAGCCGGAGCAGTAGCGGTTTTCCCTGAAATTATAGAAGAAATAGTCAAAGATCCTGTTTTTCAGCTGATTCGTGACTCAAAAACCCTTTCTTTTCGGCAACGGGAGCAGGTTTATCATTTAGTCACCACTAGTTTTCCTTTTGGAGTAGGCCGGTCTTCGGTTGAGACAATTGATAGAATAAATATTTTGCAAGCGGCTTTTTTGGCTATGAAAAAGGCAGTTTTTGATCTAAAAAGAAAACTAAAGGCGGATATAGATTTGCTTTTAATTGATGGCCAACAGCCAATTCCAAATATCTCAATGAGGCAGGAGAATATTGCCAATGGCGATAAATTTGTCTTTTCCATCGCGGCTGCCTCTATCGTTGCCAAAGTTACCCGAGACCAAATAATGATGGAGCTTCACGAAAAATTTCCTCAATACGGCTTTGCGCGCCACAAAGGCTATGGAACAAAGTTGCATTTTGAAATGATCGCGAAGCACGGACCTTGCGAAGTTCATAGAAAATCATTTAAGCTCTTAAGAAATCCAAATGCCAAAGCTCAAATGTCAAATCAAGCTCAAAATCCGAAATCCAAAAAGTTTTGACATTTAGTCATTTGGATTTTATTTGAAATTTGGATTTTGAAATTTGAAAATTTGAAATTATTTGAATTTTACTCTTGACAAACATTTCAAAGGATTTACAATCATAGTAGTTAGAAATATTTTTATAAAATTTTTATTTTTATGTCAGTTCCAAAACAGCGACACACCAAAGGAAGAAGAGATCGAAGAAGAGCAAACATAAAAATCAAGTCAAAAAACTTGGTGAAATGTTCGCATTGCTCAAAAATGATTGAAAAGCACAGGGTTTGCCCAAACTGCGGGTACTATAAAGGAAAAAAAGTTATTGAAATAAAAATAAAGAAAAAGAAAGGCAAAGCGGAAAAGAAAAAAGGATGAGTCTCCCTGAGCTGCGAATTCGGACGAATATATGAAACTATGAGTGTTTTTCAATGGAGATGTTATTATCAATTCGTATTTCGTATATTTGTACCAGATTCGCCCGCCTGCTTTGAAATGCTTCTAGCTTACAATATTACTCTAAAATAAATTCTTGAATGTATTAACACAATTATCCTGAAGTATAATCAAAGCATTTCGGGCAGGTAATTCGTAAAAATTCATAAAATTTAATTATTAAACCAAAGACAGAGAACATAAAAGATGAAAGACTCAAATCAGGGAGGGGATACTCGCCACTTCGGCGTTCATCTCACTCTCGATGGGTATGGGGGAAATCCAGAGAAGCTCAACAATCCCAAATTAGTCAGAAGGTCGTTGGATGAGCTTCCCGGCAAGCTGGGGATGGAAAAAATGATGGAACCGGTTGTGAAGTATGCCGAGCCCAGGAATATGAAAGACAGTGGAGGATATTCAGGGTTCGTGATGATTGTTGAATCCCACATCAGCATCCACACTTTCCCCAAAAAGAAATTCGTGAGTATTGATGCTTATACTTGCAAGGACGAAATGGACAAGGATCTGGCAGTGGCTTATTTCAAGGAGGTGTTTGAGCTTGAAGACACGGAAGTTCGGTTTTTTAAGCGAGGTCTAAAGTTTCCCGCACACGATTTGGTTTAAGATTAAAGCCCGCCCAAAATTTTGCTTCTTGAGGTATTTGGTCGTGTTCGAGTAAGACAAAGATTCAGACGCTGGAAAAACTTGAGCGGGAAAGATTCAGCCGTGAAAGTCTTTATTTGATAGGTTTTTTTACTTGTCTTGTTTTGATTGATACTAAAAGAACCGAAAAAATGCTACCAAAAGATGCTTTGACTTAGTTCTGAGTTGACAGAAGTTGTAGTTCTGAAAATTTTGTCTTTCAAATAAATTTCTCAAGAAAAAGGACATAATGGCCAAAAGGCACGAAAATTATTGGGAATTGGTCTGGGCGCTGGCTCGGACTGATTTTAAATTGAGATATCATGGTTCGATTCTGGGCTATGTTTGGGCGCTTCTGAAGCCGCTTCTCACTTTTCTTATTCTCAATTTTGTTTTTTCAACTATCTTTAATCCTAAAAATTCCGGCGTTCAACACTTTTCTCTGCAACTTCTTGTTTCGATTATGCTTTTTAATTTCTTCTCCGAAGGGACGATGGCAGGCTTGAATTCGCTTCTTAGCAAATCTTCACTCGTAACAAAAATTTATGTTCCTCGCTGGACGATTGTCGTTGCGTCCACTGTAAACGCAACTTTGATTTTTATTATGAACTTGATTGTCATTGCCATTTTTTTTGCTTGGTACGGTTTTTGGCCAGGACTGGCGGCTGTGGCAACTTTTGGATTTTTCATTCTTCTCACTTTTTTATTGATCCTTTCTTTCTCTTTTATTGCCGCGCCACTCTATGTGAAATTTAGAGATCTTTCCCAGATTTGGGAAGTGGCTATTCAGGCTCTTTTCTATGGTTCGCCGATTGTCTATCCTTTGCAAATCATTCCGGCAAAGTATCATCTAATACTTCTAGCTAATCCCATTGGCTTTATTATCCACTTCAATAAAATGGCTCTCACCGAGAATCATTATCCGACTTTGGTACAAATCAGCATTTTTACTGGACTTATTGTTATTCTATTTTTCGCCAGCCTTTTTATTTTCAAAAAGCTTGAGCCAAAAGTGGCAGAAAACATCTAAAAATAAAAATCTAAAACCTAAAGCTCAAATGACAAATAAATGGTATTCAGTTCCAAAGCAAACTCTGGACTCTAAATTGGGATTACCCAACCGCCGCAAGCTGCGGGATATTGAAAAAACAAATAAAAATCCAAAATCCCAAGGTTAAAGTTTTGAATCTTGAGCTTTGACTTTGATTTGATGTTTGGATTTTGACATTTGGATTTCGAAAAAAATGCTCAAACAAAAATACAAACTAGCGGCAATAATTATTTGTCTGATTTTTTTCACTCTTACTCTTCTTTCATCCGCCGGTTTTTCCTGGAACAATCTCAAATACTCCGGCAACGGAATTATTGCTGATGAAATTCCTCACATTGCGAGCGGCTACTATTATCTCCAAACCCAGCGCTATTTCATCAATCCCGAACACCCGCCTCTTGTCAAAGACATCGCCGGGTTGGGGGAGCTTTTCATTCATCCCAAACTCCCCACCATTACCAATCAGGAAAAGTTACCAGAAAACTTTCATCGTGCTGAATATCCTTTTGAAAAAGCTGAATTTCCGAAAGCTTTGGAATGGCAAAATAATCAGGACCATTTTGGGACAATGTTTCTTTTTCAATCGCCCAACGATCCAGATAAAATTGCTTTTTTTGCTCGACTGGCGGTGATTTTGGCAAATACTCTTCTTCTTTTTCTTTTTTTCATTTTACTCAAAAAAATATGGAGTGAAAGAGCGGCTCTGCTGGCTCTTTTTTTCTTTGCAATTTCTCAGTTTAGTCTTGGGCATGGCTCATTTGTGGTGATTGACTTTATGTCGGCGCTTCTTACGGTAATCGCTATTATTTCTTTTGCGATTTATCTCAAAAGATACGCGGCTGGCGAAAAAACCGCTAAATATTTTTTTCTCACTTCGCTTTTCTTCGCCCTCGCCCTTCTCTCCAAATTTTCTTCGGTCGTTTTGCTGCCGGCTACTTTTATCGGGGGTTTAATTTTTATTTTTTTTGTCAAGGTTCGACCTTTCCCAACTAGTCGTCGGGAAATTCCTCAAGGTCAAATCTTCAAATATATTTTTTCCTACGCTGCGGTGGCGATTCTTGCGCTATTTCTTGTATCCATATTCTATGCTTTTCATACATGGAAAATGGAAAGCGATGTTTTAGCGCAAAAAATCAATGAAAATTATCCCGAAGAACAGCTTCCTGCCATAGGACACAAATTCTTGGAAATGATGGTTTACCTTCATCCGCTTACCAAAGGGCTAGCCGCCTATATCAACGGGATCTTTATGGTGATAAGTCGAATGGTTGTTTCAGCTCAAATCACTTATTTTCTCGGCCATGTTTATGGCAATGAAGGAGCGGGGATTGGGTATTTTCCGATTTTGTATCTTGCAAAACTTTCTCCCGGCTTTCATCTTTTTTCTATTCTTTCTTTGGTTCTAGTTTTTTTTAGCTTTTTTAAGAAAAAAAAGAAACTGAAAACAAGAAAAAGATTGACGAGTTTTCTTTCCAACCCTTTAGCGCTTTTACTTTGGACGTTCATAGCTTTCTATATGTTTATTACCCTGCGCTCGACTTTTCAAATCGGTCTTCGTCATATTATGCCGGTGATTTTGGCCGCCGCCATGCTCACTGGAAAAGGAGTGGATTCATCTTGGGAATATAAAATAAGACTAAGTTCCGGGATACTCCCAAAGCTTAGTCTTAATATAAAACATCTTTTTCTCGCGGTTTCAATCTTGATGCTCGTTTCCGTGATTTTTTCTTTCCCATATTATCTTGAGTACTATAATATTTTTGCCGGCGGAACGGATAACGGCTATAAAATTGCCACTGACTCAAACTATGATTGGGGCGGTTCGGATGTAAAAAGACTGGCTGATTGGATGCGCCGAAATGACGTTCACGAAATCTATACCCAAATTTTTGCCGATGTGCCGCTCAAATACTATCTGGGCGAGGGACAAAAGCCTTTCAATCTTCAAAACGAAGGAAAACTTCCGCCTTCCGGCTCCTATATCGCTGTTTCCAACTATGAGTATATGAATAATGTTTATTCGACTGACATCCCGCCGGAGCGAAAATACACGATTCTGGAAAATAATCTCGTCGCCAGAGTGGGGAAGACGATATTTATTTACAGAATTCCGTAAAAACAGAACATGCAAAATACTTCAATACTTGGTAGTATTAGAAAAAAATGCATATTAATATTTGTCTAAAACAAAAATGGCCAAGCATCACAGTCGGCTTCCGAAAGAGGAAGTTGAAAAAATATTCTTTAAACTGTGCGTAGCTTTAGCTGAAACAAAAGACGCGCAGGAATCAGCCGAATTATTGCGTGATCTGCTTTCTTATCAGGAAGCTGAAATGATTGCAAAAAGACTAATGATAGCCGATATGATCATTGGAAACAAAACTTATCAAGAGATAAAAGATTCTTTGAAAGTTAGCTTTGGAACCATTGCTCGAGTTCAGGAGTGGCTCAAAATATCCGGCAGTGGCTACAGAAAAGCAGTGCAACGAGTCCGAAAAATTGGAAAGGAAGAAGTCCTGAAATTGAATACGGAAAAACAAAATAGCTGGAGTGCGATTAAAAGAATGTATCCGTCATATTTTTGGCCGGAAATTTTGTTGCAAAGCATTATACAAAATTCAAGCAAGAGACAGAAAGAAAAATTACGAAGAGCAATTTCTGAAATGAATAAAATGAAACGAAAGACAAAACTATTCCGGGAGATCGACAGGATGTTGAAATCCCCAAAGTCCAGGCCGTAGATGTCAACATGCAACTTATTTCAATACTACCAAGTATTAGAGGAAGTTGCATACTGTGGGGAGGTGGTAAGGGGGTGTGTAAGTGGGAGTGGAGGAAGTTGATGGAGATTTTGAATTTCTGGTATAATAGAAAAAGATAAGTATTCTTAAGGAGGAAATGTGGAAATTTATATTGTTTTTAGAAGTTATGTAAATGGCGCTTTTTGACTTTGGCGCTGTTTTTTCAAAAAAATGAACGCGATGAGAAGGGCAAGCGTTTATCTATTTTTTTCGCTTTTTTGTTTAGGCATCTTTTTTGCGCATATTTCCTATGCCGCCGGCCCGACAAAAATCTCCTATTCCGTCGATACTCCGAGCACTTGGACGAAAGAAAACAGTCCCTATATAGTGCAAAATCATGTTGTTGTGAAGGCTCCGCTCACTATTGAACCCGGAACAGTTGTGAAATTCAGCATTAACAATCTTGCCGATCTAACTCTTCAAAATGATTTTTATGTCAAAGGAACACGGGAAGAACCCGTTATTTTTACTTCAATCCGTGATGACTCGTATATGGGCGACAATGATGGTGACCACGGCTACTATAAGCCTTGCAAGGAAGATTGGATGGGACTGAACTTCAACCCCTATCAAGATTATGTTCTTGAAATTGAATATGCCAAGATAATGTATTCCGCTTTTGGAATATCTATCTATTCATCCAACAATCACTACAAGAGCCGCACCGTAAAAAACTGCGAAATGAAAAACAACGGCTATGGAATTTTAGTCTATAACACCGAACCGGTAATTGAAAACAATCTCATCACAAACAACCAATTCGGCATAGGAGTGAGCGCTTCTTCAAAAGTTACGAAAATAACCAATAATTCAATCTATGATAATGAGACGGGAGCAAAAGGAAACAACTCAATAAATCCGGACTCGGGGCGCTGGATGCGAGATACAACTGGTGGGGCGACAAAAGCGGCCCGAACAGTCCCGATAATCCAAATGGAAAAGGAAACAAAATTTTGGGCAAAGTGCTTTTTGATCCATGGATTAAGGAAGATCCTCTTCAAACTCCCGATCCAGTTATTATTATTCCCGGGATTATGGGCTCTTGGAAAAAGGACGGCGCTTGGCAAATCGATCCCATTTTTCACACTTATGACGATCTCTATGCTGAATTTGCCGCCAATGGATATGTTCCTGAAGAAGATTTATTTACCTTTCCCTATGAATGGCGGGACAGCAACAAAGTGAACGCCGTCGAGTTGAAAGCTAAGATTCAGGAGATAAAAAACAAAACCGACCGACCAAAAGTGGATATAGTTGCCCATTCAATGGGCGGGCTTTTGGCAAGGGAATATATTGAATCGAATTATTATCAAAACGATGTTGACCAGCTGATTACTATTGGTACTCCGCACCTCGGCGCGCCGAAGGATTATGTAACATGGGAGGCGGGGGAGTTTTTGGGTTTATGGAGTCCTTTATTGAAAAGAATTACTGCGCTTGAGGCTTTAGAGAACGGGTATTCAGATATTTTTAGCTATATTCACAAACGTCCCATTGTATCAGTGGAAGAATTATTACCTGTTTACGATTATCTTTATGATGAAGTGGGTAATGATTTTGTACTGCGCAATAGCTATCCAGATAACTATCCTAGAAACGAATTTTTGGAGAATTTGAACAGCGCCAATAATGTGGAATTGCTAAAAAATGTTGAATTTACAAAAATTATTGGAAAGATAGATGATATTAAAAGTACAGTTATCGGCTTCAACGTAGTGAAAGATGATGGCGTAAATTATTGGATTCACGGATATCCTAAGTATTTTAATGTACCAGTTTTTAGAGACATTGGAATTCGTCGTAATAGTGGCGATGAAACTGTTCCTTTCTACTCCGCCGAAGCTACTGAAATTCCTGCCAACAAGATAATTTATCTCGAGTCCGAGCACAACGAACTTCCCACTGATGCGCAAAAAGATATTCTTGAGACACTAACGGGAATTCGTCCCAATACTGAAGTTAAGCATGGATTGATTCATAATATTCTTTTTGTTGCTGTTTATTCCCCCGCAGATATCCAAATTCAATCACCCCAAGGAGAAAAAGTCGGGAAAAATTTCGAAACCGGAGAAGAATTGAATGAGATCGAAGGTGCCTACTATAGCGGCTTTGACACAAACACCGAGTTTATAACCATTCCTAACCCTCAAGACGGAGAATATAAAATCATTACCCAAGGAACGGAAGAAGGCGGAGATTATACGATTGAAGTGGCTAAAATCACCGAAAATGAAGAAGATCTGGACAACGCGAAAGAATCTTCAGTGACAATCGAGGGAAACATACAGACAGATGAGCTGAAAGAAGCCAAAATTAATGTCAAACAGGACCAAGTAACATATAATCCTGACATCGCATCACCAACAATCACCATTTCCTCGCCGGAGGAAAAAGATTATACTAATGATGAGGTTCTGACAATCGATTACAAGGCGGAGGATTTGGAATCAGGAATTGCCAGTGAAAAATGGCAAGTCGAAAAAGACGGCCAAATTATCGATTGGCAGGAAAAGAGTATTGATCTTTCACTCGAACATCTAGGAAGTTATGTTTTCAAAGTTTCTGCAACGGACAAAGCAGAAAATCCAGCTGATAAAGAAGTGAGATTCCGAATCATCACCAATCTCAACGCTATTCAAAACAATCTTAATCATTACTATTTTGACCTTGGGCTCATCAAGAAAGAAATTGCTTATAAATACCTAAGCAGAAAACTCGAAAATCTGGAAAAACTTTTTGATCTTCTTGAAAAAACTAAAAATTCTAGACTGAAACCCAAGCCAAAGCAAGCAGCTGCCGAAACGCTTGAAAGAATAATCAACGCAAAGATTGATTGCCTCATTCGGCAAATTAATCGCAAAACTCCCGAGTGGATAGATCAAAAAGTCGCGGATCTTCTTATTGAAGATCTTAATAATATAAGAAATTTATAAAAATTAATTAAAAGCAACTCTCGCAAAATTAAAATTTGCGGAAGATGTCAAAAAAATAAAATGGAGTCACTTTTCTGGGGAAGTTCCAGCATCGATCTAAAGATCACTTTATTCTTGCTGTCAGTATCATTGGTCGTGTCTTTAATTGTGTTGTTTGCAGCGAGAAGAAAATTTTTAGCAGTAATAACATTTTCGGTACTAGCAAATATTTCTTTTTTAGCAAACTTGGGATCGGAAATGTTCGATTATTATGGGATCATGTGGCTAAAATACTTTTCCTTCTTCATCTGGCCGATTCTCAATATCTT
>Ga0078972_1011179_pt1 | contig 16234 bp, 8 predicted proteins | sample YelNatPaOPGAMG01_FD_67568 | JGI IMG/M metagenome (GOLD analysis project Ga0078972, IMG submission 67568) | Hot spring thermophilic microbial communities from Obsidian Pool, Yellowstone National Park, USA - OP-RAMG-01 (SPADES assembly) (version 2) | ecosystem: Environmental > Aquatic > Thermal...
AGAAGGACCCCGCCCTATGGGCGGGGTCCTTTGAAGATAATTCCGGCGGCGACTTACTCTTCCGGGGGCTTGCGCCCCGAGTACCATCAGCGCGGGAGGGCTTAACTGCCGTGTTCGGGATGGGAACGGGTGTGACCCCTCCGCCATGGCCACCGGAAAAGGAGAGTGTTCTTGGAAAACCTCACGTAGCAGGGAAAGAGAATCACGCTTTAGGTCAAGCCCTCGACCTATTAGTACCGCTCGGCTCAAAGCATCACTGCTCTTACACGTGCGGCCTATCTACCAGGTAGTCTACCTGGGGTCTTACCCGGTTGAACCGGTGGGAAACCTAATCTTGAGGCTGGCTTCGCACTTAGATGCTTTCAGCGCTTATCCATCCCGGACACGGCTACCCGGCACTGCCGCTGGCGCGACAACCGGTACACCGGAGGTCCGTCCATCCCGGTCCTCTCGTACTAGGGACAGCCCCTCTCAAGTTTCCTGCGCCTGCGACGGATAGGGACCGAACTGTCTCACGACGTTCTGAACCCAGCTCACGTACCGCTTTAATGGGCGAACAGCCCAACCCTTGGGACCTACTTCAGCCCCAGGATGCGATGAGCCGACATCGAGGTGCCAAACCTCCCCGTCGATGTGGACTCTTGGGGGAGATAAGCCTGTTATCCCCGGGGTAGCTTTTATCCGTTGAGCGACGGCTCTTCCATTCGATACCGCCGGATCACTAAGCCCGACTTTCGTCCCAGCTCGACCTGTGTGTCTCGCTGTCAAGCTCCCTTCTGCCTTTGCACTCTGCCGCGCGATTTCCATCCGCGCCGAGGGAACCTTTGGGCGCCTCCGTTACCTTTTGGGAGGCGACCGCCCCAGTCAAACTGCCCGCCTGATACTGTCCCCAAACCGGTTCACGGCTTATGGTTAGAACTTCAATACAAAAAGGGTGGTATCCCAAGGTTGGCTCCACCGATACTGGCGTACCGGCTTCCACGCCTCCCACCTATCCTGTACATCCTCTACCAAAGTCCAATGTCAGGTTGCAGTAAAGCTCCACGGGGTCTTTCTGTCCTGTCGCAGGTAACCCGCATCTTCACGGGTATTACAATTTCACCGAGCCCCTCGTCGAGACAGTGCCCAAATCGTTACGCCTTTCGTGCGGGTCGGAACTTACCCGACAAGGAATTTCGCTACCTTAGGACCGTTATAGTTACGGCCGCCGTTTACTGGGGCTTCGGTTCAGAGCTTCGGGTCGCCCCTAACCCTTCCCCTTAACCTTCCAGCACCGGGCAGGCGTCAGCCCCTATACATCATCTCTCGATTTGGCAGGGACCTGTGTTTTTGGTAAACAGTCGCTTGGGCCTGGTCTCTGCGACTCCCCCACGCTCCATATCGCTACATATCTCACGTGTCCGGAGTACCCCTTCTCCCGAAGTTACGGGGTCATTTTGCCGAGTTCCTTAACGAGGGTTCTCTCGCGCGCCTTAGGATACTCACCCCGCCTACCTGTGTCGGTTTGCGGTACGGGCACCGGCTGACCTTGTTAGAGGTTTTTCTTGGCGGAAGACCCGGATTGCTTCGGTACTGAATTTCCCTCCCCATCGCCGCTCGGGCTTTTATGAGCACCGGATTTGCCTGGCGCTCGCCCTACCAGCTTGGACGCGCTTTTCCAACCGCGCGCTCAACCTTATCCCCCGCGTCACCCCATCCTCAAAACGGCCGCCGGTGGTATCGGAATCTCCACCGATTTGCCATCGCCTACGCCTCTACGGCCTCGGCTTAGGACCCGACTAACCCTGGGCGGACGAACCTTCCCCAGGAAACCTTAGGCTTACGGCGGGCAGGATTCTCACCTGCCTTCTCGCTTACTCATGCCGGCATTCTCACTTCCCGCCCGTCCACGCCTCCTTGCGGTAACGCTTCCACCAGACGGGAACGCTCCCCTACCATCCATGGCCCCTTCCCCGGACCGAAGTCCGGGGCGGGTGCCCCCTGAATCCGCAGCTTCGGTTACGGGCTTCAGCCCCGTTCATTTTCGGCGCAGGGCCACTCGACCAGTGAGCTATTACGCACTCTTTTAATGATGGCTGCTTCTAAGCCAACATCCTGGTTGTCCGTGCAACCCCACATCCTTTTCCACTTAGCCCGTATTTGGGACCTTAGCTGGCGGTCCGGGCTGTTTCCCTCTCGACGACGAAGCTTATCCCCCGCCGTCTGACTCCCGGGCTCTCCACTGCGGGCATTCGGAGTTTGATTGGGTTCAGTAACCGAATAAGGCCCCTAGCCCATTCAGTGCTCTACCTCCCACAGCTAACACCCGAGGCTAGCCCTAAAGCTATTTCGGGGAGAACCAGCTATCTCCGGGTTCGATTGGCATTTCACCCCTACCCACACCTCATCCGCCGCCTTTTCAACGACGGTCGGTTCGAGCCTCCACTTGATTTTACTCAAGCTTCACTCTGGACATGGGTAGCTCACCCGGTTTCGGGTCCACTCCGACAGACTATTACGCCCCGTTAAGACTCGCTTTCGCTACGGCTCCGCGCCTTGCCGCGCTTAACCTCGCCTGCCGGATGTGACTCGCCGGCCCGTTCTACAAAAAGTACGCTGCCACGCCGGACCCCTAAAGGCCCATGGCGCTGCAACTGCTTGTGTGTGCGCGGTTTCAGGTTCTATTTCATTCCCCTCCCGGGGTGCTTTTCACCTTTCCCTCACGGTACTGGTTCACTATCGGTCGACAGGAGTACTTAGCCTTGGGAGATGGTCCTCCCCGATTCCCACGGGATTCCCCGTGCCCCGCGGTACTTGGGATCCTTCCTGCCTGACTAACCGCTTTCGCGTACGGGACTCTTACCCCCTGCGGTGACGCTTTCCAACGCGCTTCCGCTAACGCTTAGCCAGGACTGCCGAAAGTCCCGCAACCCCGAACCCGGTCTCCCGGGCCCGGTTTAGGCTCGCCCCTCTTCGCTCGCCGCTACTGGGGGGGTCGATGTTTCTTTCCTTTCCTCCGGGTACTAAGATGTTTCAGTTCCCCGGGTGCCCCCTCCACGGCTATTTATTCACCGTGAAGTGACGGGGGTTCACCCCCGCCGGGTTGCCCCATTCGGGTGCCCACGGATCAACGCCTGCTTGCGGCTCCCCGTGGCTTTTCGCAGCTTGCCGCGCCCTTCTTCGGCTCCTGTCGCCTAGGCATCCACCACGCACACTTCTTCGCTTGACCTAAGTCGCGCTCTCTCTTTCCTGCTATGTGAAGTTTTCAAAGAACACTACGGGAAACCACAAACGTGGTCCCTCAAAACTAAACAGTGGATTCGCCATTTAAGGATAACCGACCTGGAGTATCTTACTACTCCTTAGAAAGGAGGTGATCCAGCCGCACCTTCCGATACGGCTACCTTGTTACGACTTCACCCCAATCACCAGCCCCACCTTCGACGGCTGCTTCCCCTCGCGGGGTTGGCCCACCGGCTTCGGGTGTTGCCGACTTTCGTGGTGTGACGGGCGGTGTGTACAAGGCCCGGGAACGTATTCACCGCAGTATGCTGACCTGCGATTACTAGCGATTCCGACTTCATGCAGGCGGGTTGCAGCCTGCAATCCGAACTGGGACCGGCTTTGTGGGTTCCGCTCCGGGTCGCCCCTTCGCTTCCCTCTGTACCGGCCATTGTAGCACGTGTGTAGCCCAGAACATAAGGGGCATGATGATTTGACGTCATCCCCGCCTTCCTCCGTTTTGTCAACGGCAGTTCGGCCAGAGTGCCCGGCATAACCCGCTGGCAACTAACCGTAAGGGTTGCGCTCGTTGCGGGACTTAACCCAACATCTCACGACACGAGCTGACGACAACCATGCACCACCTGTCTTCCTGCCCCGGTTGCCCGGAGAACGCGTGTTTCCACGCGCGCCAGGAGATGTCAAGCCCTGGTAAGGTTCTTCGCGTTGCGTCGAATTAAACCACATGCTCCACCGCTTGTGCGGGCCCCCGTCAATTCCTTTGAGTTTCAACCTTGCGGCCGTACTCCCCAGGCGGGGTGCTTATTGTGTTAACTACGGCACAGAAGGGGTCGATACCTCCTACACCTAGCACCCATCGTTTACAGCGTGGACTACCGGGGTATCTAATCCCGTTCGCTCCCCACGCTTTCGCGCCTCAGCGTCAGTTGCAGGCCAGAGAGCCGCCTTCGCCACTGGTGTTCCTCCCGATATCTACGCATTTCACCGCTACACCGGGAATTCCACTCACCTCTCCTGCCCTCAAGTCATGCAGTTTCAACGGCATTGTGCCGGTTGAGCCGACGCCTTTCACCACTGACTTGCATGACCGCCTACACGCCCTTTACGCCCAGTAATTCCGGACAACGCTCGCCCCCTACGTTTTACCGCGGCTGCTGGCACGTAGTTAGCCGGGGCTTCCTCACCGGGTACCGTCATCTCTTCGTCCCCGGTCGACAGAGCTTTACGACCCGAAGGCCTTCTTCACTCACGCGGCGTTGCTCCGTCAGGCTTTCGCCCATTGCGGAAAATTCCCCACTGCTGCCTCCCGTAGGAGTCTGGGCCGTATCTCAGTCCCAGTGTGGCCGGACACCCTCTCAGGCCGGCTACCCATCGTCGCCTTGGTGGGCCGTTACCCCCCCAACTAGCTAATGGGACGCGGACTCATCCGTGAGCGGATCGCTCCTTTCCTGCCCCCGCGATGCCGCAGGAACAGATTACCCGGTATTAGCACCAGTTTCCCGGCGTTATCCCGGCCTCACGGGCAGATTATCCACGCGTTACTCACCCGTCCGCCGCTGGATGGATAAAAAACCTAAGCCTTCTACCCACCCCGCTCGACTTGCATGTGTTAGGCACGCCGCCAGCGTTAGTCCTGAGCCAGGATCAAACTCTCCATCAATATCCGTTGATGGACCGTCACCGATCCATGCTCCCTCTTTAAAGGACCCTATCCTTACTGGCTTCCACTGTTCAGTTTTCAAGGACCGTCGCCCGCTTCCGGGTACCGCGCCTTTCGCGGCCACAAAAGTTATGTTACCACAGGCCCTGGGGCCGAGTCAACAATAACTTTCTTCCAATTCCGGGGGAAACCTTTCGTCCCGCCGGATTCCCCGCCGGCACCGATTATGATACACCAGGGAACCGGGGAGTGTCAACCTCGAAAAAGGCAGAAAAGAGGGAGCCCGGCCGCAACGAAAAGCCCCGGGCTCCCCTAAAGATCCGTTTTGGGCGGGCTATTGGCCGTATACGTTGCCGCTGACCCCGCCGCTCCCACCGTTGTTGTACGGTACCGCCCAGGGAGGAGCGTACTGCCCGTTACCCTGGCCGGGATAACCCCACCAGCCGCCCATCATCCCGTAGTAGGGATAGCCGCCCGGCCCGTTGCCGGACGCCCCGGGGTTGCCCCAGTACGGGCCCATCATGTAGCCCATCATTCCGTACATGTAGTTCCAGAACTGGGGCGGGTAGTTGCCATTGTACTGCGGCGCGGTGGGCGCCGGGCCGGTATCCGTCGTCGCTACCACCCGGTCACCGTATGAGGGTATGGTCGCCACCGTGCCCGCCGAAGCCGGTACGGCCGCCCGCCCGTGGCTTTGGGCCCAAGGGACGAAAAACGCGGCCGCCAAGGCCAGCGCCCCCACCACCGCCACCACCCGTTGGATCTTTCCGTTCATGATCGATGCCTCCTTGCAGTTTCCTTTCTTACGCCTACCTTACACCCGGACTTTATCCCGGGCGTGTCGGCCGGGTAGCGTTTTTGAAAAAAACCGGGGTGGAACCTGTGCCCGGCCGAAGCAAGAACATTCTTGTTCTCTACAGGTTTCCCCTTGCACCGGTCTAGCGGACCGATATAATAGTAAGGGGATGGTGACCGTGTAATTCGACTCTACCGCCAGGCGGGGGGGATGGCAAGTGGATGAAATTAGGGAAACCGCGGCTGTTTACCGGACGAAAGCGACTTACTCCGACTACCTCAAACTGCCGCAAGGCTCTCGTTACCAACTCATAAGGGGTGAACTGGTCTTGAGCCCCTCTCCTGAAACGCAGCACCAGAGAATCTCCAGAAAGCTCGAAGTGGCCATGGCAAATTTTGTCGACGAGCACGATCTTGGTGAAGTATTCGATGCTCCGACTGACGTCTATTTTAATGATGAGGAAACCTATCAGCCGGACGTTCTCTTCGTTCCCTGGGACAGGGAGAATATCGTTGAGGAAGGCCGGATCAACGGCGCACCCGCTTTGATAGTGGAGATTCTTTCTCCATCCACCGCAAAGGACGACATCACCACCAAGTTCAATACTTATCAACAATATGGGGTACAAGAATATTGGATGATTGATCCACAAGACAAGGTGGTTAAGGTTTACTTGTGGGAGCAGGGCAAGTTCAGGCTCAATCAGAAAGTACGCGCCAAAGGCACGATCCAATCCAAAGTGCTATCCGGATTCACGGTGGAGGCGGAATACCTTTTCCGCCGCCGGTAAACCCGAAAGTTGTTCGCAATCGCCAATATGGAGGCCACACACCGCCCGGCAGACCGGCAGTTCCCTGGCGGTTATCCGCCCGGTACCGATACTTTCCCGCGCCACCGGCAGGCGCAGTTCAAATCGGCGTCCAGGGGCCGGTACTCCCGGTCGTCGTAAACAGAAATCGGCGGACCGGTGATTTCGAGATGGGGCCCCCGCGTACTCCGCCAGTTCGGCATGGAGTTGGCCGGTCTTTCGGTACGGCCCCCGGTCCCGAACCGAGTGTACCAATACGGTGGGAGAAAGTTTGTTGATTTGCGGGCGGCTCCCGCCCCCGCCGGACGACCGGGTATCCCCCCCTCGCAGCAAACCGATTTCGTCGACAACCCGGATGATCTTGTCACAGTCACCCCCGGTCGCCGTTCGCAGCGGATAATCCACCGTCAATTCCCCCCTCGCCCCGGTTCGGATTTCTGGCATTATCCCTTTATGGAGCCGTACCGTCACACCATCGAACGATAAAATCGGCCAGTACGGCGATGGTCTCCCGATATTCGGTAAAATGCGCCTTGCGTATGTCCCCGGGGCCGACAAGCACGGTGGGTATCTTCCCGCATCTCGTCAGCAGGCGCAAGTGCGAGCCGCAGGGCACGCCCGAGAGGAAGGCGTCCCGGCCCAGGGCCGAGAGGAAGTCGTCCCGCAGGTCCCGGACCAGCGGGTGGTCCGGGTCGGTGAAAGCGGGTTCCCACGCTTTCGACCGTAGACTTCCACAAGCCCACCGCCAGCCCCGTCCCGGCCAACCGGTCGGCGAGAAACAACCGGGCTTTTTCCTCCAAGCCGGTTTGGCTGGGAATCCTCACCAAATCCACCAGCGTCCGGACCGCCTCGTCCGCCATTTCCGGGGCCGGGAACATCCCGCTTTTTTCGCCGGGCCCCAGGGCGGTTCTCGGCCGGCGCCGCGTTTTCCTGCCCGGTTTCGCCGCACCGACAACTTTAGCCCCCGGCCGGCCGGGGGCTAAAGGTCGATGTCACGGGCGCGGTTGGGGTCCGGAAACTACTCGTCGGCCACCACGCTGCCGACCCGCAGCCCGAGTTCGGGATCGCGCCGGGTGGCCACCAGGGCATAGGCAACGATTATCACCAGATAGGTCAGCACCACGTAGGGGAACACATTGTACGGCGCCGGCTGTCCCGGCTCCACCAGGCCCCACAACGGCAGCAGCATGGTCAGCGTGCTGACGGCGGGTACGACGCCGTGCACCCAGACGTTGAACTGATCCGGACGCTCGCGCCGGAAAAAGGCCGTCAGGGCGAAGTTCAGGGTGATGTAGATGAGGATGACGCCGATCGAGCCCAGGGTGCCCAGGAAACCGTACAGGTCGAGGGGAGCGCCCCAGGCGCTCCAGACGAAGGTGATCAGGCAGGCGGTGACCAGGTAGAAACGTATGGCCGCCACGGGCGTCTGTTTCTGACCCACACCGGCCAGCCACTTGGGCAGGAGTCCTTCGCGGGCCGCGCTGAAGATCACTCGGCTTTGCCCGTTGGTGGCGCCGATCAGGCAGGCCAGGGTGCTGGTGAAACCGGCGAGATAGGCCAGAACCACGAAGGATCCCAGGGCGGCCCTGGCGGCATCGATGAACGGTATGTCGGCCTTGGCAATGACCGATTCACTGGCATGCAGCCCCACGATCGTCGCGTAGCCCAGAAAAGTGTACAACAAACCGGCCACGATGACCGTGGTATAGACCGCCCGGGGCACGTTCCTTCTCGGATTTTCCGTTTCCTCCGCCAGCGGCGCCGAGTTGCCCACCCCGATGAACATGTAGACGGCGATGGGGAAGCCCAGCCCTACGCCGCTCCAGCCGGCCTTGATGTTCGCCGGCGAAAGCGGCGCAAAGCTGATATAACCGTGGGCGGTGATCAGCATGGCGATGGCCGATATCAACAGGAGGCCCACTTCAAAGGCAAACACGGTAACCACCGTACGCACGGACAACTTGATGCCGGATACCGTCAGCCAGTACACCAGCAGCACGAACAACACGCTGATGACCCACCAGGGCACCTGGACGCTCAGGAAATCCTTCAGGATTTCCCCCGTCCAGTAGCCGCTCATGGTAATCACCGCGCCGATGGCCACGATATAGGAAAAAGCGTACATGAGGGCGACGATGACACTCATATTCCGGCCAAAGGATTTGCCGATGAACGTGACGTACGATCCCGTGCTGGGCAGGGCCTTGGTGAACTCGGTAATGGCGTTGGCGTGGAAACCCATGGCTATGGCCGCCAGAAGAATGGTCAGGGGCGCGGCGATTCCGGCCCCGCCCACGATGACCGACAGGGAAAAGTAGATGCACATCGCCGGGGCCACGTTGGCCAAGGAAGAAGAGACGATTTCGCTCAAACTCAGGGCGTTCTTTTTCAGGCGGGGTACATCGTTCAATGCCGTCACATCATGTGACATCCCGGACAACACCTCCAATAACTGACATCAACATCAGGACGCGGTGCGGGATTCGCCAACCCCGGGCCAGCCCGCTCCCGCCGGGGCTACCCTTTTCCCGTCACTCCGGCGGCATCCCCCCCTCAAGCCAGCCCCGCAGGCGGTAATAGTCCTGCACCATGTACGACAACTCATCCGCGGTGAGGCGGTTGCCGCCCTCCGGCAGCGGCTCGGCGAGAAGCCGCGGCGGCAGGGTGTCCGCGGCGGCACCGATGCCTTCCCGCAGGTTGAACCGGCGGGTCAGGGTGATGATGTCGCCGGCCGTCTTTTTCAGCGCCTCTTCCGTGTACTCCACGCCGGTCGTCAACCGGATGATTTCCCGCAGTTCGGGCCACAGGTAGAGGTCCCGGTAGAAGACGCAGAGGATGAGGGTGTTGAACACGGTCAGCCGGTCCTCGAATTCCAGGTACAGGGCGGCCTTGCCCTCGACGGCGTCCGGCGCGATCACCCCGGCCAGTTCCTGCTTGTAGAAGGTGGCCCGCAGGTGGCAGGCTCCCCGCGCCGAGACGGCGTAGGAAAGACCCATGCCCTTCAACACCCTTGGATCGTAACCCGGCGGCTCCATGCCCTTCACGTGCACCGCCCGGTCCTCCAGGCCGAAAGCGCGGGAGGCGGCCACGATACCGTCGGCGAACTGGCCGCCGTCACCCCGCCGGTGGGCGATGTCCTCCAGGAAGCGGGCCGCGCCGGCCGCGTCGCCGAAGCGCGGCCAATCCTTCCGGAGTCCCCGCTCCCCGGCCTCCATGGCCAGGGCCACCAGATTGCCCGCCGAAATGGTGTCCAAACCGAGGGCGTCGCACAAATCGTTCAAATGGATGATCTCGTCCAGACGGTCGATCTGACAGAGCCCCCCGAAAGCGTATATCGTCTCGTATTCGGGACCCTCGACGGTCAACCCCCGGTAGGAACCCTCGCGCACCGTGGTCAGGTTGCCGCAGGCCAGCATACAGGCGGTGCAGGCCCGGGGCTGGACATCGAAACCGGCCAGGAGGGCGTCGGCACCGATCTTCTCCCAGCCCGGCAGTTCCCCGCGGCTCCAGTAGGCGGTGGGAAAGGCCCGGGCGCTGTTGAGCAGGGCCACCATCATGGGTGTGCCCAGGCGGCGGTAGTTTTTGACCGCCGCGTGCTCGCGGTTGGCGGCGGCAAACCGGCGCGCGAACCGCGAGAGGCCCTCTTCGTCGAAAAGGGCGGCCTTTTTTTGCCCCCGAAAAACCAGACCTTTGACGTTCTTGGAACCCAGGACCGCTCCCAAGCCCCCGCGGCCCGCCGAGCGCCAGCGGTTGTTCTGCAGGGTGGCGATCCGCACCCCGTTCTCGCCCGCCGGACCGATGACCAGCGACTGGGCCCCCTCCCCCGCGCGCGCCCGGATTTCCTCCTCGGCCGCGTAAGCGTCCAACCCCCATAGATCGCGGGCGGCGTGGAACCGTACTCCTTCGTCCGTGACCTCCAGAAACAGGGGCGAAGCGGCCCTCCCTTCCAGGATCAGGGCGTCGAAACCGCACCGTTTCATGACCGGAGCCACCCGGCCGCCGCTGTAGGACTCGGCATAACCCCCGGTCAACGGTGACCGGGCGTAGACGCCGTAACGGCTCGATCCCCAAACGGGGGTGTCCGTGGCCGGGCCCAGGGTGAAGATGAGCTTGTTTTCCGGCCCCAGCGGGTCCACACCGGGCGGCGTTTCGGAAAGCAGCAGGTAACTGCCCAGGCCCTTGCCCCCGAGATACCTTTCCAGGATGCCGGGCTCTATGGGATCGAACCGGAAGGTCCGCCCCCCCAGATCCACCCGCAGGATTTTCCCGTAGAAGCCGTACACTTCTTCCACCCCGCTCAAACCGCCGCCAGGGCCTGGTCCAAAATCGCCAAACCCTGCGCCAGCTCGTCATCGGTAATGACCAGGGGGGCCAAAAACCGCAGCACGTTGGAATAGATCCCGGCGGTCAGCACGATCAGTCCCCGTTTATGGCATTCCGCCGCCAGCCGCCCGGCCCGTTCCTTGTCCGGTTCCTTGGTTTGCCGGTCCTTGACCAGTTCCACCGCCACCATCGCCCCCAGACCGCGCACGTCCCCGATGGCCGGGTAGCGCCCGGCCAAGCCCAGCAGGTGCTCCTTCATGACGCGGCCGACGTGGGCGGCGCGCGAGGGCAGGTCCTGGCGCTCCATCGTGTCGATGACCGCCAGCGCCGCCACGGCGCCCAGGGGATTGCCGCCGAAGGTGCCCCCCAGTTCCCCGGGCTCGGGGGCGTCCATGATTTCGGCGCGCCCGGTGACGGCGGCGATGGGCAGGCCGGCCGCCAGGGATTTGGACATGGTGACCAGGTCCGGTTCCACCCCTTCGTGCTCGCAGGCGAACAATTTCCCCGTCCGCCCGAAGCCGGTCTGGACCTCGTCGGCGATGAACGTGATGCCGTATTCCTTGAGCAACTGACTGACGGCCGACAACCAGCCGGGCGGGGGAACGATGAAGCCCCCTTCGCCCTGCACCGGCTCGACGATCATGGCCGCCACGTGATCGGCCGGATACTCGGCGACAAAGAAGCGGCGCAGGTTTTCCACGCAGTGCAAACCGCACTCCGGGTGTTGGAGACCGAAATAGCAACGGTAGCAGTAAGCCGAAGGCACCTTGTAGACATCCGGGGCAAACGGGCCGAACCCGTACTTGTATGGGCGCACCTTGCTGGTCAGGGTCATCGCCATGAGGGTACGGCCGTGGAAGGCGCACTCCAGGGCGATGATACCGGTTCTCCCGGTATGTTTCCGGGCTATCTTGACCGCGTTTTCCACGGCTTCGGCGCCGCTGTTGACCAGCACGGTTTTTTTGGCGAAAGCGCCCGGCGTGATGCGGGCGAGTTGTTCCGCGAGACGTACGTACGGCTCGTACATGACGACATGGAAGCAGGTGTGAAGATAGCGGTCCAGTTGTTCCCGGACAGCCGCGGTGACTCCCGGCGGACAGTGGCCGGCGTTGGCCACCCCGATACCACCGGCGAAATCGATGAACTCGTTGCCGTCCACGTCGACGACCCTGGCCCCGCTGGCCTTTCGGGCAAACACCGGCGCGGCGTTGCTCACGCCCCGGGCCACGTATTCCCGGCGCAGCGCCAGGAGCTTTTGCGATTCCGGCCCCGGTATGGCGGTTTTCAAACCCATCGCTGCAACCCTCCGCAAGCCCCCGACTTTAGTCGGGGGTGGTTGAAAGATTTTTCCTTTTCCCCAATGCCCTCGTTTTTCCGGGTGACTACGGGTACAACCCCCGCAACCGGTGGGCGCGTGCCACCTTGTCCAGCGCCAGCATGTAGGCCGCCATACGCATGGAAACCCCGTGTTCTTCCTTGAGGGCCCACACCTGCCGGAAACTCCCGGTGATCCGGCGCCGCAACTGGCGGTTGACCTCCTCCTCGCTCCAGAAAAAGTGCTGCAGCCCCTGCACCCATTCGAAGTAGGAGACGACCACCCCGCCGGCGTTGGCCAGAATGTCGGGAATCACCGTGATACCCCGCTCCTCCAGGATCCGGTCCGCTCCCGCGCTGATGGGACCGTTGGCCCCTTCGGCGATGAGCCGCGCCCGAACGGAGGGAGCGTTGGCCGCGGTGATCTGGTTCTCCAGGGCCGCCGGCACCAGGATGTCGCAATCGGTTTCCAGCAGTTTGGCGTTGGAAAGGCCGGTTCCCCCCGGATAACCTTCCACGCTGCCGGTCCGTTGCTTGAAAGCCAGCACTTCCTCCGGGTCCAGGCCCTCCTGGCGGTACACCCCGCCCCGGGAGTCGGAAACGGCCACGATGCGGCAACCCAGACCGTGAAGCAGGCGGGCCGCCACGTACCCCACGTTGCCGAAGCCCTGCACGGCGACCGTGGCGGACGCGAGGTCCATACCCAGGCGGGAGCAGGCTTCCTCGATGGCGAAAACCACGCCCCGGCCGGTGGCCTCGTTCCGCCCCTGCGACCCCCCTATTTCCAGGGGCTTGCCGGTCACCACCGACGGCACCGAGAAGCCGGCCTGCATGCTCACGGTATCCATGATCCAGGCCATGACCTGGGGGTTGGTGTTGACGTCGGGGGCGGGAATGTCCTTTTCCGGCCCGATGATGATACCGATCTCGCTGACGTAACGCCGGGTCAGCCGCTCCAGTTCCCCGTCCGAAAGGTCCTTGGGGTTGCAAATCACGCCGCCCTTGGCCCCGCCGTAGGGAATGTCCACCACGGCGCACTTCCAGGTCATGAGCATGGCCAGGGCGATGACCTCGTCCATGTTGACCTCCGGATGAAAGCGGATGCCGCCCTTGGCCGGTCCCCGGGACAGGTTGTGCTGCACCCGGAAGCCGCGGAAGACCTCCACCTGACCGTTGTCCAGGCGGACGGGTACCGAAACGGAGAGGATACGTTTGGGCTCCTTCAAGACTTTCAGGGTCCCCCGGTCCAGGTGCAGTTTTTCCGCCGCCAGATCCACGTAGTGGATGGCGGCGGCCAGGAAGTCGCTTTTGGTAGCGCACACCGCGTCCGTCATTTTTTCGTCTCCTCGTGGTTCGATTCAATTATTTCAGTATGTCCATCTACAGGTTGAAGACAACCAGCCTGGTTCTGCTCATCTCCTCCACCGCCCAGCGGGGCCCCTCCCGGCCGGCGCCGTTGCCCTTCACCCCGCCGTAGGGCATCTCGTCCGCCCGGTAGGCGGAGGTATCGTTGATGATGACCCCGCCCACGTACCGGACGCAGGCCCACCCCTGATGGCGCACACCACTCCGACGGGAACCTGGACGGTGTAGGCGAAGCGGCGCTCGGTGCCCGCCGAACCCAGGGGCACCATTTCCCCGTGGATGCGGGTCGCTTCCTCGGCGGACAGCCGGAAGGTGTTGGCCGCCCGGCTCACTTCGGCCACAGCGTCCTTGAGGGGTTTTCCGGCCTCCCGGGCGATGGTGCGGGCGAATTCCTCCCGCCGGGCCAAGAGGGCCGCCGATGTACGGCTCAGGATCTCGTAGCGCTGCCACGGCGTCAAAGGACTTTCGGCCAGCGACCTTTTCGCCGCCGTGCACGCCGCCTCCACCTCGGCCGGGCCGCACGCGGCCACCCGGGCCATGAGTTGCCCGGTGTACTTGTCGGTCACATCCAGGGCACGGCCGGTTGTCTGCCAGCGGCCATCGATATAAACGGGCCCAACGTCCAACTCCGGTCTCCCTCCCTGTTGCCGGTCTGCCAACGGGTCGGCTCGGACTTTGCACCCCGGTCCAAAGATTGTGGCCGGGCCACAGGCCAGAAATGCTCCGACGGCTTACACCGGTGGACTGGTGCCAATTGCAAGATCATTTACGCAAATTACGTGCCGTCCGTACAGGGGCTCTCCGCGCCCCGGCAGCGGCCCCGCTCCCGGCCGCAAAATGCATTGGCGCATCGACAATGCATTCGACTAAGTCATTGAGGCCGAAGATATTGACAAAAAACCGTAATGCGATATAGCATTAAGCAGGCAGGCAATTCAGCATCAGAGAAGGCGGGAAAAACATGGGGGACAATACCCTGTGGGGACTGCTCCGGCTGGAGGCCGGGAACGTCGTTTGGGCCGACGAAAGGACGAGGGCCTGGCTGGCCCCGGATGGGGACGCGGCCCGCGAGGCCCTGCGGGATGCCGTGCGCCGGGCGGCGGCGGGTCAACCGTCCCTGCTGGAATGGAACGACCGGAAAATGGTCGTGCGGGGGGGGACCGACGGTACCGAAGTTCTGGTCCAGGATATCTCGGACTGGCGTTTTCTCTGGGACGAGTTCGAGAAGCACCGGGAGGCCGCCCGGGACCTGGAGGCCATCTTCAACTCTTCCTTCGACGAGATCCTGGTCATCGACGGCCGGGGAGTCACCCAGCGCATCAACAAGGTGGGCGAAACCAACTACGGAGTGCACGTCGAGGAAATGATCGGCGTGAACGTGGCCGAGCTGGAACGAAGGGGCCTTTTCAGCCCCTCGGTCACCGCCATGGTTCTGAAGGAGCGGCGCCGCGTCACCATCACCCAGAAGACCCGGACCGGAAAGGAGTTGATCGTCACCGGCAATCCCATCTTCGATGACAACGGCAACATCAGCCGGGTGGTCATAAATTCCCGCGACATCTCCGAGTTGACCAACTTGAGACAAAAACTGGAGGAAGTCGAACTGCTGGCGGAGAACTACTACCGCCTGGCACTGAGCCTGCAACGGAACAGGGTGGCCGACGCGGCCATCGTCGCGGCCAGCCCCCAGATGAAACGCATCGTCGAACTGGCCGACAAGGTGGCGGCGGTGGACTCCACCGTCCTGATCACCGGCGAGTCGGGCGTGGGCAAGGGGCTGATAGCCGCCCGGATCCACAAACACAGCCAGCGCGCGGCCGGCCCCTTCACCCTGATCAACTGCGGGGCCATTCCCGCCGCCCTGCTCGAATCGGAATTGTTCGGCTACGAGCGGGGCGCTTTCACCGGGGCCAACCGTGAAGGCAAGAAAGGCCTCGTTGAAGTGTCGTCGGGCGGCACGGTCTTTCTCGACGAAGTGGCCGAACTTCCTTTGGCCGTCCAGGTCAAGCTCCTCAACCTGATCCAGGAAAGAAAATTCTACCGCGTCGGCGGCAACCGGCCCGTCGCCGCGGACGTCCGCTTCATCGCCGCCACCAACCGCAATATCCAGAAGATGGTCGCGGACGGCACCTTCCGGGAGGACCTCTATTACCGGCTGAACGTGGTCCCGCTGGTGATCCCGCCGCTGCGCTACCGCCGGGAGGACATCGCCCCCCTGGTCGATCAGTTCCTGCGGCAACTCAACACCAGGTTCAACGCCCGCAAAAGGCTCGCGCCCGACGCGGCCGAAGTATTCGCCGCCTACGACTGGCCGGGCAACGTCCGGGAATTGGAGAACGTCCTGGAAAGACTGATGGTCACCGGCGACGAGGAGGTGATCACGGCCGGCCACTTGCCGGAGTATATGCTTGGCGACCGCACGGGCGGCCTCCGGGTGGCCGTCGCCGATCTGTGCCCCCTTTCCCGCGCCCGGGAGGAAGTGGAACGGCAGTTGCTCACGATGGCCTACCGCAGGTACGGCAATACCTACGAAATGGCGAAAGTGCTGGAGATCGACCAATCCACGGTGGTAAGAAAAATGCGCCGGTACCGGTTGACGGCCCGGGCGCGCGGCGGCGGGAAACGGGGGAGAAACCGGGAAGAAGCCTAGGGGTCTCCCCCGACGAGAACGCCCGATTCCCATGGCGGGACGCGGGCGTTCTCCGGATCGGTGCCCCGGGAAAGCCGTCTCAATCGCCGCTCCCCT
>Ga0078972_1011180_pt1 | contig 16232 bp, 16 predicted proteins | sample YelNatPaOPGAMG01_FD_67568 | JGI IMG/M metagenome (GOLD analysis project Ga0078972, IMG submission 67568) | Hot spring thermophilic microbial communities from Obsidian Pool, Yellowstone National Park, USA - OP-RAMG-01 (SPADES assembly) (version 2) | ecosystem: Environmental > Aquatic > Thermal...
GATTGTTGTCAATTATGTATTTAATTAATCCACCAATAAATACTATGTCTGTTCCTGGACGGATTGGAACATAAAGGTCTGCCTTTGATGCTGTTCTTGTAAATCTTGGGTCAACAACAACAAGCTTCGCACCTCTTTGCTCCTTTGCCTTCATTATCCATCTCATTGAAAGAGGATGGTTTTCAGCTGTGTTACCACCCATGTTAAGAATTACATCTGCATTTCTGAAGTCAATCCAGTGATTTGTCATTGCTCCTCTACCAAACGACTCTGCCAGAGCCGCTACAGTAGCGGAGTGTCATATACGGGCTTGATGTTCAATATAGACAAGCCCCCATGAACGCATTAATTTTTGAATTAGATAACACTCTTCATTTTCTAATGCTGCTGAACCAATATGAGCAATAGCATCAACTCTGTTTACAACCTGTCCTTTTGCATTCTTTGTGATAAAGTACTTATCCCTTGTTTTCTTAACAAGTTTTGCAATTCTGTTTAAAGCCTCTTCCCAGCTGATTTTCTTCCATTCTGTAGCACCGGGTGCACGATACATTGGTTCAGTTATTCTGTTAGGATTATTTACAAGCTTAGTAAGTCCTGCACCTTTTGGACATAAAGCTCCTTCATTTTGAGGATTATCAGGATCGCCATCTACACTGACAATCTTACCTTCCTTTACATAAGCAATTACACCACAACCAAAACCACAATAAGGACAGATGTGTGTAACCTCTTTTGCACCCTTTGTTCTTAGCTCTGCTGCATAGGCTTTTACTGGCTCAAGATTAAGCCCAAGAGAGCTAAGAAGAAGAGCGCCTGTGGAGATTTTCAGAAAACTTCGTCTGGTGAGTTCCATAAACTACACCTCCTTTTTATTTATTGGTGGGGATAATATTTGTTTCTATAAATATAGATTTTTTTTATATTTCTGTCAAGTTTTCAAAGATTAATTTTTTAAATAATTTCATAAATTTTTTTAGAATAAAATTAATTCTTTTATCTTCATACTGATATCAACAGCTTTTGCTGAATGTGTTAATGCTCCTATGGAGATGAAGTTAACACCTGTTGAGGCAATTTCTCTGATATTTTCAAGATTGACCCCGCCTGATGCTTCAATCAAAACCCTGCCATTTGCAATCTTCACAGCTTTTTTCATGGTTTCAATATCCATATTATCAAGCATAACTATGTCTGCTCCTGCAGAGATTGCTTCTTCAAGCTCTTCAAGGTTTTTTACTTCAACCTCTACTTTCTGATGGATGCACTGCTTTTTTGCCTTCAGGACAGATTCTTTCACAGAGCCAACAATTTTTATATGATTGTCTTTTATTAAAATCGCATCATAAAGAGCAAATCTGTGATTTAATCCACCTCCCACTTTTACAGCATATTTTTCCATAAATCTTAAACCGGGTATTGTTTTTCTTGTATCAAGAATTTTTACAGACATGTCCTCAACTTTTTTTACAAACTGCCTTGTGAGTGTCGCAATTCCTGAAAGTCTTTGAAGTATGTTCAGAGTGATTCTTTCACCTGCAAGTAAAACTCTGGCATTTCCCTTTATTGATGCAATTGTACTGCCTCTTTTAATAAATTCTCCATCTTTAAAAAATTCCTCAAATGAAAATGTAGCAGGAGGTTTTTCAAAAGAAGCTTGAATATAATTTAAAAGAATGAAGAAAAATCTTTTCACAAAAGGCATGCCTGCAAGAATAAAGTCTTCTTTTCCTATTATCTCAGCACGAGCATAACACTCTTCAGGAATGAGTATTTCGGAAGTTATGTCTGCAGTCCCTATATCTTCCAGAATAGCCAGTTTCAGAAGTTCATCAACATATTGATTTAATATCATTTTTTAAGAAAAAGTTTTAAAAGACCGTAAATTCCTCCTGCAACCATTGTGATGGCACATGCACTCTTCCAGTCAAACAATGTTGTAACATTACCTTCAATTTTATTTCCTATTAAGATTATTGATGCAGAGTTTTTGACTTCAACATTATTACCTATTACCATACCTACTGCTGATCTTTTAACTTTTGCTTCAGTTTTACCTATTGCCATGGGACAGATTGAGAAGTTTACCTCGGTTTTCTCACCAACTGAAATACCGCTGAGACATTGATTCATATTCAATTCATTTGCTTTTAAAAATCCAACTGCTCCCTGAGTGATTTCAGCTTTTTCGGTATCTATGCTTAATGCACATATTTGCTGTAATTCTGCCGTACCTGCCTCAACTGCTCTAATTGTGCTTTGTTTTACATTCAAGAATTCTGCTTCAACTATATCTACACTCTCTCCTTCAATATCAATTTTTTCTTCCATTTTATTTCCTCCTCATTTTTTAATTTCCTATTTCCTCAATAACCCTTAAATTCTCCTTTATTTTTTCGCTTCTAACAATAAGCTCTTCATATCTTTCTCTGTCTCTCTTGACAATATCTTCAGGAGCATTCTTTATAAAGTCTTCATTTAAAAGTTTTTTATTAAGAAACTTAATTTCTTCCTCATTTTTTTGAAGTTCCTTAGTAAGTCTTCTTCTTTCCTGTTCAATATCAATTAATCCTTCAACTGGAATATAAATTTCAAAATCTCTCTTTACACTTACTGCAGAGCCTTTTGTTCTTACAATGTCTCTGTCAATTGTTAATGTTTTTACCTTTGCTAATTTCATAATGAATGGTGTAACTGAATTGAGAATCTCCAAACTAATTTTGGTAACTGGTTTTATATAAACATCTATAAAAACCGAAGGAGAGATATTCAATTCCCCGCGAATACTTCTTATTCCAGAAATTGCATCGATCAGATACTGCATTTTGTTTAAAGAATCTTCATCAGATTTGATTGAGCCTGCTTCCGGATAAGGTGAAATCATTATTGAGATTGATTTTTTGAGTATATTAAGCCAGATTTCCTCTGTAACAAAAGGCATAAAAGGGTGAAGAAGTTTTAAGACTGTTTCAAATACATAAAAAAGACAGTTTACTGTTTCTGATTTTTTGCTAATATCACTATACAAAACTGCCTTGCTTAACTCAATATACCAATCACAGAACTCATGCCACAGAAACTGATAAACTTGATTGGCAGCATCATTGAATCTGTAATTCAGGAGTGCTTTATTTGTATTGTCAACTGTCTCTGAAAGTCTTGAAATTATCCATTTATCAATAAATGATTCTACTTCCTCCACATTAACAGTTTCTTTTGTTCTCAAATCTGAAAAACTTATTATAAATTTCATGGCATTCCATATTTTATTTATGAAGTGACGATATCCCTCTACCCTGTTTTCTGAAAATTTGATATCCCTTCCTTGTGCTGCAAAGGCTGCAAGAGTAAATCTGAAAGCATCCGCACCGTATTTATCTATCATCACAAGAGGATCTATTACATTGCCCCTTGATTTGCTCATTTTCTGACCTTTTGCATCCCTGACAAGGGCGTGAATATAGACATCCCTGAATGGAACCTCACCCATGAATTTAAGACCCATCATAATCATTCTCGCAACCCAGAAAAAGATAATGTCAAACCCTGTTACAAGAACATCAGTGGGATAATATCTTTTTAAATCCTCTGTTTTTTCAGGCCATCCAAGTGTTGAGAATGGCCAAAGCGCCGAGGAAAACCATGTATCAAGAACATCAGGATCCTGAATTATCTCGGAACTTCCGCATTCAGGACATTTCTTAATCTCATTTTTACTTGCGAATTGCTTAATTTCTTTCGGGATTTTAATCATTTTAGCCCTTTGCTCAATTTCTTCCTTTGTTATCCCAAGCTGCCTCAATTCATTATAAGAACCACTCCATATTTCCTTTCCATTAAGTGTAAATGGTTTGTAAAAAAGTATTTCTATCAAATCCCCCTGCTTTTTACCCTGTTCAGTTTTACAATTAGCACAATACCACACAGGAATTCTATGCCCCCACCACAGTTGCCTTGAAATGCACCAATCCTTAATATCCCTCATCCATGCATAGTAGTTGTTAACCCATCCTTCAGGAATAAATTTTATCCTGCCTTCTTCAACAACCTTAACAGCCTTTTCTGCCAGAGGCTTTATTTTTACATACCACTGCACTGTCTGAAGAGGTTCTATTACTGTTTTGCATCTGTAGCAATGTCCCACAGCATGTTTATATTTTTCGGTTTTTTCAAGAAGTTTAAGTTCTGAAAGATCATTAACTATTTTTTTTCTTGCTTCATATCTGTCAAGTCCTTTATATTTCCCAGAGTTCTCTGACATTCTGCCATCATCATCTATCACACATACATATGGAAGATTGTGTTTTTGGGCTATTTCTGCATCATTGAAATCATGAGCGGGAGTAACCTTAACAGCGCCTGTTCCAAATTCCATATCAACAATACTGTCAGCAATAACAGGGATTTCTCTATTCATAAGCGGAAGAATTAATATTTTACCTATAAAATTTTTATATCTCTGATCCAGAGGATTTACAGCAACTGCTGTATCACCGAGCATTGTCTCCGGACGGGTTGTTGCAACAGTTATAAATCTTGAAGGATCTTCCTTTAATGGATATTTTATGTAATAAAGTTTGCCTTCTATTTCTTCATGTTCTACCTCAAGATCAGAAAGTGCTGTATGACATCTTGGACACCAGTTTATCAGTCTAAGTTCTCTGTAAATTAACCCTTCTTCAAAGAGTTTAAGAAAAACTTCCTTGACGGCTTTTGAAAGCCCTTCATCCATTGTAAAACGAAGATGTGACCAGTCACATGATGCTCCCATTCTTTTAAGCTGATCAATTATTTTTCCTCCGCAGGATTCCTTCCACTGCCATACCCTTTCAAGAAAAGCTGTTCTGCCAACTCTGTATCTGTCAAGCCCTTCCTGTAGTAGCTGTTTTTCAACAACATTCTGTGTAGCAATGCCTGCATGGTCTGTCCCAGGAACCCAGAGAACACTGTAACCGAGCATTCTTTTCCACCTTATTAGAATATCTTGAAGTGTTATATTTAAAGCATGTCCCATATGAAGCGTTCCTGTTACATTTGGAGGGGGGATTACTATACAGTAAGATGTTTTTTCAGGGTCAGGGTCAGGTCTAAAAAATCCTTTTTCTTCCCAGAAAAAGTATAGTTTTTTCTCTGTTTCTGCAGGTTGATATGTTTCGCTAAGAATCATTTTGCTAAGCATACTTTACTTTTTATCCTCCAGAAGTTGTTTTAAAATATTTATCATTTCAGCTCTCACCTCTTCTTTAATATAAGGTTTAAACTTCATTATAAAGTCTTCATCTGACATCTGAATTGATAACTCCTTTTTTTTGAATAAAATAGTTTCAATCCTTTTTTTAATCTCATCTACAGTAAATGGTCTGACAATAAAATCAACCTCTATACTTTTAAGCTGGGAGAGATTTAAAGAGGAATAAAAATTTACCACTACAAGAATTGGTATTAAAAGAGTATATTTTCTCCTTACTGTTTTACAAAAGTTTAATATATCGCTTTCTTCAATATCTTCATTCAGAACTATCAATTGAGGAACTTGATGCTCAATGTTCTGAAGAGCTTCATCTGTTGTGCCGAACCTTATTATTGAAATTCTTTCTTCATCTATGAGTTTATTTAAAAAATTTGATACAAAAGAGTCTTTTTCAATTAAAAAAATTCTGTTCATTTTTATTTTTCTCTCATTAATTCTTCTGTCTGTTTTGTTTTCATTCTTTTTACAAGTTCCTGATATGACTGAGTGCGGATAATCTTATTAAATTGAGTGCGATAATTACTTATCAAGCTCACTCCTTCAATAACAACATCATAAACCTTCCATTTATTTCCTGTAAAATAGAGTCTGTAATCAATCGGAATTTCCTTTTTTTCCTTTGTTATTATTTTTGTTTTTACCTCTGCGTATCTGTCTTCAATCCTTTCATCAGTGTAAACAACTTCCTCATCAGTATAGGACTCAATTTTCCCGCTGTAAGACCTTTCAAGCAAATCCTTAAAAAGCTCAACAAATTCCTTTTTTTCCTGTGGAGTTCTTTCTTTCCAGTAAATTCCAAGTGTGCGTTTTGACATTTCCTCAAAATCAAAAACTTTACTGATTTCTGTTCTAAGTGCAGCTCTTTTCTGCTGTGCTTTGCTCTGTCCTTTATATTTTGGATCTTTAAGGATATTTATTACTTTGTCAACTGTTGTTTTAACCTGCTCCTTTGGAGAGATAGTTGCAAACACAGATGAGCTATAAAAAACAAAAATCAGAAAAAAAATTAAGAATCTTTTCATTTTATCTTACCTCCCTTTCTTCCCTGTCAATTCCAGATGCCTGAATTAAATTTGCAAATGCGATTTTTTGATTATAAAGTGCCTTTAAATGATTTATCCTTGTTGTTGCATAGGCAAGCACAGCATCTGCAAGGTCTTTCATTTCGCCAATTCCCATATCAATGTTTGCATCTGCAGTTACGAGCCATTTCTTTGCATTCTGATAAGCTTCCTCCATATCTCTGGCAGTTTTTGAGGCTTCCTGAAAATCAAAATATGCTTTCATAATTTGAACAGGTATCCCTTCTTCAGCAAGTCTTTTCTTTTCAAGAATTTTCTGATACTCTATCTCTGCTTCCTTTATTTTACCCTTCATTATTCCAAAATCAATATTGAGTTTCATACCAAGTACAGCAGCAAGTATTGCATCATTAAGGGGATCATAAATATAAGGATTGTGGATTCTGTCCCTGTTTGTTGCGCCTGCTATGGAGCCTTTCATCAGAAAGAATATCTGTGGATAGAGATTGCTTTTTTCAACATCAACAAGAGCCTGTCTTGCCCTGAGCCCTTCTCTTATCTGGATTATTTCAGGTCTTAAAACAAACGCTTTTGAAATTAATTCATCAGGATTTATGTATCTTTCCTCGTATTTTAATGACTCTGTAACTATTTCAAGCCTTGTATTTCGTGAAAAACCTGTCATAAATTTTAAAGCCTCAATTATTATTGCTTCATTTTTGTCTATTTCATTTAAGTTTCTTTTAACCTCCCCCATATAAGTTTTCAGTTTATAAAGTGTCAACTCATCAGCAGAAGGTAACTCCTTTTTTAAATCTTCTTCTGTTCTTTTAATTGCCTTCTGAAGTTCATCTTTTATCTCGTTGGCAAGCACTCTTAAATCCCTTATAAGTGCAAGGCTCCAGTAAAGCTCCTTTGTTTTTACTATGAGTTCAGAGCGCTTTTTTTCAAGCTCAGCCTCTGAAACTTTTATTCCTCCCTCTGCAGCAGTTTTATATCCTGAAATTTTACCGAATGTGTAAATTGGCTGTAAAACTTGCATTGTTATCATTCCAAAAATGCCATTTATTGTGGTTGGTTTGACATCAGTTTTTATCTCAGGAGAGATTGCTTCTCTGCGAGCCTCAGGAGATGGACCTCCAACTGCCATAAGCTCAATTTGTGGAAACACAGCACCCTGAGCCTGCTCAAGCTTAGCTTTGTAAATTTCTATATCCTTTTTATACTCTCCAAGTTCAGGATGAAACTTAGCTACCCTCTCAATACATCCCTTAAGATCAAGGGTGATTTTTTCTTCTGAAAAACAAATAGCAGGCAGTAAAATCAAACAAACAATAATTAAATTTCTAAATCTTACCGAAAACATATTTTGAAAGTACCTCCTCTATATCTATTGATGATTCTGTTTCTCTAATTTTACCATTCTTAGCAATATATTGTTCTGAACCACCCGGGGTTATCTGAACATATTTTTCACCGATCAACCCCTTTGTTCTTATTGAAGCAATTGAATCCTCTGGAAGTTTTATTGAATTCATTATTTTCATTTCAACCACTGCATGATATCTATCATTTATACTTACCCTTTCAACAGAACCAACAGGAACTCCTGCAATCTCAACAACCGACCCCTTTTTAATACCTCCAACCTTGTCAAACTCAGCATAAACTGTATAATAACCTGTCCTGAACATATCAATCTTGCCGAGTCTGAAGGAGAGATAACCAAGTGCAATAATGCCTATCAAAACAAATATTCCTACAGCAATTTCAATGTTCTCTCTTTTCATTCTAATACCTCCATTTCTATTCCCATTATAAAATTTTTTACCACTATATTATCACTTTTCTGAATTTCTTCAGGAGTTCCTGCTTCAACAATTTTACCTTCATAAAGCATTGCCACCCTGTCTGAAATCTCAAATATCTCTGGAATTTCATGGCTTATAATCAATCCTGTAAAACCATACTGTTTCTGTGTGTCTCTTATAAGTTTATGAATTGATCTAACCAGAATTGGATCAAGTCCTGTTGTTGGCTCATCAAAAAGGATTATTTTTGGCTGTCCGATAAGTGCTCTTGCAAGAGCAACTCTTTTACGCATCCCACCACTGAGTTCAGCTGGATATTTATTCTCAATACCCTCAAGTCCCACATCAGACAGTGCTTTCATGACTTTTTCATAAATCTGTTTTTTATTTAACTTTGTTTTTTCTGTAAGTGGAAATGCTACATTATCATAAACTGTGAGAGAATCAAAAAGAGCACCTCCCTGAAAAACAACTCCAATTTCAGCTCTTATCTCATCAAGTTCTGTTCCTTTAAGTTTTGTTATATCCTTTCCTTTTATGAATATGCTACCACTGTCAGGTTTGAGCAAACCAATAATATGTTTAAGAAGAACTGTTTTACCACCTCCGCTTCTTCCAATCACAGCAGTTACCTCTCCTTCATTAATTAAAAGATTTACACCATTTAAAACCTGCTGTTTTCCGAAGGATTTATAAAGCTCCTTTATTTCTATCATAACAGGAATGCTCCAAGCATATAATCCCAGATAAGTATAACAACTGATGAAAGCACAACAGCATTTGTGGTTGCCCTGCTTACACCTCTTGCACCATAACCAGCATTGTATCCCATAAATGTGCATATCCATGTTACAAGAAGGCCGAAGCTTAGAGATTTATAAAGACCTATTCTTATATCCTCCATATCAACATAAAGCTCCATCTGGGAAAAATATGTTCCTTCACTGAGTCCGAGAGCATGAACGGATACAACATAACCTCCGTATATTCCAACTAAATCAAAAACTGCTGTAAGAAGTGGAAATGTAACAATACCTGCAAGGATATTCGGGACAACAACGTATTTAATTGGGTTGACAGCCATTACAGTCAATGCATCAATCTGTTCAGTAATTCTCATAATTCCAATCTCAGCAGTGACCGCAGATCCTGCTCTTCCTGTAACCATCAGCGCACATAGCACAGGACCGAGCTCCCTGATGAGACTGAGTGCAACAACAGGACCCAGTAAGGCCTCAGCACCGAATTTATTCAGTGCATAATATCCCTGAAGTGCTAAAACCATTCCACTGAATGCACCTGTAAAAATCACAACAATCATAGATTTATTACCAAAAAACCTTACCTGTCTTAGAAAATTCAGAAATTTAAAGGGAGGAGTAAAAATATGATAAATTGATTCTATCAGGAAAATGAACATTCTCCCTAAGAACAATAAAAGTTCTATTGTGTTTTTACCAAAAAATTTTATCACTGAAGTTTAAAATTATCTGTTTTATATTCATTTTGTCAACGGTTAATGCAGATATCTCCTTTTTCTTAACTCAAAAATTTCATTCTTAATTATTTCAATAGCTTTTTTAACCTCATTTTCTGTGGTGAATTTTCCCGTGCTAATTCTGATTGATGAAAGAGCCTCATCGGGAGAGAGCCCCATTGCAACAAGAACATGGCTTGGCTTACAGACTCCTGCATGACAGGCTGAGCCAGTTGATATTGCAACTTTTTCTGAAAGATTTCTGACAAGTTCATCTCCAACAATACCTTTTATTGATATATTAATAGTATTTGGGATACATAAAGCCTTTTTACTGTTAAGCATAGTTTCTGGAATTTCAAGTAGACCTTCAAGTAAAAGTCCTGTTACACTGTTTAGATGAGTTCTTATTCTCTCCAGTTCCTGATGTACAATCTCACAGGCTTTTCCAATGCCTGCAATAAAAGGTGTGTTTTCTGTCCCTGGTCTTAATCCTTTTTCATGTGATGCACCGTATAATATAGGATGCAGGATTAGACCGTTTTTTATAAACAGTGCACCGATTCCTTTTGGAGCATAAAATTTATGTCCTGCTATTGTAAGCATGCTCACTGATAAATCTTTAACAGATATTGAAACTTTTCCAATGCTCTGGGCACAGTCTGTGTGAAAAGGAATATTATATTCATGTAGAATTTCTCCTATCTCCTTTATTGGTTGTATCACACCTGTTTCATTATTTGAATGCATGATTGTTACAAGAATTGTATCTTTTTTTATTGCTTTCTTTATATCGTCCGGACAAACTCTGCCTGAAGAATCAACTGGTAAAAATGTGACTTCATATCCCATTCTCTGAAGCTGCCTGCATGAATTAAGAACAGATGGATGTTCAATAGAGGATGTAATTATATGTCCTGAATTAAAACATAATGCTCTTCCAAAAATTGCTATATTGTTTGATTCTGTCCCACCTGATGTAAAAATTATTTCTTCCGGATCAGCATCAATAATTTCAGCAACTTTTTTTCTTGCAAGTTCAACTTTTTCTTTTGCTTTTTTACCAAATGAATGGATACTTGATGGATTTCCGAATTCCTCAAAAGTTTTAATAATTTCTTCCTTTACTCTGGAGTCCAAAGGTGTTGTTGCATTGTAATCAAGATATATCATGGAATAAATTTTAACATAAGGGATTTTAAAAGTTGACAGAATTGCAAAAATTTTTTAAAATTTTTTAACTTATCCTGAAGGGTAAGTTTAAGCCATGAAGGCATGTATGCTTTCATGGCTTTTATTTTGTTAATATGAGCAGGTTATATCTCAATAAAATTCAACATTTTATTTTGCTTTCAATTTTATTTCACTTTTCACTTATAGTGATAGGAGCAAGCTTCGGTACATTAAATAAAAAACAATACGAATTTGAGGTATTTCTTTTAAATGAATCAAAAACACCAGTAAAAAAATCTTCAAAAAGAATTAATTTTTCTTCTGTAAGTTCAAACAGATTGCTCAAACAGAGTAGTTCAACAAGAGAAGTATCTTCTCAATCACTTACAGTACAGAGCCTTTCAAATTCAGAAATTTCATTACAGGAAATCTCTTCTTCCGGGAAAGGACATTCAGAACAAAAGGAAGGAACTATGCATGTGATGCAATCCGGTGGAGGGAATCAGATAATAGATACGGAGTTTGGAAGCATAAATGGACCCCGGTTTTTACACAGGGAAATTCCTGTTTATCCTCAGATTGCAAGAAGGCTTGGCAAGGAAGGTAAAGTAATTTTAAGGTTAACAATAAATGAAAATGGAGAAGTTGTTAATATAGAGATAATTGAATCCGCTCCGTATGGATTTACCGAATCTGCTGTGGATGCTGTAAAAAAATCCAGATTTTCACCAGCAATGAAAGATGGCAGGCCTGTAGCGTGCAGAGCCATACTTCCAATCAGATTTATTCTCAAAAATTGACAAAATCTAAAACATTATATTAGGTTATTTAATAATGGGCGGATAGCTCAGATGGGAGAGCGCAGCCCTTACAAGGCTGAGGTCACAGGTTCGATACCTGTTCCGCCCATATGAACAGTGGGGTGGTAGTTCAGCACGGTTAGAACGCTTGCCTGTCACGCAAGAGGTCGCGGGTTCAAGTCCCGTCCACCCCGTAATAAAATCAAGGGTTTGCATTAGATTTTTTTTGTATGTCTCCAGCTCATCTCCATTTTTAAAGATATGAATGCCAGTAGCAAGTAACAAGATGTCTGATACACTAATTTTTAATTCCATGGATATGCCTCCTTCTTTTAAGTTTTTTCATTAATATTTTATACTATTAAGCTACTATGAAAATACTTGTAACAGGTGGTGCTGGATATATTGGAAGTCATTGTGTAAAAAGACTTGGTGAGCTTGGATATGAAGTGCTCACAATTGACAACCTCTCAAATGGAAATAAATGGGCAGTCCTTTACGGTGAGCTTAAAGTCGTTGACATTTCTGACATAACTAAAGTAAAAGAAATCCTGAAAAATTTTAATCCTCACGCAGTAATTCACTTTGCAGCTTCAATAATTGTTCCCGAAAGCGTCCAGAATCCCATTAAATACTATAAAAACAATACTGAAAATACACTCAATTTGCTTAAAAATCTCATTGAATTAGAGATTAAAAACTTTATATTTTCTTCAACTGCTGCAGTCTATGGAATTCCTGATAAAGTGCCGGTTAAAGAAACAGCTCCGCTTAATCCAATAAATCCCTATGGAAGGTCAAAAGCAATGGTTGAGCAAATTCTTCAGGATATTTCATATGCCCATGGATTAAGATATGTTTCATTAAGATATTTTAATGTAGCAGGTGCAGACCCTGAAGGAAAAATCGGACAGGCATACAGAGAATCAACCCATTTAATAACAAGGGCATTAAAGGCAGCCAAAGGAGAAATTCCTTATATTGAAATTTATGGAACAGATTATCCAACACCTGATGGAACATGTATCAGGGATTATATTCATGTATCTGACCTTATTGATGCTCATTTAATTGCTTTAAATTATCTCTTAGATAATGGAAAAAGTGATGTTTTTAACTGCGGATACGGGCATGGTTACTCTGTAAGAGAAGTGATTTCCGCTGTTAAAAAAGTTACAGGAATTGATTTTAAAGTGATTGAGGCAGACAGAAGACCCGGAGATCCACCCAAGCTTGTTGCAGATTCATCAAAGATTAAAGAGAAATTAAACTGGAAACCTCAGTACGATGACCTTGAATTTATCATAAAAACAGCCTGGCATTGGGAAAAAACATATAAATCATAACGCTCAGAATAAAGTAAAAGTGAGCAGGAGGACAGAATTTTACTGCAATTTTCTGCTTTTTATTGCTCCTTTTAAAAGTGCTATAAAAATTCCAAGAAAAATTCCAGTTGTAAAACCAACTGCTGTATAAAGTGCGGGTTTCGGCTTTACAGGTTTTGAAGAAACAATTATATATAAAGGACGAATAACTTGAGGATTTTGTAACCATTTTTCAATATTCTCCTTTTCAGCCATTAAATCTGCCAATCTGAAAGGGTCATATATGATATTGCTTCTTGTGTTCAAATCCTTGATTGCTTTATTTATGAAGGATACTCTTCTACTAAGTCTTTCTTTTGTTTCATTAAATTTTTCACTGAAAAGCTCTTTATTTATTATTTTTATCACCAGTTCAATGTTTCTTTTAGCATCATCTTGAGAAATACCTTCAACCTCAATCTTTCCCATGTTTGGAGAGTTTCTTATTTGAGATATTTTTGTATCAAATGGAAGCTTTCTATATTTCTCATAGGATTTAAACACATCTGATAATTCAGGATAATTAATAATCTGGATCGGAGTAATTAAATCAAACATCACCTCCGCCCGGTATGTTTTTGGGATTAAAAGGGAGGCCGCAATGGCAATTAAAGTTGTTATAAAAGTAATTCCTAAAATTAGCCACTTTTCCCGATAAAGTTTCTGGAATAGTTCAAAAAGGTCAATTTCATCATCCCTATGCCCTGGTTCCACTATTTATCCCCCGAAATTAGTTTTTTCTATTATAAATTACCTCAATGCCTCTTTCCAATCTAAAAATTTCTATCCCAAGTTCCTTACATAATTTTTCGTTGCTCAGCTTCCTCATTTTTCAAAAATTCAAGCATTTTGATTCTCTTTTCAGCTCTAAAAATATAATCTTCTACAAGTCTTGAGATTGTCTTTATATGAACTTTTTATTTTCTCAATAAGCTCTGGCAATTTAGTGGTTAACTTTATATAAAAATAAGTTTTGGCCCAAGGACAAGCCTTTGGGGTAACCTTTGCTTTTATATTTTGAGCAATCCTTTTATTATTTCGGCAACAACAGGATTCATAAGCGTAAGAGCTATAATTAGGAGAATTATCATAAAATTGAATTTTTGATTTAATTTGGCAAGTTTCCCTTCAAGATCAGTCTTGTTCTGTCCTATAATTCCAAGAAGCTCTGCTTTGTCCTTCTCTGTCTTTTCATAAAGAGCATCAATTTTTCCAAGAAGCTCTGCTTTGTCCTTCTCTGTCTTTTCATAAAGAGCATCAATTTTTCCAAGAAGCTCTGCTTTGTCCTTCTCTGTCTTTTCATAAAGAGCATCAATTTTTCCAAGAAGCTCTGCTTTGTCCTGTTTCATAATTCCAAGAAGTTCTGCTTTGTCCTGTTTCATAATTCCAAGAAGTTCTGCTTTGTCCTGTTTCATAATTCCAAGAAGTTCTGCTTTGTCCTGTTTCATAATTCCAAGAAGCTCTGTTTTGTCCTGCTTCATTATTCCAATGAGTTCAAGCCTTAAATTTTCTAAATCTGCCTTTGTTGCTACTTCTTTGAGTATTTCATTCTTTAATTCTTCCTTTGTCTGATGCCATTTGTTTATTACTTCATTACCAATGACTGACTCCAGAGACTTTACCACCACCCTGGCATCTTCTTTGCCAAATCTCCTTTCAAGTACCTCATAAACCTCTAATGGTAATGTTACTGGCATCTTTCCCCCTTTGTTTTTTTCATTTTTTAAATCGCTCTGTAAAACTCTATCATAAAATGTATAAAAATTTCAATGAGTTCTAAGATTAAAAGTTTATTTCAGCATCCTTTAGCATTGGAATTCAACTGCCTCAGGAAAACTATCATGAGTTCCAGCTGAGAATGCCCTCCTGAGCCTCCTGCTGTTTGAATTTTTCACTTTTTTTGTAATATACTCTTTCATGCTGTATCTTTTACTGGCTTTTTTTGTGGCTTTTCTGTTTTGCTATCTTCTTATCAAGAATGCTGGAAAGGCTTTTCTTGACTATAATGAAGGAGTTCAAAAATTCCACCAATGGAATGCCATAAGAGTTGGAGGATTACCAATAATTTTATCTCTATTTGCTACTTCTGTAGCCTTCTTTATTGGGAAAAAAGATTTTGCTCCTTTACATTTCTACTTTATCCTATCCACTTTACCTGTTTTTTTAGGAGGCTTCTTAGAGGATTTAACCAAAAAAGTAGGAGCCAAGCAAAGACTTCTTGGAGGCATGGTTTCTGGACTTCTTGCTTACTTTCTTTTAGATATCCATCTTAACAGAGTTGATATACCAGGCTTTGACTGGATACTTTCTAATTTTTTATTTTTTTCTGTAATTTTTACTGCTTTTGCTCTTGCAGGAGTATCAAATGCTGTAAACATAATTGATGGATTTAATGGGCTTGCTTCTGGTATCTCTATTATGGTTTTCTTAGCATACTCTTATGTTTCCTACTTAGTGGGAGATTATTTTTTGCTCTATACAACTTTAACAATAGTTGGAGCACTGCTTGGTTTTTTCTTCTGGAATTTCCCCTTTGGATATATTTTTCTTGGAGACGGTGGAGCATATCTTTTAGGCTTTCTTGCAGGCCTTACAGGAGTTCTGCTTGTTGAAAGACATCAGGAAGTTTCAGCATGGTTTCCCTTTCTTCTATTGATTTATCCAATTTACGAAACTTTATTTTCAATTGCAAGGAGAAAATTTTTAAGGTCTTACTCTCCCTTTGAAGCAGACGCGATTCATTTTCATACACTAATTCATAGAAGACTGATAAAATTAAATCTTGGCAATAAACTCCCTGATTTTTTACTTAACTCTCTTACTTCACCTTATTTATGGTTTATGCAAATTCTCTGTACAATTCCTGCATTACTTTTCTGGAATAAAACTTACATTCTGATGATTTTTACTATTCTTTATATCCTTTTTTATAACTGGCTTTACTTCAGAATAATTCGCTTTAAAACTCCTTACTTTATGCAAGTTCCTGTTAAAACTATTGAAAGATTTAAAGATTAAATTTCCTCAAAATTTTGTACTGCACCCCATTTGTCAAGACATTTTTTATGCCCTAAAGTTGTAGAGGTCATGCTGCCTTTCTTATCCTCTCTTCCTCATATCTTGCCTCAAACTCCTCTGAACTCATGTATCCAAGGTGAGGGGATTAAATAGAAAATTGTGTAATGGTAAAATACTAAAAAATGAAAAGGGGGTATTGATATGACAAGAAAAAGCAGAAATGGGGTAACACCAGAAGCGGTAATTCAAAATCTAATTTCTTCTTTAGATAACTCTGCCTCTGAAGGTATCAGACCTTCTCTTACTTATCTTATCC
>Ga0078972_1003110_pt1 | contig 16231 bp, 20 predicted proteins | sample YelNatPaOPGAMG01_FD_67568 | JGI IMG/M metagenome (GOLD analysis project Ga0078972, IMG submission 67568) | Hot spring thermophilic microbial communities from Obsidian Pool, Yellowstone National Park, USA - OP-RAMG-01 (SPADES assembly) (version 2) | ecosystem: Environmental > Aquatic > Thermal...
CTTTCTCCCACTCAAAACCCACGATGTTTTTCATAATATTTTTTCTTTTATCTGTTTTAAAGCTTTTTCTTCTTTGTCTTCTACTACCTTAAACTCTATGATATAAACGCTGTCTTGTTTTGTTCCGTAGAATTTGTTTGTATGTTCGCCTGTTGGTCTTCCAGTATAATTTATTGCTCCAGCATGTGACAATACTCATGTATTACCTTTTAAAAGTTTCTTAATAGTTAAACACAATATGGTTTCATTTTATACACCATTTTTAAGATGAAACATCTTTTCATAAACTCTTTATTTTTTCTACATATTTTTTAATATCAAACTTTGATTCTAAACCTGATGCACTCATATATCTTATTTTTCCATAGATTTTTCTTTCTTTCCATGGTCTGTCATGGGTTCCAAAGCACCACGATATGCCAGCATAACCGTTTGGGTCTCTTCCGTCAAGCTCGTATTTATCATTTAGATAGCATGCTATATCAAAGGCATGTTTTGGGCCTTGTGTCCATTCTATAATTTTTTTACACCAGTACATTCTCATGTAGTTATGCATTTTTCCAGTTTTTAAAAGCTCTAACTGTGCAGCGTTCCAATACTCATCGTGCGTTTTTGCATTTTCAAACTCTTCTAATGTATAAACATAATCTCTTTTATCGTTTTTATGCTCTTCTAATGTTTTTTTAGCCCAGTCTGGAATGCCTTCATAATGATTATAGTTTGGGTTATAGTAGCAAAAATTCCTTGTAAGCTCTCTCCAAACTATCAGTTCGTTAAAAAAGCTATCAACGTTTTCATCTCTTTCATACTTTGACAAGGTTTCAAGGACAACTTCTAACGGTGAAATCTGTCCAAAGTGCAGATAAGGACTAAGGTTCGATTGATAGTCAAGCTCCGGATGAGACCTATAATCTTTATATTTATGCAGCTTCTTTTCAATAAATTCTTCTAAATATCTCTTTGCTTGGCTATAACCACCTATAAAAGGTGATAAACTGACGCTTTTATCTATGTTGAGAATATCTAAAATCTTTAAGGAACTATTTAAAGTTATCTCCTCCATTCCAAAATCAAGATTAATGGATTTAATCTTTGGCTCTCTTGGCTTTAATTTAAGAAGATATGATCCTAATAAATCATAAATCTTTTTTCTTATATTAAAAGCGTAAACTTCTTGCTTTTGAGATACAATCTCTACAGGAACACAAACATCAGACTCTACTTCGTAGAATGGTATATCTAATTTCTTTGCTATATCACTATGAAGTTTTCTATAATACTTTAAATAGGCTTTATCTGTGATTAAGGCACTAGCATTCTTTGATATCTCTATGACTCTTCGTTTGATATCATCTGATTTTTCTATGATAAATTTTATATCTCTTTCTTCTATGGACTTCTTGGCTTCTAAAACTCCATCTAACATAAATTTGTAGTATCTTGCATTTGAGTATCTGTATTTGTCTGTAATTGGAAAATAGACCAACAATGGTTTTTTGTAGTCGTTTGATAGGTTTATTGCATATTCAAGACTGTGGTTAAAGTTTGCTCTATGACTGTGAGACATCCAGTATATTATGTATTTACCCGATTGATTAAGCTGTCTGTCGTTTAAAGCTTTTACTCTTCCTGTGAATTCTGCTTCCATTTATTATCTCCTTTTTTATAGAGATTTATTATAAAGCAATTGTGTAAGAAAGTAAAAAGTTAGAAGTATTTTAAGTCTTTCACCCTTCACTCTTTACCCATCACTTGTTGCTGGTGCATAGTTCTGCTTTGCCGCTTCTTTAAATAAAGCTAATACTTTTTGGTAGTTTTTATCTTTATAATAAGAAAGACCTTTTTGGTATTCTGCTTTTGAATTATGTCCATATCTATAAGCAACAACTGAACCACCAATCACAGCTAATAGGATTAATGCTCCTATAATGTGAGGCTTCTTCATTTATCACCTCTTATTGTATTTTGCATTAAATGCTTCATCTGACATTGCAAAATATATGATTCCTTCTATAAAGGCTATAATAGCCGGTATGAATGTCCAGAAGAAAAAAAGATAAAGAATACCTTGTACAGGCTTTCCTAGATAAAATTTGTGTATTCCAATTCCACCAAGAAAGATAGCTAAAAGACCTGCCACAACTTTATTCTTACCAGCTTGTGGATTTTCCTGCCTAACTCCACACTTAGGACAAATCTCGGCCTTCGCGTCTATTTTTTCACCACAGTCCTTGCAAAACTTAGTTGGTCTATCAGTTATTTGGTTTTCCATAATTCCTCCTTTTAAGCTATTTTTATATTTTATACTGCTTTTTGTACATGTTCAACACATCGTGAACATATAACCTAAAAAATTATAGCATATTACCATAGGACAAGTCTGCCACGATCCACAAGTCTGCCACGATCCACAAGTCTGCCACGATCCACAAGTCTGCCACGGTTCATCACCTCGAGACTTTTCAACAGTTTTGTGGCTCATGACAAAATCTTTTGTTGAATATTTGTAATCCATAAAACTCTATCCATGAGCTTTTGTTAGATCGCGTTTTTTGGCTTTTATCAAAAAATATCTATTATATTTATCAGTATAAGCTTTTTTATAATCTTATACGATATCTTGCAAATATTGATGGCAATATGGTTTGATGATGTTGAGTGTGGTTTGGTCTATCTTTTTAAGGTGTTCTTTTAAAAGCAATGTAAAGTACTGGGGTTTGTGGGGTTTTACATAAACAGGCATGATGATGCTGTCTGATTTTTTAGCGTTGCAAGATTCACAGGCGGTAACGAGATTGTCCCAGCTCCATTTGCCACCTTTGGACACGGGCACGATATGGTCAACTGTAATCTCATTGTCATTGCAAGCTTTGCCACAATACCCGCAGGTAAAGTTATCCCTTACATAAACGTTGTAGCGAGTGGGTATATTTTTATAAAAAGTTTTTGATAAAGCGTTTGTTTTTAGCACCACAGGGACTTTGTAGGTTTTGTAAGTAGATCTTATAAAAACTTCTGGGTGATATTCCAACACCGTAGCCCTTTGAGTATATTCCAATAAAAAAGATTTTTTGTAATCTAAGAGCGTCAAGGGCTTATAAGTCTTATCCAGTAAAAGACTATAAAGCTTCATAACCCAAGCACATCAAACATTGAGTAAAAACCCTTTGATGATGTCTTAGATTTCTCATAAACCCATTTAGCAGATTCCAAAGAGCCCTTCGCAAATATCCTTCTATCTGTGGCTCTATGGGTGAGTTCAAGCCTTTCTCCCATTCCAAACATGTAAACAGTATGTTCTCCCACAACATCTCCTCCTCTTAGGGCAAAAACCCCTACCTCGTTTTCTTCTCTGGGTGCTATTCCTTCTCTTCCAAACACTTCATGGGTATTTGAAATTTCTTTTTTTATTATGTCTAAAAGCCTCAAAGCCGTGCCAGAAGGTGCATCTTTTTTAAAACGATGATGAATCTCCGATATCTCCACATCATAGCCTTTATCTTTTAGGGCTTTTAAAGCTATTTCTAAAAGCTTAAAAAGCATATTTACGCCCAAACTCATATTGGGAGAAAACACGACGGGTATGTGGCCGGATATATCCTTAAGGCTGTCTAAGTGGTTTTGTTCAAAACCTGTGGTACCTATGACGATAGGTTTTTGGTGATCTTTGCATATCTGAGCGTTTTTTAGAGCAACGTCTACGTTTCCAGTAAACTCTATCACTAAATCAACTTTGTCTATTACATCTTTCAAATCTGAAGATACGAGTTCCAACTGGGTATTTGCTTGAGATATACGTTCTTTTTGGTCTATGCCTGCTTTTATATAAAGATCATCATAGGTTTTAGAAACTTCTATAATGCTATTGCCCATGCGGCCCAAAAAGCCGCATAAAGCAACGGAGATTTTAGGTTTATGTGGTGGGGTCACTCTTCTTCCTCACCCATAATGAGATCTTCAAGTTCGTTTACAGCTTCTACAGCTTGATCTGGTGGCACAACTCCAGGGTACAAAGCCACATTAACACCAGACGTAAAAAGCATCTTAGAGACTATCTCTTGAAGTTTTTCAAGCTCCTCAGGGCTTATCTCCTCCCTAATGCTTTGTTCTACATCTTTGTTGGTAAGAAACAACCCCACTATGCTGAAGGGCACTGCGTAATAACCTTCTTGATTTTCTTGCATTTTAAATACCTCCAAAAATTTACAATATTATTATACCACTTCCCATTCGGTGATGAGATGGTATCCTCTTTTAAAATGCGCCCTAAGCCTTAGATGAAGTATGTTGTTTAAGTTCTTAAAACCCTCTCCACCTACCAGTGTAGGCACATTTTCACCACCAACGATCACAGGAAGATGTATGATACGAACCTCGTTTACGGCTTTTAACTTACAAAGCTCCCAGTTTATGGAAGACCCTCCTTCTACCATCAAGCTTTTATGCATCTTCATCGTAGTAAATTTTTGCCATTTAATTACCTCCAAAAATCGTTCTTTATTTATTTTACTCTAAGAAAACATTTTACGCCATAAGAATGTTTTTTAGGTGCTTTTAATATTGTTATGATGAATTTTTGTAGTAGATATTTTATGGTGGAGGCGGCGGGAATCGAACCCGCGTCCGTCAGAACCGGGACAAATGACTTCTACAGGCTTACATGGGTTTTATAATACTGAGGTTTGCAGTAAAACCCATGAAAAACTGCAAACCAAGTCTGTCTTAAGTGCTGGGTTTGGTGCAAGACAGCAAATCACCAACCAGGACACCTTTTTATGACGCCCTTTGCCAGTCAAGGTGTCAAAACCAGCAAGGACGCGCTACTTTATTAAGCAGCTAAGCTAAGTTCAGCTTCGGGAGCTGTTTGTTTTGGCTATCACAGTGGCCACCTGACCTGCTATCATCTGCCCGGTATTCCAACGTCGAAACCGTTCGCCCCCTAAACGTATACAATTTAAGATAACAACATTTCTTCAAATGAGTATGATATATAGCATAACTAATATAAGTATCTATAAAAGCTTATAAAATAAATATTGCTTTCTGACGTTATAAGTCTTATAATATCTTTTTTAAAATGAACTGTGTATTTGATGAACTTCTGACAATTTTTGAAGAGATAAGAAAAAAATGCCCGTGGGATAAAAAACAAACCCACGAAAGCCTTATGAAGTATGCTATAGAAGAGACATATGAGCTTATAGATGCCATAGAACTAAAAAATAAAGATGCCATAAAAGAAGAGTTGGCGGATATACTTCTTCAAGTGGTATTTCACAGCCAGATAGCAAAAGAAAATGGTGAGTTTGATATTTATGAGGTTATAAGGCTTTTAAAAGAAAAACTTATAGAAAGACATCCTCATGTTTTTGGTGATGAAAAAGCAGAAGAGGTACTATCAAATTGGGAACTCAAAAAAGCAGAAAAAAGAGAATATTTTTTAGATGGTATACCAAAATCTTTATGCGCTCTTGCAAGATGTCAAAAGATCCAAGACCGTATGGCCAAAGTGGGATTTGATTTTGAAAACATAGATCAGGTAAAAGAAAAGCTCCAAGAGGAGTTTGAAGAGCTACAAGAGGCAATTCAAGAAGAAGATTACAAACACATAGAACACGAATTTGGTGATATACTTATAGCTATAGTGGAATACGGAAGATTTCTTGGTATAGATGCAGAAAGAGCGCTTCAAAAAGCAAACGACAGGATGATAAAAAGATTTAATTTTGTAGAGAAAAGCCTAAAACAAGAGGGAATAGCCCTTGGAGAGGCTTCTTTGGAAAAGATGGACAGCTGTTGGAAACAAGCAAAAAAAATTGATTATGAATAGAACGATGCAATCGTATTTTACCTATGGCGTGGTAGACTTGTCGTGGGCTGATGGAAGAGCAGACACTGGTAGTGTAATAAACGCAAAACGTACTTTTATTATAAAATTTAAATTGGAGGCAAATTTGGCATGGTAACGGAGTTTGAAGAGTTATTGAAAGCTCAAGCGGAGCATTTTACCACAGGTAGTATAGTAAAAGGTTCTGTGGTAAAGATTACAGACTCAAATATTTATTTAGACATAGGTTATAAGATAGAAGGCATTATTAAAAAATACGAATTAGAGGACGTGGAGTTAGGGCAAGAAATAGAAGCTGTCATCATCAAACTAAGAGGCCTTGACAATCCTATACTTTCCATAAAACCACTGAGAGCATCAAAAGGCTTTTCCATAGCAAAAAAAGCTTTTGAGGAAAAAACACCTGTAGAGGTGATTGTGGAATCCAAAGCTAAACCTGGATTTTTTGTAAAGCTTGAAGATATAAAGGCCCTCATGCCTTTCGGTGAGGCTCCAAGACATGTAAATATAGGAGATAAACTAAACGCATTTGTAACAAAAGTATCCTATGAAAATGGAAAATCCATAATAAACGTCTCTTATAAAGAATATGAAAATCTTGAAAAGCATAAGAAGATAGAGGAGTTTATAAACTCCTTAGAAATTGGTAGCACCGTTGAGGGTAAAGTGATAAAAATAGATCCGGAAAAAGGTATCACGGTGCTTTTACAAGATGGGGTTAGAGGCTTCGTTCCTTCTTATGAAATACCAAGAGGCACTACTGTAAACGAAAAAGATGTTTTGGAGTTGAGGGTTATCAAAAAAGCCAAAAAAGGGGATTTTCTTATATTAAGTCTCAAAAAACCAAGGAAAAACACATGGGAGACCTTAGAATTAGAAGAAGGGGATAAAACAGAAGGCAAAGTATCTTTCTACAGAAAAGGTAAAGGGCTTTTCGTAGAATTACAAGAAGGAGTAAGTGCTTTGGTGCCAGAGGAAGATCTCAAAGCCATGGGCAACAAGCTTCTAAAGCACGGCACAAAGGTGAAAGTTGTAATATCAAGAATAAACAAAGAAAAAAAACAAATAGATGTAAATATATTACCTTCTGAAGAAAATCTAGCGGCAGAGTTTATAAAGACAAATCCGCCAAACAGCATCACAAAAGGAATAGTAAAAACCGTTCATCCAAACATAGCTTTTATAGAGCTTGGAGAAAACTTAGAAGGCATAGTGAAAAAACAAGACATGTCTTGGTTTAAAAACGCCAGGAGCGAGGATATATTAAAACCTGGTGAAGAAAAAGAGTTTATGGTATTGGGCTTAGATGGTAAAAAAGTAAAACTTGGTTTAAAACAGCTTACTCAAAACCCTTGGAGTCTAATCCCAGAAAGATACAAACCAGGTCAGCAAATAGAACTTATGGTAAAAGAAGTAAGACCTTTCGGAACGTTCTTAGAATTACCAGAGGGCATAGATGGGCTTTTACCTGTATCTGAGATACCAAAAAATACAAACTTAGAGCCGGGTCAAAAGGTAAGTGTGAAAGTTTTAGAAGTAAATCCAAAAGAGGAAAAGATAACTTTCAGCATGATCCAACAAGACTCCAAAAAGCTTCAAAAAGAACAAACAGAGCAAAAAGACTTTATAAAAGTAAACGACACTTCCTCTGGCTTTAAGTTGGGTGACATTTTAAAGAGTAAGTTAAAATAATTTTTATGTATCAACAAACGGATGTAGAGATTTGTTTTTACCATAAAAACTGTATAGACGGTACCATGTCAGCCGCTTTGTTAAGAGAATACAAGGATAAGTCTATAGTATTTATAGCTTTGAGCCATGGCACCAGCGTAGAAAACGCTTTGTCTTCGGCTTTTAGTAAATACGATATTAAAAATATATACAAAATATGGTTTTTAGATATAGCACCAAAAAAAGATGATTTTTCATATCTTAAAAGCTTAAATACAGAAGTCATCATCATAGACCATCACAAGACCACTGCTCAGCTTATATCTGAGTTTACAGGCAAACCCATAGAAGAGGACAAACCAATACGTATAGATTATGATTTTATAAGCTTTATATATGACCCTCGTGAAAGCGGTGCCTCTTTGACCTATAAAACCATCACAAACAACGATCAGATACCAGCCATCATAGATATAGTAAAAGATAAAGACCTTTGGCTATGGAGATACGAAAACACCGATGAGATAAACGACTTCTTGTATATGTATACAAACAACCCAGAACAAATGAGAGAGTTTCTACACAAAGACCTACAAGAGATAGCCTCCCAAAGCAAAGTACTTTCTCAATATAAGAATTTCAACGTAGCAAGGCTAAAAGAAAGCTGGCTCAGCGCTCCTTTGTATGTGGAAATTAAGGATACCTCTACAAGTATGCCACGATCTACAAGTATGCCACGCATTACAAGTATGCCACACTCCATCACAATACCTGCCGTCAATACCCCTGTGTATCAAAGCGAGATAGGAAATCTAATTGCGAAAGAGTATGGTTTGGCTTGTATGTTTTATATTACGGGTAATTTTGTAAAACTCTCTTTTAGAAGCGAACAACCTAAGCTTGATGAACTTGGACTGAAAATAAACGCCAGGTCTGTGGCAGAGTCCTTAGGTGGCGGAGGGCACGATCATGCAGCTGGAGCTATCATGGATATCAACACGTTTTTTGGGCTTTTAAAAACAATAGAATAATCTTCATTGACTAAAAGCATTTAAATTTAATCAAAAACATCTATATTTTCTTGCATGAAAACACCAAATAGACTTATAAACGAAAAAAGTCCCTATCTTAAAATGCACGCCTACAATCCCGTTGATTGGTACCCTTGGTCAGAAGAGGCCTTTGATAAAGCCATCAAAGAAAATAAACCTGTGTTTTTATCCATAGGTTATTCTTCTTGTCATTGGTGCCATGTGATGGAAAAAGAATCTTTTGAAGATGAAGAAGTGGCATCTTTTTTAAATAAATACTTTGTAAGTATAAAAGTAGACAAAGAAGAAAGACCAGATATAGATAGCCTTTACATGGAATACTGCGTACTTTTAAACAACTCCGGCGGTTGGCCACTCTCGGTATTTCTAACCCCCACCAAAGAACCATTTTTTGCAGGTACATATTTTCCAAAAGCCTCTTTTTTAAAGCTTTTAAACCAAATAAAAGACCTATGGGACAAAGACAGCAAAAACATAATAGAAAAATCAAAAAGATTGGTAGAACAGCTAAAATATTTTATGAACACTTTTGAGAAAAAAGATTTAGACGAATCTTATATAGATAAGGCGTTGTTTGGTCTTGCAAATCGCTACGATGAAGAGTTTGGCGGGTTTTCCGAAGCCCCAAAATTTCCAAGCCTTCACAATGTTTTGCTTCTTCTTAAAAGCCAAAAACAACCTTTTCAAGACATGGCATTATCTACACTTTTAAACATGAGAAGAGGCGGTATATGGGATCATGTAGGAGGAGGATTTCATAGGTATTCCACAGATAGATATTGGCTTTTACCACATTTTGAAAAAATGTTATACGACCAGGCGATGGCTATATTGGCTTACTCTGAAGCTTATAGGCTTACGAAAAATGAGATTTTCAAAGATACAGTTTATAAAACAATAAATTTTGTAAAAGAAAACCTATACGAAAACGGATTTTTTTACACATCAATGGATGCCGATACGGAAGGAGAAGAAGGAGGGTTTTACCTTTGGACCTACCAAGAGATAAAAGATATACTAAAAGAAAAAGCAGATAAGTTTATAGAATTTTTCAATATAAAACAAAAGGGAAATTTTCTTGACGAAGCAAAAAGAGTTTATACAAGCAAAAATGTATTATATGCAAAAGAGCCAAGCCTTGCCTTTGAAGAGGAGCTAAAGATTTTAAAGGCTTTTAGAGAAAAAAGAAAAAAGCCCCTTATAGATGACAAAATACTCCTTGATCAAAACGCCATGATGGACTTTGCCCTTATAGAAGCCTACTTAGTTTTTGATGACAAAGATTTTCTTGATATGGCCATTAAAAACCTAAACAACATATCAAAACATCCATTACAGCACGCTTTAAACCACAACAAGCTTATAGAACCTATGCTTGATGACTACGCTTATCTTATAAAGGCTTACCTTTCTCTTTATAAAGCTACATTTTCAAAAGATGCTTTAGAAAAAGCTATTTCACTGACAGAAGAAGCGATAGAAAAACTATGGGACAAAAACGCTGGTGGGTTTTATCTTAGTGTAGGAAAAGATGTACTGATACCTCAAAAAACACTTTACGACGGGGCTATACCTTCTGGAAACTCCGTTATGGGTTTAAACCTTGTGGAGTTATTTTTTATAACGAAAGAAGATATATATGAAAACCGCTATCAAATATTATCTTCTATATACTCTGATATGCTCTCTAGAAATCCTACCACTTGTAGTTTGTTTATGACAAGCTTTTTACTTTATAAAAAAGGATATCAGATTTTGCTTTCTATGCCCATATCAAAAGCCCAAGAAAGAGTAAAAGAACTTTACAAACATTACTTACCAAACATAGTTCCATACCATGAAGAATCATCTGAAGAAACGTTTATAGCTTGCAAAGATTACACTTGTTTAAGCCCTGTAAAAAGTGTAGATGATCTGATAAAAAGCATAACACTTTAAAAGTTTTATGTGATATAATACTAAGCTACTTAGGATCAACTTATTTAGGCGACGTGGCCGAGAGGCGAGGCGCGGGACTGCAAATCCCCTCTACAGCGGTTCAAATCCGCTCGTCGCCTTTTAATATATCAAAGACCAAATCTTACAGCTTTGGCGTTTTCTTTGTCTTGAGGTGGTGTTTCATGCCAAAGCATGTTCATAGCAAAGTTTAGATTACCTTCAAGCCTTATAGCGTAATTGTCCCAAAACACGCAAGTACCAGCCAGTGTAAAATACCCTCCGCTTACAGGCGCAAGATGATCCGCTATCAAAAGAGGATAGTTTTCCATGTTTGATTTGGCAGTTTCTTCTCCAGCCACTACTATCTTTATATCTGGCATTGTGGTTTTTATAGAGCATGTGCAAGGAAGCACCACAGCGTTAACATTTACCTTGTTGTCTAAGTTTTTGTTGTATCTTCTTACCTTTGTGCTTTTAACAAAATATTTATCGTTGTCGTGATTTGAGATTTCATCCGTTATCTCATCTGGATTTAGCTCCATGCCAAAAGCCCTTGCCAACGTGTTGCAAGTGTCTGCTATGTGATCTTCGTTTTTGTAATAACCAAGCAGTATCACCTTTTTACCAAGCTCTTCCACAGCCCTTAGGACATCTTGGACCTCTTTTTCGGTAAATGGAATCTCTGGATAGTTAAACACTATCGTATCGTATTCAAAAAGCTTATCCCACGAATCCACTTCGTCAATCTGAAGCCCAAACTCTGGGGCTCTTTTCTCAATAATAGAGAAATAGTAATAATCTGTCACCGTAAACTCTTGATGAGTTATGCTCCATGCTACTTTGCATACGTTTTTCATGATTATATTATAACACACATTAAAAGTTTTATATTTATAATATGAGATTTTTGATTTTTCTACTTTTGTTATGGGGCTTTTCTTATGGGGATAGCGTTGTGAAATATCAAACAAATTTTATAGGGTTTAGTGCAGGTACTATAAAAGTTGACATTAAAAGCCCACAAGAGATAGAATGCACAGGCAAAACCGATGGTTTATTTTCGTTGTTTTACAGTTATCGATTTACGTTTAAAGAAGATGGCTCAAACTACTATCTTGAAGAGGTTGAGAAAGGACATAAAAAGGTTTATAACAAAGATGAGATTTTGAAAGAAAAAGCCTGGATACCGCTTTTTGTATCTATGCTTACCAATTCCCATTATGAGTTAGGAAATCCCATAAAAGTTGGTAATATCTTGATAATCCCAGAAGAAAACGTCCAAAACGAAATATATTTTTTCAAAATTCAAAACAGCCATAACATAAAAAGAGTGATTATATGGTATGGCAATCCAAACAACAAAGATTTTCCAAAGCTAATAAGAATTGTCACAAGAAAAGCCAATATAGATTTAAAAAAGATCTAATTTACATGTATCCCATATATTTTATAAGTTCTGGTTTTGAACGCCAGTTTGTAGCCTCCACAGTAAGCTCCAAGAATACCTTTTTACCCAGCAAAAACTCCAGTTCTTTTCTTGCGTCTGTACCTATTTTCTTTAGATTTTGACCGTTTTTACCTATAATGATAGGTTTTAGGTTTTCCCTATCCACAAGTACCCTGGCTTTTATAACGATCATATCCTGGTTGTTTTTGGATGGTTCTATAGAATCTGTTACCACCATCACGGCGTGGGGCACTTCTTGATAAGTCCTTTGAAGAACTTTTTCTCTTATAATCTCAGAAACATGAAGCCTTAGTGGTAATGAGGCATCCTCTTCATTTTCAAACATCCTCATGTCTTGTTCGGGAAGATATTTTACTATGGTTTTCAAAAGCTCATTTATGTTTGTAGCCTTAGTGGCACTTACTGGGACTACTTCATCTAAACCAAAGGTTTTTGATATGTCTTCTATAAGCTCTAAAACTTCTTCCTTTGATACGGTGTCTATTTTGTTTAAAACACCTATGATTTTTTTATCTTTGAAGTCTCGTTTTAGGATTTTAAAAAGATTAAGATCTTCTTCAGTGATTTTTGATTTGGCATCCATAACAAACAAGATAAGGTCTATATCCTCCAAAGCTTCTTTGGCAGCTTTTACCATGTATTCTTCCATAAGGTCTTTTGGCTTTTTCATAAAACCAGGGGTATCTACAAATACAATCTGAGCATCCTCAAGATTTTTTATACCCATAAGTCTTATGCGTGTAGTTCCAGCTACGTTTGATACGATAGATACTTTTCTTCCAAGAATAGCGTTAAGAAGCGAAGATTTCCCGGCGTTTGGCTTTCCTACTATACTTACAAATCCTACTTTCATCTTTAGATTATAGCATATTGTATTTGTTTGTTTTTCACTCTACAGATTCATAGTTTTTGGCTTTTAAAAGCTTAAAATATTAAATAGTTTTAAAACCTCCGGGGGCAACATGCGCCCCTTTTGGTATCAGTTTAAACTTTTTAGCTTGCTAGCTACAGATGTGATATAACCTAAGAAGGCTTCTTCTGGTTGAGCACCTACAAACTCTGCCAAACCGTCATTTAATACAACCTTTGGCACACCAACCACTTGAAATCTTTCTGAGAGATCCATATTTTCAGAAGCGTCTACAGCTTTTGATGTGATGTGATCATTTGCCATTGCAAATTTAAAAGCTGTTATAGCAGCGGCTGGACAGTATCCGCAAGAGGTGGTCACAAATACCATTATATCTATAGGCACATCTATTTCTTTTAATATCTCAAGGGTTCTTTCTTTAAGACCGGGATCTCTTTGGGATACACTTATCATACCGTGTATAAGCGTATTGAACTCAAGACCCGCCGGAATGCCTATGTACCTTATGCCATAATCTTTATCCCCTTCTATTACAAGGGTGGGTACCCTTTGTATACCATATTTTTCAGCAAGCTCTTGATTGGTAAGAGGTGAGATAATTTCCAAAGATACTTTATCCCCTGCTACCTCTTTTACTTCTTTCATCAAGTCTTCTGTCACAACACAGCTCTCACATCCTATAGCCTGGGAAAAAAGCTTTAAGCTTACAGGCTCTTTTAGATTTTGCTCAAAAATGTCTTTTAGTTGAGCTCTTGTTTCTAAGTCTAAAAGCATAAAAAACCTCCTTAATAAAATAATAATATTAATATAATCTTTTTTGATAGGATTTGTATAAGTTTAGCTAAATTTGGGTTAGCTTAGGGTATGCATTTTTTTGTACTGCAAACACATCCTCCACGGCAAACTTGTTTTCTTTTAAAAACTGATAAGTTTCAAAGGCTTTTTCTTTTGAAGAAAAGCCAAATACAATACCACAATGAGGGTATATCTCTTTGGGCACAGGTAGTTTTACATAGGAGTTCATGTTTTTTTCTTGCAAAAATTTATCTGCTCTAACGCCTTCTGAAACCGATACAAATGTAATAAGGTATTTTGGCTTTCTAAAGGGTATCAAATCAAGGGTATGTTTTATGGCGTGAAGCTTGACCCCCAGCGCTATAAACTTTACTTTGTCCATCAGTTTTTCACCGTGAAAGCCTTTACCTCGTTCCACAATAGCTACATAATACCCATTTTCTTCTTTAAAATCTATGAGCTTGTTGCCAGATTCAAAAGCCCAAACTTCTATATCTTTTTTAAAGGCTTTATCATCGGCCATCACCATAAGCTTTTCGCCCACAGGTATCTCTTTTAACTTCCTAGATACCATACTAAGAGGCAACGGACAAAACAAACCTCTCGTGTCAACTGTTTCCATAGATCACCTCAGTGTGCTGTAAAGCATTTCTTACATCGTGTAAAACGTGTCTTCTAAATAGACACTTAAACCAAAACATACCAAACCTCAGTGTGCTAACAGCATTTCTTACACTACCAACCAAGTGTCCTCTAAAAATACACCTATCCGAAACATGTTTACAACACTCTGTGCCAAAGGCATTTCTTACATCGTGTAAAACGTGTCTTCTAAACAGACACTTAAACCAAAACATAACAAACCTCAGTGTGCTGTAAAGCATTTCTTACACTGCCAACCAAGTGTCCTCTAAACAGACACCTATCCGAAACATACCAAACCTCAGTGTGCCAAAGGCATTTCTTACACTACCAACCAAGCATCTTCTAAACAGACACTTAAACCAAAACACAACAAACCTCAGTGTGCTGTAAAGCATTTCTTACATCGTATAATTTTATAAAAATTTTTTAAAAATTGTAGTGGGAAAAATCATAAAATATCTTTCAAGCTTTTTAGTATTTCTACACTGGCTATATCCTTTGGCATTTTATTTAGGCTTTTAATATGGTCTTTGGTGATGATGTAGCCCTCAAATTCATCAGAACCCATCACTGATATGGGGTTTGCCACGATGGCATCGAGGTTTTTGTTTATAAGTTTTGATTTGGCGTTTTGTATTAGCTTGTCTGGTTCTTCCAAAGCAAAGCCTATAAGTTTTTGATTTTGGGTTTTTAAAGATCCAAGAGATGTTAGTATGTCTTTTGTTTTTAAAAGCTCCAAAACAAGGGTATCTGATTGTTTTTTTATCTTACCCTCGTACTTTGAAGATACTTTGTAATCGGATATCGCAGCGTTCATCAATATTATGTCGTAGTTTTGGAATATATTTATTATCTGGTTGTAAGCGTTTTCTACATCCATGTTTGATACATCTATAAAATCCGCTTTTGCTCCAAGGGCTTTAAGACCTAAAGTAAGATATCTTGCCATCTTACCCGATGAGCCGTTTGATATAAACCTAACATCGTCTATATACTCCTTTGTAGCCCCTCCTATCACAAGGGCTTTTTTATCTTTAAATACGGGTTTTTCGTTGGCGGTGTAAACATAAAACAAAAGCTCTTCGGGCTGTGCCATCTTGCCTATACCCTCTTCGTCGCAGGCAAGAAGACCATAAGCAGGTTCTACAATCTTAAAACGGTAATTTTGTATAGAGCTTATATGTTCTTGGGTGATGGGATTTTCATACATAACGCTGTTGGCAGCCACCGCCAAAGGTATATAGCTTTTATAAGCCAAAGCACATGTGGTAAGAAGGTTATCGGCTATCCCATGCCTTAGTTTAGAAAGGGTGTTTATGGTGCAAGGGGCTATCACAAATACATCTGCCCATCTTGCCAAATCTATATGACAAAGGGGATATTCTTTCCAAAGGCTATCTGTATAAACTTCATCTTTTGATAGGGTTTTTACTGTCATCGGGCTTATAAATGTTTGGGCAAAGTCTGTCATGATGGTTTTTACATTGTAGTTTTTCTTTTTTAAAAGCCTTATAAACTCCAAACTCTTATAGCAAGCTATACCACCTGTTATACCAAGAAGTACATTCATAGATATATTTTACACTTTAGGCTGCGTCTTGATGGCTCAAAATAGTTTGTATAAGCTCTTCCGTGGTGGTGATACCCTGTTTTACCTTTTGTATACCATCGTCTATGAGGCTTTTATAATCAATATGATTTTTCAAAAACTCCCAAGAGGGATTTTGGGATATCAAAGATTTTAGCTTATCGTCTACATTGATTGTCTCAAAAATACCAACACGTCCTTTGTATCCAGAGTACATACAATGTTCACACCCAACACCTTTATAAAATATGTAATCTTTATCCTCATCAAAAGAAAGTTCTTTTAGCTCTGCTATAGATGGTTTGTATGGGGTCTTGCAATGCTCGCATATTTTCCTCACAAGCCTTTGGGCAAT
>Ga0078972_1011182_pt1 | contig 16230 bp, 13 predicted proteins | sample YelNatPaOPGAMG01_FD_67568 | JGI IMG/M metagenome (GOLD analysis project Ga0078972, IMG submission 67568) | Hot spring thermophilic microbial communities from Obsidian Pool, Yellowstone National Park, USA - OP-RAMG-01 (SPADES assembly) (version 2) | ecosystem: Environmental > Aquatic > Thermal...
TACACCCAGAGGACGTATGATCTCCTCAAGGGGGACGTCTCAGGGATGTTCGGGGAACCCAGGGGCGACGAAACCCCTCGCCCGAACGATACCTCTTACTCCGACCCGGCGATCGCCGGAGGTGGCGTAGGGCATACCCAGCTCACCCATGGGATCGGCGAGACCCTCTTCATGTGCGAACTCAGGCCGGTGAGCGTCTTTGCCTACATGAACCACCTGGATGTAGCCATGGACGTGGTGGACGTCATCGGCGTGCGCTTTGAGAACGGTGCCCTGGCGACCTTCTCGGCCACCGGCAAGATCCCTCAGGGGATGTCGGCCTATCCCACCCAGATCCTCGGCGATAAGGGGATCTTGAACATCGATACCTTCCGCCGTTCGGCGCAGCTCTGGGTGGAGGGAGAGCCAAAGCCCCGCGAGCTAGCCCCCGAGGGGGACGTGGATATCTTCTCCCCCGTGCCGGGCAACTTTGTCCGCGCCATCTTGGGCGAGGAAGAGCTCCACGTGGGGACCGACATCGCCGTGAACGCGGTCAAGATCTTGGACGCGGCCTATCGCTCCGCAGCCTGCGGACGCGCCGTGGATATCGCCTAGGAGAACGGGACATGAAACTCTGGATGGATGTGATGCGCGACCTGGAATACCTGATGAACGACTATGAGCGCATCTTGGACGCCTGGGCGGAGGGCGGCGTGGAGGGCCTGGTAGTCGGGCCGATGTTCTTTAACGCCGAGAAGCTCCTCCCCGGCCCCAAGATCGCCTGGACGGGAGGCCCGGCCATCCCCAGCTTTGATCCCAACCCAGAGGTCTATCATCGCCTAGGCGTAGAGCCGCCGGCGCGACCTGAGCCGTTACCTGAGAAGCGCGCCCTATTAGAGAAGACGCTCTTGGCGGCCAAGGAGCGAGGCTGGCAGGTGTGGATCTTTCAAGCCTCCTATGGCGCAGGCCCCGGCGGCAAGGGACACGTCTTTGCCGATGAGCTGACCCGTAGGGCGATCTGCGCGCGGATGATAGACACCCTGGAGCATTACCCGATGGTAGATGGGGCGATCATGGACGGCCCGGAATGGGGCTACGAGATCGCGCCCCACCATATGAACTATCGCTCCTACATCTTTAACGACCTGCCCGAATCGGTGGCAGGGAAGGCCGCTGAGTTGGGCTACGACTATGCTCGGCTTGTGGCCGCCAAGGATCGTCTATACGAGCGCCTGCACAACCTGGACCCACGGCGCATCAGGCTCCACGCCCCAGGGGGGCTATTGGGGGCCTTTGAGCTGTTCGGCGAGGACCCCGACCTCTTCGCCTGGTTCCGTTTCCGCGTGGATGCCCTCACCGCCTTCTTCCGTGGCGTGAGCGATTGCCTGCGCGCCGAGATGAGCCGCCCCATTCGGCTCGGCGTGGGGCCACGCAGCGCGGCCTTTGCCCCGCTCTGTGGCTACGATATGGCCCGGCTGGCCGAGTTCATGGATATCCTCCTGCCCAAGCACTACTTCTGGCAGCGCGGCTTTGACGGGCTCCTGGGCACGGTCTATCGTTATGTGGAGACGCTCACAAGCTGGAACCCCGGCCTGGGCGATGCCGAGGCCCTGGCCGTGGTCAAGGCCCTCTTTGGCCTCTCGCTGCCCGGCGTGTGTAGCCGCAGCGACCTGGAAAGCGCCCTCACCGCCGAGTTCTGCCAGGAGGTCGTCGCCCAAGAGACCAGGCGCCCCCTGGCCGTGGTGGACGATCCCCAGCGCATCGTGCCCTGGGTGGACGCCGGGCGCTTCCCCCACGACGGCGACCCCATGTCGGCGGGGGATTTGCGGCGGGTGCTCCTGGCGGCCCAGGAGGCCGGCCTGCAGCGCTTCCTGTATCATCATGCCGGCAACTTGACCGCCGGGGAGTGGGCGGTGATGAGCGAGCTCTGCGGGAAGCCCTGGCGGCCGCTGGAAAGCGCCTATCGGCCGCCCGATATGCTGGTCTTGTAAGTTCTCAGGGCAACCACCGAGGCGTAAGCCATAGATGGAGGACCGGACATGGATCGGCTCCTGAGCGAGATAAACGAACAACCTCAGGTCTTGCAACGACTTCTGGATCTGGAATACCCCTCTATCCGCGAGATCGCCGCGGATCTTGGCCGCCGCGAGATCCATTGGGTGCTGATCGCCGGCAGGGGCACCTCCGACAACGCGGCCACCTACGCGAAATACCTGTTCGGCGCCGTCAACCGCCTGCCCGTCGCCCTGGCGGCGCCCTCGCTCTACACGATCTACGGCACGCCGCCGCGCTTGCGCAACGCCCTGGCCCTAGCCATCTCCCAATCGGGCATGTCACCCGACATCGTCGCCGTGATGGAGGAGGCGCGGGCCCAAGGCATGCCCACCGTGGCCATCACCAATGCCCCGGACTCTCGCCTGGCCCGCACGGTGGAGCGGATCATCCTCTGCCACGCCGGCGAGGAGCAAAGCGTCGCGGCCACTAAAACCTATACGGCCGAGCTACTGGCCTTGGCCTTGCTCGCGGTCGCGTTAGGCTCCGATGGGGAACGGCTCAAGCAACTGCAGGCCTTGCCGGAAACGGTGGCCGCGATCCTGGCCGGCCGAGAGCAGGTGTTTCAGCGCGCCGAGCGCTACCGCTATATGGAACACTGTGCGGTTATCGGCCGCGGTTACAACTATGCGACGGCCTCCGAGTTCGCCCTCAAGCTAAAAGAGCTGACCTATGTGGGGGCTAATCCCTACTCCTCGGCCGACTTTAGGCATGGCCCCATCGCAGCCATCAGCCCCGGCTTCCCCGTGTTTCTCATCGCACCGGGGGGCCAAAGTTACCCGGAGCTATTCCAACTGGCCGAGGAGCTGCGCCAACTTCAGGCGGAACTGATCGTCGTCTCCGAACGCGAGGAGGTCCTCTCCCTGGCTCAGTCGCCGCTCCGCTTGCCGCTTAGCACCGAGGAGTGGCTATCGCCGATAACCGCCATCGTGCCCGGGCAGTTGTTCAGCTACGCTCTCGCCCGCTTCAAGGGGCTGGATCCCGACCGCCCCCGTGGCTTGCGCAAAGTGACGGAGACGTTTTAAGCTTCGCGGAGGCAAGGGTGACGATGGCCGGCAAGGCGCGTAGGAAACCCTCCTTGAATCGCGCAAAAAGCTCCACTATAATGGCATGGTGTAAACGTAACCGCGATGATCCTATGATCGTTGCCGAATAGCAGCAAGAAAGGAGGCCTCGTGAGAAGAAGGTTCAAGGCATTAAGGTTGGTCGCCTCGCTTTACAAGGTGCTTGCTTGGGTAGCCCTTGTCGGCGGGATCCTATTGGCCGTCATCGTGGTGATCATCGGCAGCCTTGTCGGGAACGTTGGCCGCCCAAGCCCCCTCCTGCGCGATCTGCCTTTCGTCGGCCGGGTGACGGGGTTGCTTCCCGGGCTGGCCATGGGGATCATCACCCTTCTGGGCGCGCTGATCTACTTTGTGTTCCTCTACGCCGCCGGCGAGATCATTGAGGTGGTGTTAGCCATTGAGGAGAACACCCGCGAGACCGCCTTCTACTTGCGCGGCGAAGGGGCCTTGCCCCCTCAAGGGGGATGAGGGCTGAGGGTTGGCTACCGTCTGCCAGCAAGGCGGGGCTTGCAGATGATCTCCAGGACCCTTAGGTCGAAGAAATCCTGAGCGTGAGCGGCGAGGAGGACTGCCGCAGTATCTGCACCCCTGCCCGTCCCGCCGATAGCGATCACTTCCTGACCCGCAGGGACCAAACCGGCATCTGTCGCCATCACGGTGATCTCGCAAGCCACCTTGATCCCCTCGCAAAAGTTGCGCAGCACAAAGGCGACGACCTCGTCCAGTTGATATGTGCCCAACTTGCGCCGCACCGCACGGGCGAACCCGCCCAGGGCGTGCGTGCAGGTGAGGATCTGCCCGCCGGCCTGCTCAATGAGCGCGCGGTTCTCAGGCAAAAACTCCTGTTCGTTAGGGGCGCCGAACCCCGTGGAATGGGTAACGACCACCAGCCGATAGCCCTTCAAGATCTCGGCGGCCTGTACCCCTGTCCTGCCCGAGACCGAGGCTACGATAATGTGCTGGATACCCAGCTCCTCGGCCCTTTCCTTGGCCAATTCAAGTGTGCGCCGAGTGTTTTGGGGGCCAACGGCCTCAAAATAGACACAGCGAGTCTCCCGATCAGGCATAGAAACCTCCTTTGGAACGATGATCGGTGTGATCAACGATCGGTCACATCAACCGTCAGCTCCGCATCGCACGTCCCTTGGCGTCTAGCCTCCAGGAGGCTGATCTCGTAGCGCTCAACGGCGCGGTAGATGTGGCGCTTGACGTGATGTACATCGCTTTCTATCTCTCGCAACAACCGCTTGATCACGTTGCGGCGCGAACGCAGGCCTTCGGGGCAAGGCTCGCCGGCGATGGGGAAACCGCTGGCCTGGACAAAGGGCACGATATCCCGCTCCTCAACAAAGGCCAGGGGACGAATCACCACGAACTGTCCCCCGAAAAAAGACATCTTGGGGGCCATGCGTTGGATGCGCGCATTGTAAAAGAGGTTCATGAGCGTCGTCTCTGCGATATCGTCTGCATGATGGCCGAAGGCCAGCTTATTACACCCCAAGCGACCGGCCATCTGAAAAAGCGCCTTGCGTCGCAACCAAGCACACCGAAAACACCGACTCACCGTCGTCGTGCGCGCAAGCTCCTCGGCGATATGGATCTCCTCGCATATCAACGGGATGTGCTGCGCCTCGCACCAGGCTCGCAGCCAAGCCTCCGAGACGGTCTGCCCGCAATGAAAATCGGTGCGCACGGTGCCGGCGAGGAGTTGGTAATGTTCGGGGGCGCTCTGCGCCCGCCGATGCAGCAAATCCAACAGCGTCAGGCTGTCCTTGCCGCCGGAGACGGCGACCAACACGCGATCGCCATCGGCCAACATGCGATAGTAGCGTATCGCCTTATTGACCGCCTTGAGCAAGTAATAGGCTAATTTGTCGGCGCGAACGCCATCGCGCTGCGGCGCGAAAACGAGCGCAAGTTGACCTTCGGTGTTTGCCATGCTATAATGATAAGTAAATTGCTCAAGAAGCTGAAAAAGCGATTACGCCCTTTGATCCCTCGGATACCAGATGTGAAGCGCACACCATGAAGATCTCAACCAAGGGTGAATACGGCCTTCGGGCCTTATTGGAGCTGGCCCAGCGTTTCGGCGACGGCTACATCCAGAGCACAGAGATCGCCGCCGCCCGCGACATCCCCGAGAACTATCTCCATCAGTTGCTGATCACCCTGCGCAAGGCCAGCCTCATCCGCAGCCGACGCGGTCCTCAAGGGGGGCATATGCTGGCCCGCCCTCCCGAACATATCTCCCTGGCCGAAGCCCTTACCGCCCTAGAAGGCCCCCTGGCAGTGACCTCCTGTGCTCAAGGTGAGCTGAGCAGCGCATGTGCTTTCAGCGAACAATGCGCCATCCGCGACGTCTGGCAGCACATGACCCAAGTAACCGAAGATATCCTCGCCCAGACCAACCTGGCCGACTTGGCCCGCAGCGAGCGCGAGAAACGCTCGGCCGTGGCGAAGAGACCCTAAAAACCTATCCGCTCGCCTCGCGTGCTGAACGGCCAGACGCTCAAGGAGACCATCCCGGCGCCGAGCGCCTATCTCCCATAGTATACAGGCTTCCCTCAAGTTTGCCCAACTCCTTTACCGGCCCTTCAGGGGACAAAATATATCGCGGCATCTTACCTCGCCTTACCCTAAGGCCCAGGGACGATGCCGCGATGAAGGTGCCACCCGCATAATTGACCTATACGCTCGCCCGCTCACAAGCTGCCCTTAGGCGGGCGCCGGAGCCCACGTCAGCCCTGCGATTTGGCCGCGGACATCTTGGCTATCTCTTCCTCGCGCAACATGCGCCGCAGGATCTTGCCCACCATGCTCTTGGGGAGCTCTTTGCGGAACTCTACGTCGGTGGGCACCTTGAATTTGGCCAGACGGCCCCTGCACCAGCGGATGATCTCCTCCTCGGTGGCCGCCTCGCCCTCCTTGAGGACGATATAAACCTTCACCGTCTCCCCGCGATAAGGATGCGGGATGCCCACGGCCACGGCCTCCTTCACCTTGGGGTTCTCGTAGAGGACCTCTTCGATCTCGCGAGGGTAAATGTTAAAACCACCGGCGATGATCATGTCCTTTTTGCGATCCACGATGCTAAAGTAACCGTCCGCATCCATCGTGGCGATGTCGCCCGTGTAGAGCCAGCCATCGCGCAAGACCTGGGCCGTCTCCTCGGGCATGTTCCAATACCCCTTCATCACCTGTGGCCCACGGATGCACAGTTCGCCCGGCTGGCCGGGGGGCACCTCGGTCCGACCATCCTCCAGATCGACCAGTTTGCACTCGGTGTTCGGCCAAGGGAGGCCGATGGTCCCGATGCGGTTCTCGCCGAAGATGGGGTTAGCATGGGTCACCGGCGAGGCCTCGGTGAGGCCATAGCCCTCCACCAGCCGGCCACCGGTCAACTCCTGGAATTTGAGCTGCACTTCCTTGGGTAGCCCCGCCCCCCCGCTGATGCAGGCGCGGATAGAGCTGAGGTCGTACTTGTGGATCTCGGGATAGTTGTTGATAGCCACATAGATCGTGGGCACGCCGGGGAAGAGGGTCGGTTTATGCTTGTGGATATTCTGCAAGACGAACTTGAGGTCGCGGGGATTGGGAATCAAGATCAACGTGCAGGCCGCATAGATGCCATGGTTCATGCAGGTAGTCATCCCATAGCTATGGCTCAGGGGGAGAGCCGCCAGGACGATCTCCTTCTTGACCTCGGTATTCAGCCAGACTTGACACTGCAGGGCATTTACCAACAGGTTTCGGTGGGTCAATTCGGCTCCCTTGGGGATGCCGGTCGTGCCCCCCGTGTAGAGGAGGCAAGCCGTATCGTTCATATCCACGCGGACAGGGGCGGGCACTTCGGGGGCCTCATCCAGGAAATCCTGAAACCAAACCGTATCCGGCTCGGTGGAGAGATCCACATAATGCCCCTCGCGCTTCTCCTTAAGCAGGGTAAAGGCCGCCTTGAGATGGACGGGGAAATACTCTTTGATGTTGGTGACGATCACCTGCTCCAGAGGGGTGTTGGCGCGAATCTCTTTCACCGTGTGGTAGAAGCTGCTCAAGACGACGATGACTCGCGCGCCTGCGTCCTTGAGCTGATGCTCTAGCTCCCTGGCCACATACAGGGGATTACAGGGGACGACGATCCCTCCGGCGCGTAGGACGCCGTAATAGCCGATGATATATTGGGGGCAATTGGGCATATAAAGGGCCACGCGATCCCCCCGCGCGATCCCCAGCTTCTGCAAGCCGGCGGCGAAGCGATCCACGGCATCGTTCAGCTCCTTGAAACTGATCTTGCGGCCGAAGAAGATGATCGCAGGATGGTCGGGGTAACGGCGGGCATTGCGGCGCAGACAATCGCTAAGAGGCGTATCGGGAATGTCAATGGTCGGCGGGACGTGAGGCTCATAATGGGCGATCCAGGGCTTGTTCACGGCATGCCTCCTGTGGTAAAAAGATGACGACGGGCAAGACAAACACAAAACCGGCAAGTTGGCCTATCATGCTTACCTATTAAACACTATGTCGCGCCTCAAGTTGCGGGAAAGCGGCCTTCATCGGCGATCCTCCTCCGGAAAAAGACCAGTAAAGGGGACCTTCGCCTACATCCCGACACTTGGGCAGCAGAGTGGTGTTTTACTAGACGAAATCATTCGTTTTATGGAGGCCTTATGTTCCAAGATATCATCGTCATCGCGATCGGTTATCTGTTGGGCTCCATCCCCTTCGCCTTCATCATCACCAAGCTCTTCACGGGAAAGGATATCCGTTATGAGGGGGAGGGAAACGTGGGGACGCGAAACGTCTTGCACGTCGCCGGGGTCCTTCCGGGGGTTTTGACCGGGTTCCTAGATGTGGGCAAGGGTGCGGTGGCCCACTGGGTGGGCTGGCGCTGGGGATCCAGCCCATTGGCGCTCTATTCCACCGGCTTCGCCCTCATGTTGGGGCACGGGTTCCCCATTTGGCTGCGAGGGCGCGGCGGCAAGGGGCTGGGGCCGGCGACGGGGTTCCTCCTGTGTATGTGGCCCTACTCCATATTGGCCATGGGGGCGATCTTCCTGGTCGCTCGTCTCGTGATCCCCGATTTCAATCTGGCCTTCGCCGTGGCGGGCACAGCCTTTCCCTTCATCACCCTCCTGGAGGGCAACGACCTCAAGGGCTTTCTGTTCATCCTCTTTTTCTTGGGCCTCGCAGGGGTGAAAAAGGTTCTGGATTTACCCCACGAGCGGGCTTGCCGGGCTAAAAGCGGCTGGATCGAGGGGCTCCGAGCACGACGGAGACAGGAGGAAAAGGCCAACGGTGCGGAGGGCAAATGTTAATTCATTATCAGCTCGCGATCACGGGGATCATGGTGTACATCCTGCTGACAACCCTCTACAATCTGCGGCACATGTTGCGCCTGCCCTCTATGGACTCTTTGCCCTGGCCGCCGCCGCTGGTCTCGGTGCTCGTCCCGGCGCGGGATGAGGCGCGCAACATCCGCGCCTGTTTGGAGTCGCTGCTCCAGCAAGACTACCCCAACCTGGAGATCATCGTCCTGGACGACGACTCCTCCGATGAAACGCCGGAGATCGTGCGCGAATTGGCCGCGCAACATCCAAAGATTCGCCTCATCACCGGGCAGCCCTTGCCCCCCAACTGGCATGGGAAAGCCTGGGCCTGCCAACAACTCTCCCAACAAGCCCGAGGAGAATGGCTCCTCTTCGTAGATGCCGATACCCGGCTGCGCTCAGATTGCGTCTCCGCGGCTCTGGCCGTAGCTTGGGCGAACGGCTTGGACCTTGTCAGCCTGCTGCCTAACATGGCCCTGAAGACCTTTGGCGAGCGGGTGATCATGGCGGTCATCCCCTTCGTTTTCATCGCGTGCGTGCCTCACTTCATGTTCACTTGGACGCGCTACCCGGGATTGGTCGCCGCGATCGGCCCCTTCATGCTCTTCCGACGAGAGACCTACCAGAAATTCGGGGGACACGAGGCCGTGCGACGGGATATCGTGGAAGACGTGATGATCGCCCGCTGGGTAAAGCGGGTTGGTGGAAAGGTCGCTCTCGTGGACGGCATCGCCACCCTGCGGGTGGAATTCTATCAGGGATTCCGGGAGGCCTGGCACGGCCTGAGCAAAAGCGCCTTCCCCGCATTTGATTACTCCCTGTTGGGGATGCTCCTGGCCCTGGCGGCCTTTGCCCTGGTCTTCCTCGGCCCCTATCTCTTCCTTTACGGGGCCTGGCGGGACGGCCTGAGGGATTTGGCCCACTTCTGGTTGCCGCTGGCGCAGGTGAGCCTTGCCTGGCTGGCCATGTGGCTGATCAACGGGCGCATCCTCATCCCCAGGCCCTATGCCCTGCTGCTCGGCCTCACAGTGCTGGTGGCCATGCTCTTTTCCTTGCACTCGGTGTGGTCTCACCTCGTGGGCCCGGGGACCGTCTGGAAGGGGCGCACGTACCAATTCAAGGGACGCGCACAGAACGGCGGATTATGAGGGGATAGATCAAAAAACGTAAGGCGACGGTCGGACTTGAACCGACGATCGGGGTTTTGCAGACCCCTGCCTTAACCACTTGGCTACGTCGCCGTCAAAAATGCGGTTCCTCGTCGCGCGAAGGAACCGCAGGAGCGGAAGACGAGATTCGAACTCGCGACCCTCTCCTTGGCAAGGAGATGCTCTACCAGCTGAGCCACTTCCGCTTTGAGGGCGTTAGCCCAAGCTCCCGCCCAGATGCCGCAGCCCAGACTTGAACTGGGGACACCTTGATTTTCAGTCAAGTGCTCTACCAACTGAGCTACCGCGGCACGTCTTTTCGGCGATTATTGTACAACAAACCTTCGCCCTTGTCAAAGACAAAAACAGGGCAGGATGTACGACCTGACCGAACGGAAAGACCCGGCTTGTGTCCCCTTGTAAACGCTTCTTGAGCCTCACATACGCTACCGACCCAAGAAGCCCTCGTCCTGTCTATCGGTGCTTTTCATAGCTCTATAGGCATCACCCGCTGTTTTTCACACATTGTGTTAAACCTGCGTATCCATATTGACTTATTAGGCATTTTGGCATATACTGTAATCATGATGGTTAAATTTCGCTAGCATTGTGTGGATACGGGAGTTATCGTGGTTCTTGCTTATCTAGTTTGCCTGGTTATACGCGAGGCAAGAGGGCTTCAAGGGTGGCCCTGAGCATGGTTTTCAAACAGTGGCGTTCTGGTGACGGGGGACTAGCTAAGGGGGGGAAAATGAATCAGGAAGTACTACTCAACGTGAAGCAGGTGGCGCAGTATCTACAACTCAAGGAGTCCACGATCTACTCTTGGGCTCAGGATGGCAAAATCCCGGCGATCAAAATCGGCCGCACCTGGCGTTTTCGCCGCGCCGATCTGGACGAATGGCTTGAACGCCATTTGAAGAGCGAAAACAGCGCAAAGGCGACAGAGGCCGACTAAGGATCGCTTTGCAACGCTCAAGCCATCGAGGGCGTCGGAAAAGCGCGATATGCTTTTCCGACGCTTTCCTTATCCTCCGTGAGAAGCCACAGACGCCTGAGCGCCCCACCTCCTCAAGCCGGCCGAGCCAGCAAAACGACGTTCAATCCGGATTCGCCTCCAGGAAGGAGAGGATCTCCCCCAGGACCACGTCGGGGCTGTCCACATAGAGATAGTGCCCGGCGCCGGGTATCTCCTTGAGCTCGGCCCCCAGTCGGGAGCACAGATCTTGAAGCAAACCGCTTGAGATGGCCTTGTCCTTTTCTCCGTGCAAGACGAGGATGGGGCATCCCCTCAAGTTAAGGTCCGTCAGCGCATCAGCGCGCAACAGCCCATCGCGAGCGACGAGCACGGGCAATATCCCCTCGTTATTCAGAGACAGGCCTTCGGGCAAGAGATAGATTTTCACGTAATACGCATAGGCCTTGCGCAGGACCTCCTGGCCGGCTGCCGGGTCACTCCCATAAGCCCTGGCCTGCTCCAAGAGATGCGAGAGCGTGGCCAGATCCCCATACGCATGGATCCCTTGGGTCGCTAACTCTCGCACCTGAAGGGCCACCTCCCCCTCTCCCCCGCCGAATTGGGCCATAAGGCCCTGAAGCGCGGCTTGGGCGAAACGAGAAAAGGAGGGGATGGGGGAGAGCAAGATCAGCGCGGCCACCCTCTCGGGGTAGCGCGCCGCATAGTGTAGCGCGCAGAAGCCTCCCCACGCGTGGCCGATGAGCGTGACCCTCGCCGCGCCGATCTCCTGACGCAACAGCTCTATATCGTTGATATAGGCATCCAGGCTATAAGCGCCCTGGCCCGGCGCCACCGAGCGGCCACTACCGCGTTGTTCAAGATAGGCGACATCCAGATACTGTTGCAGGGGTTGGGCCATCAGGTACATGAGATCATAGGGCGGCCGCCCAGGGCCACCGCTGAGATAGATAGCAGCCCGCCGGCTAGGTCCATCAAGCCATTGGTAGAAGAGACGTAACCCATCGGGCGTAGAGAAGGTGCGCGTCTCTCCTACAGGGGGGCCCGATAACTCGGGCACGGCGCTCAGATCGAGGGGCCCAACACCGTACACCAAGCTCGCATAAAAATCCGCGTAATTTGCACCGCTCAGCTCGCCGAGCAGGTTCACAACCTGCTCTCCACCGACCAGACTCCCTGTGATATAGTAGCCGTAGCGCCGATGAAGCTGACGCGCCACCTCGGATAGATCGACCCGCCCCTCCGTCTCCGCTCGCAGGCGCCGATCCGCGAGCAAAGCGCCCAACTGGCTCTTGGAGTAGACGAATCGAGCGAGTTCGGCATCGCCGCGCATCTGCCCCGCGACATCGGCCAAACTGAACTTGTTCAAGAAGGGGGATTCAGCCAACGCGCGCGCCACACGACGCAAATGCTCCCAATACTGAAGCGGCGAGATCCGCCCGGAATCCAGCCTGATGCGCCAGGCCAGGTATTCCGTCCAACCATAGGTCAGCCACGGCTCGCGGCCGCAGGGATCCATAGACCAGCGGGGAGCGGTGCGCACGGCATTCACCATCCAGAGGCGCACCGCCTCGCGCATGAGCGCCTCATCTAACGAGAGCGCAGAGGACATAGCCGCTTGGACCAGGATCAGGTCATCGCCCAAGGCCATCCCGACGGGCTGATCCGCGGGGGCCTGGTCGGGGGCGGGCACGAAGACGGCCATCAAGCTCGCCTCAGGGCCCAAATTGGGGGCGGCGCCGAAAAGGCGATGGGCAAAGAACATCCCCTGAGCCAGAGCGTCGGCTCGCTCGCGAGCGAGCTTTTCGTCTCCAACGGCGGGGAGAAGCACCCGCGCCCGAAACGCCTCGTCGCGAAGCTCGTAGAGGGTATAATCGCCCAAGACGACAGCGGTATCTACTAAATCCTCAGCGTTATCGGGTAGAAAGGCCGTGCCTTCCGCATTAGAAGGCCACGTCGTATGGACGGCCCAGCCCGCAGGAGGAACCACTTGGACCTGAACCGCGCCCTGAAACGGGGCCTGGAGCTGATCGAGCCAAGGGAGAGGGAACACGAAGAGGGACCGCGTCAAAAGAAGGGCACGCCGATCCTCCACCCGCGAGGGCACTTCGCCATCTTGCCCCGCGAGCTCAAGGTAATACTCTAGTTGGATGACGCCGTTCCCGGGCACTTGCACACTCCACCGGGCGACGTCCTGCTCCAGGCCGGGCGACGAGCTTTGGTCAAGGGGCACTTCCAGCGCCGGGCCGCGCGTCGTGCCGAGCCGGATCCAGACCAATTGGGCATCAAGGCCCGCATAGCCGGCCCATGCACGCAACATGGCCAGCTCAAGGGGCCCAGGGGTCAATCCGGCGAAGCGCGCCTGCACCCTCAGGCCCTGCTGGCCAGGCCCGATCAGCGTGATCCGATAACGGGCAGAGAACTCCTGGGACGGCGTGGCTGCACAGGCGATCAAGGTAGAGCTCACCAGCGCAGCGCTCAGGAGGATCAGGTAGATTGGGCTCGCTCTCCTGTTCACGATGCCTCTATCCGAGAAGAATCATCTGCCAGGGTGCGCCCAAGAAGAGAGTTGCGCCCAACCCGGGGCGGATGTAAGGCGATTATAGCACCCTGCTTCGGCCCGGTCAACCACCGTGAGGCCTTGGCCGACAAATCTCCGCAGGTGCGCCAAGGCGGCCGGCTGCTTGAGGGCCAACGCACACGCCCCGGCAATTCGCCGGAATCGGGGCTTTGACCATCCCTTTACCACGGGCTATAATCCATACATCTTTCGCCTGTGAGCGGGGTATGATGCGAGGCCACAATTTGTCCCTCCTGGGCGTGACGATAGGCCACGCCGTGCACGACACCTGGTTCGGGGTTGCGCCGGTGTTGCTGGCCGCGCTCAGTGCCCAGATGAGCCTGAACAACTCGGAGATAGGCTTGGTAATGCTCCTCTACCAAGCCCTTTCCTCCATCACGCAACCCTTCTTCGGGCGGCTCAGCGAGCGCATCGGGGGGCGGCCGCTCGCGGTGGGGGCGATCCTTTGGACGACGACGATGTTCTCCGGGGCGCTTTTCGCCGAATCCAAATTCCTCCTGGCGGCTTTGATCAGCCTGGCCGGTCTGGGCTCGGGGGCTTGGCACCCTCAGGGGATCGCCAATGCGACCATCGCCGGCGGAGAGCGTCGGGGGGCCACGGCCGCGGCGGTTTTCGGCCTCGGCGGGACCTTGGGGATGGCCCTTCTCGGCTCAGCTATGGGCGGGTATCTGCTGAGCGCCTTTGGCCGTCGCTCGCTCCTCTTGATCTCTGTGATCACCATTACGCTGGCCCTCACCGTCGTGCGCCGCACGGTGCCGTACCAGCTGCTCACCGCCAAAAGGGCTCCTCAGGCCACTCCACAGGCTAACGGCTCCAACGGCCGCACCCTCTGGCTTTTCTTGGCCTTTCTATCCCTCAGCATAGCCCTGCGCTCGTTGGTCCACTTTAGTCTAGACACTTATATCCCCAAGTACGAACAGGACTTGGGCGTCCCGACGGCGACCTACGGCCTGGTGATGTCGCTCTACTTGTTCGCTTCGGCCATCGGGGGCGTAGTCGGTTCCTATCTGGCCGACCGCCTGGGGGTCAAGCATATCCTCGTCGGCTCGATGATCCTCAGTGCGGGCTTCCTGGTCGCCTTCGTGCGGCTGCAAGGCCTTTGGAGCTATGCGCTCCTGGCCCTTGGCAGCTTCTTCCTCGGCCCCTCGCACACCCTGCTCATCGTCGCCGGCCAGCGGCGCTTCCCCCGGCGCATGGCCACCGTCTCGGGCATTTTCTTGGGCTTTACCTTCATCAGCGGCTCCAGCGGGGCCTGGGTTCTGGGCTGGCTGGGCGACCGCATGGGCTTGGGGACGGCGCTGAGCCTACTCCCTTGGGCGCTCATCGGGGCAGCGCTCTGTGCCCTGGTGTTCCTGCCTCAATCCCAGACCGTGCCGGAGCAGGAGACGGCGCCACAGCCCGAAGGGGCGAAATAGCGAGGCTACAGCCATGGCGAAAAAAGGACCCTCCTCGCGTGCTCTCGCCGGGCACGTAGGCGATATCGCCTTCGCGGTGGTCGTCCTGGCAAGCTATGTGGCCACTCTGACGAGCTCTCGCCCCTTCACCCTGCGCGAGGCATCGCTGCTCATCGTCACCGGGATAGCCTATCTGAGCTTGGGCATCTACGGTTTCGCCCTGTGCGAGCGCTTGGGATCACCGCTCGCCTATGCGCTGTACTTTGGCCTGCAGATCCCCCTGGGCACAGTGATCGTCTACCTTAGCCGAGGCAACGCCTGGTTGATACTCCTCCCCCTGGCCGGGCAGAGCGTCACCCTGCGGCGCGGGGCGATGCTCCTCGTTTGCGCCCTCCTGTTCGTCGCCGAGCTATCGCCCTTTATGCTGGCCGGCAATTGGGCGGCGATAGGCCAGGTGGCGGCCCCCTTCCTGGCGGCGATCGTCTTCGTCGTCCTTTTCACGCAGTTGGCGGTGAACGAACAGCGCGCCCGCGCCAAGGTGGAGCAATTAGCCGCCGAGCTGAGCGAGGCCAACGCCAAGCTGCGCGATTATGCCCTGCGGGTGGAGGAACTGGCCGCGGCCGAGGAGCGCAACCGCCTGGCGCGCGAGATCCACGACACCTTGGGCCACTACCTCACGGCGATCAACGTGCAGCTTGAGGCCGCGCGGGCGATCCTGGAGGCCGACCGCGATCGCGCGCTGGACGCGCTCCACAAGGCCCAGATGCTGGCCAAAGAGGGCCTGGCCGATGTGCGCCGCTCGGTGGCCGCGCTGCGCGCAACGCCCACGGAGAGCCGCCCCCTCCGCGAGGCCGTTCAGGCGCTGGCCGAGGAATGCCGCGCCGCCGGCATCCGTACGGAGGTGGTGGTGCAAGGCGACGTTCGTCCGCTCAAGCCCCAAGCAGAGCTGACCCTCTATCGCGCCGCCCAGGAGGGCCTGACCAACGTGCGCCGCCATGCCCAGGCCTCTCAAGTGCGCCTCACGTTAGACTATACATCGGCAGACACGGTGCGCCTGAGCGTGGAGGATAACGGCGTCGGCGCGGCCGAGGGCGCTGCGAGCGGGTTCGGGCTTTTGGGCATCCGCGAACGGGCGCAGATCCTGGGGGGCCAGGTGCGCGTCCACAGCCGCCCCGGGCAGGGCTTTACCCTAGAGGTGGAGGTGCCGGGATGATGGGACCCATCCGCGTGTTACTGGTGGACGACCAGGCCCTCTTCCGCGAGGGGTTACGCACCTTGCTGGGGATGCAGCCCGGCCTGGAGGTGGTCGGCGAGGCGGCCAACGGCGAGGAGGCGTTACGGCTGGCAGCGAAACTGCGCCCCCAGGTGGTGCTGATGGACCTGCGCATGCCCGTGCTGGATGGGGTGACGGCCACGCGCCGCTTGCGTGAAGCCCAGCCCGATTGCCGGGTGATCGTGATGACCACCTTTGACGACGACGAATACGTCTTTGAGGGCCTGCGCGCCGGCGCGGTGGGCTACCTTCTGAAGGATGTGCCCTCGGAAAAGCTGGTGGAGGCGATCCGCGCGGCGGCCCGCGGGGAATCCTTCCTGCAACCTTCGGTGGCGGCCAAAGTCATCGCCGAATTCTCCCGCCTGGCCGAGCAGGCGCAGGCGAAACCTCACCCTCCACTGGTTGAGCCCCTTTCGGAGCGCGAGCTGGAGGTCCT
>Ga0078972_1011183_pt1 | contig 16228 bp, 10 predicted proteins | sample YelNatPaOPGAMG01_FD_67568 | JGI IMG/M metagenome (GOLD analysis project Ga0078972, IMG submission 67568) | Hot spring thermophilic microbial communities from Obsidian Pool, Yellowstone National Park, USA - OP-RAMG-01 (SPADES assembly) (version 2) | ecosystem: Environmental > Aquatic > Thermal...
TAATTCCACCGGTAACCGTAAGGTCACCACCCACATTAAGGGTACTGGTAAGTGTTTTGGTATTAATGCCTAATTTTTTGCTTGTAAAATCGCCATATATTAAAGGCGGATTGCTACCGCTGTTTGCAATGTAAAGTTTACCTGTGGTGTTGGTCTCAGAATACCCTGCCTGATAACCAATAAATACGTTATCGTTACCGGTCAGCAGGTTTCGTCCGGCCTGGCAACCTAAAAATGTATTCCTATAGGTAGAATAACCATGATAGTTATTGGGGTCATCGTTTCCACCCCTACCGGCATCAATCCCAACAATGGTGTTGGAATTTCCACTCTCAAGCATGTAACCTGCATTGGTTCCAAGAAAAACATTCTCCTTGCTTGATTGAATTTTATAACCGGCATTAATGCCCACAAAGGTGTTAAATGAACCATTCCACCCTGTTGAGTTCAAATTATACCCAGCAGCTGTACCAATCATTACATTATACTGTTGACTGGTATGATTGTATCCGGCTAAAGTTCCTATGAGGGTATTGTCGCTACCTGAAGTTAAACTATATCCGGCTTTCTCACCTAACACAATGTTATTGTTTCCGGTGTTATTGCTTCGTCCGGCTTCAACCCCAATAAAAATGTTCCTGCTTCCTGTTGTGGTGTTATATCCAGCTTCAAAACCCAATCCAATATTCTTTGATCCATTATTTTTATAGCCTGCCGATTCTCCAATAAATATATTTTGCTCTCCGTTGGGCGCTTCCTTGCCTGCTTTACTCCCAATATAAACGTTTCCACCTCTATCCTGATGCATTAAGCCTGCCTGGTAGCCTATAAAGGTATTATCGCTACCTGTATTGTTCAAGCCAGCCTGGTAGCCAAGAAATGTATTCCAGCTCCCCACGTTATTGCTCATACCCGATTGATATCCAAGAAATGAATTGTATGTCCCTGTAGTAATTGACTTTCCTGCTTCATACCCAATTAAGTAATTATCCTTGGTCAATTGAATGAGTTGCGGGTTGGAACCTTTTCCTAGATTAGTTAACCCTCCTACAGCAAATCCACCCTTTGCTCCCTTTTGGACCGTTTCGTGAAGGTATATTCTTGCCGAATCGGGATTAATGAAGAAAAGATCCTGGGAAACAACTGTCTTTGTTTGGTTAGTTAAGCCCCCCACAGCAAAGCCGCCTTTAGCACCCTTAAAGGCTGCATCCTGTTTTATATATATTCTTGCACTATCGGGGGTAATCCTTAGATACTCAACAGGACCCGCTTTAGTTTGGTTAGTTAATCCGCCAACGGCAAAACCGCCTTTAGCGCCTTTGATTGGACTATCGGCTATATTAATACGAACGCCCTCCTGGTAAACTCCAAATATTACTTCACCATTGCTATTTTTAACCTCAAAGATTGGATCATCGGGGTTTGCAGTAGGATTTCCCTGAACAACAAGGCTATTGCTAAAGGTTAAATTGGGAAGTGATGACAACGTAGATGTACCATTCCATATTGCCATATTACCATTTGTACCACTTCCACTTGGCCAAGCTGGAGTTTGCCATTCCACTCCACTTGCGCCTCGTCTTAGTATTTGACCCGTTGTCCCATTTGTATTATTATAGTCGTACAGGTGGCCGGTCAATCGTAAATTACCACTTACATGTAATGTTTGCGTGGGTGACGATGTGTTAATGCCCACGTTGGAACCATTATTGAATAGGGTACTGCTTGCAACCCAACCTGTCCCATCGTGTCGGAGGGTTTGGCCGGATGTGCCGCTTACCAGCGGGCCCGGAGGCCCCGGTTCACCATCCTGAGCCAGTATTTCCCATGAATCGCCATCCCAAACAAACGATTTTTTTTCTACGGAGTGGTAAAATGCTTGGTTTAGCTGAGGACTACTTGGATAGGCAGGGTATGTGCCCAACCACTGAATAGAAATTCCCGGATCCCCTGTATCCCCTTTGGGCCCGGCAGGGGCCTCAAATTCCACCCAATTAGAACTATCCTCCCGGGGCGGTGTAGTAGAAACTATTGAGTCGGATGCCTGCATAATCCACATGGAGTTGCCGGTTTGAGAGGTGTTCTCGGCAAATACATAATCGTTGGGGCCATACTTTGTTCCCAATACCCAGTTTCCCCTGTTATTCAAACCTGTTCCAGCAGGTCCCTGGGGTCCCTGCGGTCCTTGTGGCCCAACTGGGCCTTGCGCACCGGGTACCCCATCCTGCGAGATAACCTCCCAGGAATCGCCATCCCAGATATAGGATACCTTTAGCACATTATTATAGTAGCCCTGGTTCAACTGTGGATTGGCCGGGGGTGCATCAAGGCTTCCGAGCCACTGGATGGATATGCCGTTCGCCCCCGCTGTACCAGCTTCACCTTGGTCACCCTTTTCTCCTTTGTCGCCCTTATCTCCTTTTTCACCTTTCCTACCAATAATGGGAATAGGCGTAGTGTAGCTGGTCAGGTCGGTAAAGGTTAGCGTGAGCGTGCTATCGGGGTTTAGGGTTGCATTCGCAATACCTACACCTGGATCACCCCTATTCCCATCCTTGGCAAACAAAGCATAGGGAACCGAAAGTAACTCCCTACTACCCAGCAATACCCAGTTGTTATTTTCTTTAACCTCAACTTTTAGATAAACGCTTCCGCTTGACCAGGGTATGGCAGAAAAACTACCCTGAACTGCATTTCCACCTCCCAGTTCAACTGTTACCAGGCCAAACTGATTGGTTTGAGCGGCAAACTCCTCAACGTAGTGAACAACTGTTCCTTGCTCATTCGTAAAGCTGAACTTCAAATCAACACTTGTGTTTACCCTTACATTCCCTTGGGCGTCACGCACTACTGCCTGATACGCAATTTTATTTGGTTGCGATACGGCAACAACGCTTAGCAGTAATGAAAATGATAATGCTATTAACTTTTTCATTGCTGTGAATTTTAAAATAATGTTCAAGTTACAGCAACAAAAAAGTGTAAATCAAGTTATTTAATGCTTTTTTGATAAAAGAGTTAAAATTGATTTTTAAATGCAGAATTATATCAATTAACCTTATATTCAAGCAGATATGCCTTCACCGACCCTATCAAAATTTTTGCTTCCACAAGAATAGGAACCTTTTTATCATCGCGCGAAACCCAAACCACCATATCTTCGCCACCCTTGAAAATAGTACCTTCAACCAGCATAACACTAAATTTGTAGGTATCAAATATCTCTCCATTACGATGCTCAATTTTTTCGGTACCCAAGTATCGGATGAACAAATCGTAAACACCATCGTCGATGGCCATGGTTAAGGGTACCCTATCGCCTTTTTTCAGCTTGCTGAAATCGATACTTCTGCACCAGTAAATTGCCGATAGAACATCGTAAATACGCTTATCGAGAGTAAACATTTTTTGCTTATAGGGCCTATCGGAAGTATAGCTATCAACAAATAAAGTAGAATCAGCGTAACTAAACCGGTAACGATTGAATGCCTTATAGCCACCCTCGTAACTGTCGCGTATGAACCAGAATGGGGCTAAATCGGACATCCTGGCTATTGACTCAAACCTCTCCCTGACCTTAAAAAACCAATCGTAACTACTAAGCGAGCTGCCCAGCGACTTGAAATGGTATGCAGGAATGCCATTGAAAACAGTATCGGTAACGTAAAATTCAGCCGTACCGGCATTTAGCCAAACAAACTTCCAGTTGTAGTATGCATTGTACTTAACCACCTCGCCTACCCTAAAAGGTAAGGAAACTGCAGGGTTCTGAGCTTTTAAAATAATTGAAATTAATGGAAAAAAAAGGGTTGCTATTACCGGTTTAGGTAAACGCAAACCCTTTGCTTCAAGATTTTTGGTTCTACAAGCCAAGTTTTTCCCTGATATCTAACTCTTTAGTAACAGGTTTTGAGAAAAAACGTTCAAAAAGAATGATTAGAACTACCCCAAGCAAAGCAAAGGCGATTGCACCAAACAGATACGGTTCAGCTTTATTCTCAACAAGGTATGTTGATGGTAATACGTTCTTCTCCAATAATGGTCGAATTACACCTTGAGCATCGATAAAGGTTTTGGTAGCCACCTTCCAAGGCCACACCTTATTTAGTGAACCAAGCATAAATCCGGCAAGAATTGCAATGGTTGCAGCATGGAAATGGTGCAATAGCCACGATAGAAAATTTGAAAAAGCCAAAATGCCAATAGCAGCACCTGCAAGAAAAACCAAAATGATTGGGAAATTAAAACTGCTAAGCGCCGACATCATGTAAAGGTACTTACCCATCAGCAAAAGAATGAAACTACCCGATATGCCAGGTAATATCATGGCACAAATGGCAATTGCCCCACAAATAAAGATAAACCAAAGTTCATTGGTGGTTTCAGTTGGGGTAAGGGTTGTGATGATATAACCTAAAAAAATTCCAATCGCAAAGAAAATGTATGTTGAAATACTCCACCGCTCAATGATTTTAGCCACATACCATATCGATGCCAAAATAAGACCGAAAAAGAACGACCACACAAAAACTGGGTGATTAGCCAAAAGGTATTGCATCAGCTTTGCCAGTGAGAGAAAACTTATTGCAATACCACCCAAAACTGCTATAAGAAAATCGGCATTAATCGCCTTCAGATAGTTAAGGAGTGATAGGGATTTAAGGTGTTTAATCGATTCAGGTGCAATAACACTCTTTATGGAATCAATAAGTTCCTCATATATTCCTGTAATAAAAGCAATGGTACCACCCGACACTCCAGGGATTACATCGGCAGCACCCATACCAATACCCTTCAAAACCAAAAGGATGTAATCCTTTACGCTCCGCTGTATCATGCTTTATCTACTGTTTTAGTTCATCGGGTAGAAACTGGAAAAATGTATCGCCGCGTAAACCAAGCCTTAGGGTTTCCAAGGAAATAACCTCATTGGGTGCAATATTACCAAGGTTAACGTTGGCGCCAAGCATTTTAATAAACCAAGCCTGCTGACTTTTTAGCGGTGCTTCCCAAATTACATTCTCAACCTTTACATGCCTTACAATATCGTCGATTAATTTGGTATTAGCGGAGTGGTCCTGGTTATAAATGCCTATGTTACCACTTTCGCGAGCTTCGGCAATCACCTTCCAGCTGCCTGCAGCCAGTTCCTGTTTCATCATGTTAATCCACTCATCGTCAGGAATATGAACATCGGCACGTTTTGATCCAACCTCTGAAATTACCGTAAAGCGTTTGGCCAACTTGCTGATGTAATCGCATTTAACATGGTTATCGAGTTCCATTGAGCCATCGGAAACCTCTACCAAATCCAACCCAAGTTCATCGACAAACCTGATAAAGTCATCGAACATGCCACGAATGATGAAGATTTCGAAAAGAGTACCCCCAAGGTAAGGCCTTAGGCCTGCATCTTTATAAAGCTTAACTTTTTCTTTCAATCTGTTTGTAACAAGCGAAGTTCCAAAACCCAACTTCACAAAATCGACATACTGTCCACTACTTTCAATTAGGCTTTGTGCCTCAGTAAGACTTAAACCCTTATCCATTACCATGGTTAGCCCATACTCTCGGGGCTTCTGGGTTCGGGCCGGAATAAACGATAAATTGTAGTTCATAGCTAAACATTTAATGTTTAAAGCCAAATGTATGATTTTTAAAACAAAAAAGCTGCATCAAAATGCAGCAAATTATTAACAAAACCCTTTAATTGAAAGATTATTTCTTGAAAATAACTGATTTAAAGTTTATTAATGTTCTCGATAAATTCTTTATCGGCATCGGGATTTATCAGGTTGATAAAGTCGTCAATTGACGATGGGTCGATACTTTTGGCATCCTTCAGTATATCAAGGGCCTCCTTAGGCCTATGCGATAGGTATAAAGCGGCTGCGTTAATGATTTTGATCGAAACATTGGAATCAAACTTATTGCCTAAACCATCGATGAGCTGTTCAACTTCCGAAAAACGTTCCTCATAGAGCAAAACCTCGGCAAGTGATAGGTATGCATCGGGTAAATCGGGATTAAGGCTTGTTGCCTCACGGTAAGCCTTAAGCGAATTTTCCAAGTCGTTTGTCTCAAAGTAAACCCTGCCCAATCCAAGCCAAAAATCGTATTCCTCAGGGTTTAGAGTAATAGCTCTGCGAATAAAGTTAAGGCTTAGATCATACTTTTTGCGAGCTGCCAGCACTACTCCAATACCGTAATACCCCTCAGCAAATTCAGGGTCAATGGTTATTGACTTATTGTAGGCCTCAAGCGCCTTATCGTATTGCTCCAGTTTTTCGTGGCATTCACCAATTAAAGCAAAAACCCTGGGGTTATCGGACTCCAGCTCGGCCAGCTCATTGAAAACCTTTAAGGCATCGGCATATTTTTCGAGCGAAGCAAGGGTATTGCCCTTGTTGTGGTATGCCGAAGAATACTGTGGATCAACGGCTATACAAAAGTCATAGCATTCAATAGCCTTCTCAAACTCGCCCAGCTTGGTATGAACAATACCCAGGTTATACCAGGCAGCAGCCGAGAACGGGTTAATATCAAGGTACTCGTTGTAATACCTTACGCTTTTACTTAGCTCATTCAAACGCTCAAAACAGTAACCCAAATCGAAAAGCACAGCCAGGTTGGTTCGTTCTTCCCTGTATGAAATCAGCAAGTATTTTAATGCAAGATTTATCTCTTCGTTTTCCAGAAAGAACGTTGAAATGCGATGCAATAACTCAATGTTATCGTCGGGTTCAAGCGATATCGCTTTATCGAAACTTTCAACGGCTGCATTCAGGTTATCAAGTTCAAAAAGGATTTCACCTTTAAGGTATTGCAAATCGGGATTGAACTTCTCAATCTTTTCAACCTCGTGAACTAAATCAAGGGCTTTATCATCGTCACCAACCAAATGGTAATACTCAGCCCAATTATATTTAATCTCTATAGAATTTGGATATATTTTCTGAGCATGATTTAATGCTACAAGCGCTTGCTCATCGGCTTCGTGGTCTAGGTAAAACTCAATCAGTGCAATAAACTCATGGACATCGAAAAACTGAGCCTTCCCGTTTTGAATGCTTCCTTCAAAACGATCAACCAATTCAACCAATTCCTCAAAACTCAGATAATCGCTGTTTTCGTCCCTCATGTAAAATAATATTAACCTACAAACATAGTAATAAAATGAATATCTCTCTTAGTAAAGATAGTTAAAATAAGTGTAAATATCCATACCCACTCCAAAAAAATGGGTAGAATTTATCAACATCAAAAACACTTTATAAACAATGATAATGATCCTTGATGAATTCCGATTCAAGGATTTCAAAGTAACTTTTTACAAGTGAGTATTATAGATCGTGAAAGTATTTCATGAATTGCACCCTTTCAAATGCTGCCGGGTTATAGGTCTTTTGCTGGCTCATTTTACCACGGAATTCATCTATTGTTTTATATCCATTCGAGTTCATCCACTCCTCAAGTTGGCGAATGATAAAGCTTGTTTGCTCCTTGCCATTGCGGTAAAAGGTTGAACATGCCTGAACGGCATTAGCCCCAGCTAAAAGTTGCTTTACTAGTGCATTGCCATCGTGCACACCAGTTGATGCAGCAATATCGCAATCGACCCTACCCGACATGATAGCAACCCATCGTAGTGATGTTGTAAGCTCGTTTGGCGTGCTAAATACACTGGTAGGTGTAAATTCTAAGGTATTCACATCAAAATCGGGGCTGTAGAAACGGTTAAAAAGAACAAGTGCCTTAATGGGTGTTTTGCTTAACCGGGTTAAAAAGTTAGCCAAGGCCCCATGGTGATAACCAACCTTCATGGCAACCGGTATTTTAACAATACTTGTAACGCGATGGGCTATTTCAAAGTAAACACGTTCATTCTCTTCAGCTGTTCGGTTAGGATCGGAAGGCAATGAAAATACGTTCAATTCAATACCATCAACACCGGCATCCTCGATGCGTTTAGCAAAATCGAGCCAACCCTCAGAAGTAACACAGTTGATGCTTGCAAAAATGGGTATGGATGTTTCCCTTTTAACCTTTTTAAGAAAATCAAGGTAGTTGGATATTGGATCTTCCATACTATCATAATCAAAATATTCCATGGTTTCGGGATAAATAAACCCCGATGCCTGCATCTTGTTAAGGTTATCGTGGGCCTTGGCAATAATCTCCTCCTCAAATATTGATTTAATGACCACCGCCCCTGCCCCACGGGCTTCGAATTCAACAATATCATCGATATTTTCGGTTAAGCCTGAACTTGCAACTATTAAAGGATTGCGGAGGTTTAACCCCATGTAGGTTGTGGATAGATTTGCCATAATTCTCACGTTTTTTATTATTTCATTAACAACAATGCCTTTAAAGAGTTCAATAAATGTAAGGTAAATAATCAAAAAAACAAAAAAGGGGAACAACTGTCTCCCCTTTTTAAAGCTTAAATCAATGTGGGAGCTATTTTAATTTTTCGAGTTCCTTTTTTAGCTTTTCGTAGGTCAACTCGCCAACAGGCGCAAGAGGCAACCGAAGAACATTTTCAATGATACCCAATGCATTAAGTGCGGCTTTAACGCCACCAGGATTACCTTCCACAAAAAGTAAATCGATAAGTTCAATTAGGGTTAGGTGGATTTTTGCAGCTTCGGCAAAATTGCCCTGAAGGGCAAGGTTAACCATCCGCGAGAACTGAGCCGGTGCACAGTTACCCAATACCGAAATCACACCATCGGCACCCATAGCGATTTGTGGTAATGTTAAGCCATCGTCACCCGAAAGAACCCTAAAACCTGTTGGCCTATCACGAAGTATGTATCCCATCTGGGTCAAATTGCCCGATGCTTCTTTAACGGCTATAATTTTCCCCTGAAATTCATGGGCAAGCTTTAGGGTGGTATCGGCCGTCATGTTTACCCCTGTTCGCCCCGGAACGTTGTAAAGTATAATAGGTAGATTAGTGCTTTGCGCAATGGTCTTAAAGTGCAAGTATAACCCTTTTTGGGTAGGCTTGTTGTAGTATGGTGTTACCGAGAGAATTGCATCGATACCGGATAGGTCGAACTTTGTGTAAGTTTCAATCACCTTATGGGTATCGTTGCCACCAATGCCAAGCACAATGGGCACCCGTCCATTTACCTTTTTGACCACATAGTCGGCCAGTTCACGCTTTTCAGAATCGGTAAGGGTAGCCGTTTCGGCAGTGGTTCCCTGAACAACCAAGTAATTAATGCCATTGCCAATCAAAAACTCAATCAGCTTATCAAGCGCGGGGTAATCAATTTGATAATTTGAATTAAAAGGGGTAACCATTGCCACCCCTAAGCCTCTAAGTTTTGCAGTATCCATATAAATATCTTTTTAAACTGTTTGCTGGGCAAAGCGGTTGTTTAGAACCTCCAATGTATTGTAAATCTGTTGAGTAAGATACTCTAACCCCATTAACTTATCAACAGTTACAATTAAATCGAAAGGATTATTGAAGTAATTTAAAGCACCAACCTTAAACTTTGCCTTTGAGAGCGTTGAAACCCATCGCAATGGTAAAACTTCATCTTGAGTTAAATCGATAAGGATATCAAAATCTTTTGCTATGAATTCTGAAACCAATGGCGATTCTGGCTTTTTATACCAATTTAATTCAACCTTTGAAAATACTTTTATACCCTTTTCCATGGTATAAAGCTGTGGTATCTCTTTATCGTTGAAAAAACCAATAGCTTCAACTGAAATAGCAATACTTTCAAGCATTGATTTAAATCCTAAAACCGCATCAAAGGCTTTTGAATCGGTTAGGTTGAAAACTATGCCAATGCGGCGTGCAGTGGTAAGGTTGAAAATTTGTCGCTGACGTTTCAGGAATTTAGCCGTTCTACTGAGTTCCTTTAACGACTTATTATACTTATAGTTCTCGAACATCGATGTAGAATTATATTGAAATGCAATTTTACAAAAAAATTCGCCTTTAATCAAAAAATAATGAGTGGCGGTTAGCCTTCAATCATCTCAAAAAATTCATCCTCGCTAATAATTTTTATTCCCAGCTTGGTAGCCTTTTCAAGTTTGGCTGGCCCCATATTTTCACCAGCCACAAGCAATGAAGTTGATGCAGAGATTGAACTCACATTTTTACCCCCATGGCGTGCTATTAACTCTTTAAGTTCGTCGCGCGAAATGCGGGCAAAGGTACCCGAAATTACAATGGACAAACCTTTGAGTTTATCGGAAATCACAATGTTTTCATCAGATTTTATGGCCATTTGCACACCTGCAGCCTTAAGTTTGTCTATAAGCAAGCGGTTTCGCTCATCGCTGAAGAAATCAACAATACTTAATGCAATACGTTCGCCAACATCTTCAACTTCAATAAGCTGCTCAACCTTAGCGGAAGCCAAAGCATCGATGCTACCGAAGTGCTGGGCTAACTTTTTAGCGGTGGTTTCGCCCACGTAACGAATACCTATTCCATAAAGAACGCGTGGAAAAGGCACCAACTTTGACTTTTCAATACTTTTAATGGCATTGTCGGCCGATTTATCGGCAAAACGCTCCAATGCTAAGAGCTGTTCGCGTGTTAAAGAATACAAATCGGCTGCATCGCGAATTAGATTCTTATCGTAAAGTAGTGCAACGGTTTCCTCGCCTAAACCATCGATATTGAGAGCCTTTCGGCTTATAAAGTGTTCAATTCTACCCTTGATTTGCGGTGGACAGCCATACTGGTTTGGGCAGAAATGGCGAGCCTCACCTTCGGGCCTAACCAATGGCGTTCCGCACTCAGGGCATAAAGTAGGAAAATCGATAGGTTTGCTGAAAAGTGACCGTTTCGAGTGTTCAACCCCAACAATTTTTGGTATTATCTCACCTCCCTTCTCAACAAAAACCCAATCGCCAATTCTAATGTCGAGTAGCTGAATTTGGTCGGCATTGTGCAGCGAAGCACGTTTAACGGTAGTTCCGGCCAACTTTACAGGTTTAAGATTGGCAACAGGAGTAACCGCTCCAGTACGCCCCACCTGAAAATCGACCGAAAGCAACTCGGTTGAAACCCTTTCGGGTTTATATTTGAATGCCACAGCCCACCTTGGGGTTTTGGCTGTAAGACCCAGTAGATTCTGCTGACGGTAACTGTTGACCTTAATAACAACACCATCGGTATCAAAGGGCAATTTTTTGCGAGCCTTATCCCAATGTTCAATAAACTGTTGAACCTGAGCCATATTAGAGCATAGTGTCATATGCTCCGAAACCTTAAAGCCCCATTCCTTGGCTTTAAGCAAATTATCGTAATGGTTATCGGCAGGTAAATTATCGCCCAAAAGGTAGTAAAGAGTGCAATCGAGCTTACGGCGTGCCACCTCGGCTGAATTCAGCAATTTCAGGGTTCCGGCTGCAGCATTGCGCGGGTTGGCAAAGGGTGTTTCACCAATTTCCTCACGTTCACGGTTCAATTCGTCAAAAACGCTGCGGGGCATAAATATTTCACCCCGAATTTCAAACTCTTCGGGGAAATCGGTTCCATGAAGCTCAAGTGGGATGGTTCTGATGGTTCGAACATTGTTGGTTACAACGTCGCCCTGGGTTCCGTCGCCGCGGGTAACAGCCTGCACCAATTTACCATTCCTATATGTAAGGCCTATGGCAACGCCATCGAACTTAAGCTCACAAACATACTCAAAGGGCTCAGAGAATGCCTTACGTATCCTATTATCAAAATCGGTTAGCTCAGCATAGGAGTATGCGTTTGCCAACGAAAGCATTGGATATTTGTGCCTTACCTGAACAAACTCCTGTGAAATATCGCTACCCACCCTACGCGACGGAGAGTTGGGGTCATCGTATTCCGGGAATTGTTTCTCCAACTCAATGAGCTCCCGAAGCAACTGATCGTAATCGTAATCGCTAATCTCGGGCTGTGCCTTAACGTAGTATAGATAATTATGCCTATTCAGCTCATTTCGCAGGAATCTGATTCGTTCCAACGCCTTTTGACTATCCATCTTTAAATAGTTTATGAATTCAAATTTAACCTGAAAATTGATTGAATGAATTAGGACAATATCTGAGTTATTAACAAAATTGATTTATGCAATAAAAACATAGGACAAGCCATCCTTTATCCTTTATCCTTGTCAATATCCGTTTGCAATTGATTAACTAAATATCGTATTTTTATAGGAATGCAATGTATGGTTTATGGACGATAAAGATTTGATATTCAAGGCTTTTGAAGGAGCAAAAGCGTTATTATTTAAAAGTTTGCACGACCTACAACCTACTAGTAAGGCCGAACACGTGGTTGAGGCATTGGATCTGGTTAAATCAATATATGAAAAACATGGCGAATGGAACGATTCAAATGCTACGCATCTTGTTAATGTTGCTCAAATCTGCTTGAACGAAATAGGACTTGGTGCGACTAGCGCCACGGCTGCATTACTACACGAAACCATTGAACGCAAATGGTTAACACCAGTAGAGATTGAGAAACGTTTTGGACAAGCAGTTGCATCTATATTGATGAACTTTACCCAAATATCGGGACTAGACCCCAAAGACCCAAAAACACAGGCTGAGCTATTCAGGCAAATGCTAATCAGTCTTTCGTCCGATGCCCGTGTTATACTAATCAAACTGGCCGATAGACTCGACACCATGCGAAGCCTAAGCAAGGTTCAAGCCGAATTAAGGATAAAGCGCGCCTGGGAAACATTCCACCTTTATGCACCTCTTGCACATCGCCTTGGACTATACAGGCTTAAGTCAGAGATGGAAGACTTAGCCATGAAGTATATCTACCCCAAGGAATACAAGTATATCATAAAGAGGTTGCAGGAAACCACAGCCAGCCGTAATCGATTCCTGCAAAGCTTTATGTCACCTATTGAGGAAGAACTCCGTAAGCGAGGATTTTTGTTTACCATTAAAGGAAGGACTAAATCGGTTTACTCCATATTCAGGAAAATGCAAAATCAGGAAGTAGATTTTGACGAGGTTCACGACATTTTTGCTATCAGAATAATACTTGATTCCAAGCCCGAAAACGAAAAATCCGACTGCTGGCAGGTTTACTCCATTATTACCGATAAGTACACACCCAACACTGAACGTCTGCGCGATTGGATTTCCGTTCCTAAAAGCAACGGTTACGAAAGCCTTCATACCACTGTGCTTGGCCCCGAAAATAAGTGGATTGAGGTTCAAATTCGCTCTGTTAGAATGGATGAGATAGCCGAAAAGGGCCTTGCAGCACACTGGAAATACAAAGGGATAAGACAGGAACAAGGTATTGATGAATGGGTTGCCCGCGTAAGGGAAATGCTGGAGTCGCCCGATACCTCGCCCGAGGACAAGGTTGAGCAATTCCAGATGAATCTTACCAGCAGCGATATATATGTTTTTACCCCTAAGGGTGATATTCGTAAGCTACCCGCAAAATCGACCGTACTTGACTTTGCCTTCGACATCCATACCGAAGTGGGTTCCCAATGCGTTGGTGCCATTGTAAATGGCAAAAACACCACCATTAAACAGGAATTACAGAACGGCGATGTGGTAGAAATACTTACATCCAAAAAGCAAAAGCCCAAAAAGGATTGGCTGTCGTTTGTTATCACATCCAAGGCCAAAAGCAGAATAAAGCAACAATTACGTGATATTGAAAATCGTGAAATTCAGGAGGGAAGGGAATTACTCCTGCGAAGGCTCAAGAATTGGAAAATTGATGATGTTGAAGAGGCCTTACGCAAAGTAAATAAACATCTTAAGCTGAAGAAACCAACGGATATATTTATACTCATTGCCCAGGGTAAAGTTGACCTTTCAGCAATTAAAACACTACTAACCGCCGAAGAAGAAAAACCTGCAGTTGGCGAAACTATCCCAAAGCCCGAAACCGAAAAACCGGAAACGAAGGAAAGTTCCGACTACCTTGTAATTGACGAAAAACTGGTTAATATTGATTATAAGCTTGCCAAATGCTGTAACCCAATATTTGGTGACGATATTTTTGGCTTTGTTACCGTTAATGAGGGAATAAAAATACACCGAACCACGTGCCCCAATGCTGGACAACTAAATCAGCGTTGGCCCTACCGTATAGTAAATGCTCGGTGGAAAGGTTCTTCAAAAGCGGGTGCATTCCAAACCACTGTTAAAATAACTGGGGTTGATGAGATTGGTATTTTGAATCGAATTTCTGAAGTAATAAGTAAAGATTTGAGAGTTAACATGCGTAACCTGAACGTTAGCTCACGCGACGGGCTTTTTGAAGCCCAAATTCAGCTCTACGTTGAGGATACCAAGCATCTTGAAATGCTGCTCTACCGCCTGAGCCGAGTGCAAGGAGTGAACAAGGCAATTAGGATGAAATGATTTGCATAAACCAGTAACTAAAAAAGTACCACAGAGTTACACAGAGTACAACAGTGTTACACGGTGTCAAACCCTTTGTATTCAGTATCAACCATCAACAAACTACAATCAACTTATCCTTTAACCTTTATCCTTTATCCTTTATCCTTTTTTCACCCTTCCCCTAAACTTTTTTTAACCTTATCCACTAACTATTTTCGTATTTTTGCATTATATTGGTGGCAGGTAATTTTAAGGGTTATGAGAAAGATTTTTTTAACAGCAGCAATAGCATTATTTGCTATTTCTTTGCATGCACAGCTTGTTCAGGATTTATACAGAATTTACGAACCGGTTTATAGAAGTTCTAGGACCGACTCAGCTGCTGTGTTTACCCCATTTGGTATAGTTAAGCCCGGAATAAATTACGGTTTAAGCATGGGAACAGGCTATTCCTTTTTGGGCAACGGGATTGGTATGTCCGGGAGCTATATAGCCCCAAGTGTAACCTACTCAAATAACCGCTTGCAGGTGATTGCCGGCGTTACGCTTTCGCGCACAAATATGCATGGGTTAAAACCAGATGGTGCCAATTTTGCTCAACCGTATAGCGGTGCAAATCCATACCAGGCATGGGCATATACCCAATACCAATTTTCGAACCGTTTTAGTGTTTTCGCCATGGGGTCGGTTTCGCAAAACCAATCATTCTTTTCGCCATACCAGAACTATATGGGCACATACAATAGTCAACAATTTGGTGTAGGTTTTAACTACCGCTTAGGTCCAAAAACTACTATTGGCGCCAGTTTGAACTTTGTAAACCGAAATCCAAATAATCTTTTCTACAATCCCTATTCACCTTTTAGTTGGTGATGTGTCCTAGTTTGCTAATGAATATCAACAAGAAAGGCTGCCCTACAAGCAGCCTTTTTTGTTTTGATAATGCTATCTATTTCTTTAACCCACTTCGTTTGAGTAATGCATCGATGGTTGGCTCCTGACCACGGAAACGCTTGTAAAGGGTCATGGGATGCTCACTGCCACCTTTTGAAAGTATATTTTCACGGAAACTTTGGGCTACCTCACGATTAAAAATTCCCTTTTCCTTGAAAACCTCAAAGGCATCGGCATCGAGAACTTCGGCCCACTTGTAGCCGTAGTATCCAGCCGCATATCCACCCTCAAAGATATGACCAAATGTTACACTCATGTTTGTTCCTTTTACCGGGGGCAATACCTCCAGAGGATTTAGTACCTTTTTCTCAAAGCTATCAACATCCTCAGTAACAGGCTTAGTAATGGTGTGCCAAGCCATATCGAGTACTCCAAAACCTAACTGGCGGAGCGAGAAGTAGCCTGCCTGAAAATTACGGCTATCGATAATCTTTTGTACAAGTTCCTGAGGAATTTTCTCACCGGTTTGGTAGTGTACGGCAAATAGGTCGAGATATTCCTTTTCAACCGCAAAATTCTCCATGATCTGCGATGGCAGTTCCACAAAATCGCGATAAACCGATGTTCCGCTTAGCGATGTGTAGTTGCAATCCGATAGCATACCATGCAATGCATGGCCAAACTCGTGCAGGAAGGTTGAAAACTCATAGAAAGTAAGCAGCGAAGGTTGTTTATCGGTAGGTTTGGTGAAATTTGTAACAATGGAAACAAGAGGGCGAACATCCTTGCCATTGTCGCGATACTGTGAACGGAACGAGGTCATCCATGCACCACCGCTCTTTCCTTCTCGGGGGAAGAAATCGAGGTATAGCACAGCCAAAAACCTGCCGCTACCATCGTAAACCTCGTATGCCTTAACGTCGGGATGGTAAACAGGGATATTGGAGTTGGGCGAAAAGGTAAGTCCGTAAAGCTT
>Ga0078972_1011184_pt1 | contig 16225 bp, 15 predicted proteins | sample YelNatPaOPGAMG01_FD_67568 | JGI IMG/M metagenome (GOLD analysis project Ga0078972, IMG submission 67568) | Hot spring thermophilic microbial communities from Obsidian Pool, Yellowstone National Park, USA - OP-RAMG-01 (SPADES assembly) (version 2) | ecosystem: Environmental > Aquatic > Thermal...
TTTTGATTTGCTTCGGGCTTATTATTATTTCTTTGTGGAAAAATTTATGGGAAAGATTGGCTAAGATTTTGGGGATTTTTTATTCGCCCGTTATTTTATTTTTATTTGCCTTTGGATTTTTGCTTTTGATTGTTTTGGATTTGAGTGTGAAAATTTCTAAATTGACTGAGGAAAATAGAAAACTTGCCCAGAAACTGGGGTTAAAGAAGGTAGAAAAGGGAAGTAAAAATGAAAGTCGGGATTGATGCGAGGATGTTGGGGTATTCGGGAATTGGGCGGTATACAGAGAATTTGATACGGGAGATTTTGCAGATTGATAAAAAGAATCAATATGTTGCGTTTACGCAGAAAGGCAGAGGAAGATTTATGAATTATGATTTAGGATTTAAGAAATTCATAAATCCTAAATCCAAAATTTCAAATCTCAAAATCGTAGAAGTAGATGCGCCGATTTATTCTTTTAAGGAGCAGTATAACTTTTTGAAGACGGTCGTCAAAGAAAAGTTAGATGTGATGCATTTCACTCATTTTAACCGGCCAATTTTTTACAACCGTCCGTCTATTATAACTATTCACGATCTGACGCCGATTTATTTTCCTGGCAAAAAGAGAAGTTCATTCGTTGAGCAATTCGCCTATCGTTTAGTTTTGAAGTCTGCTTTAAAAAAAGCAAACAGAATTATTGCTGTTTCCAATTTCACGAAAAAAGACATTTTAAAAAACTTCTCTTTTTTAGACGAGGGTAAAATTGCTGTAATTTACGAAGGCATTGCCCGCTTCGCGGAAGATCCGAAACAATTCGTAAATCACAAATCTAAATTCTTAAATCTTAAACCTTACCTCTTATACGTCGGTGTTTGGCGAGAACACAAGAATCTTTTGGGTCTTATCCGGGCATATGAAAAATTAAAGCAAAACTCCAATAGTATCCAGTATTGGAGAAAATGTAGAGAAAATGAATTCAAAAAGATAGCAAGTTTGAAATTAGAGGATTTAAAAAACTTAAAATTAGTTATCGTCGGTAAACCTGATCCTTATTATCCGGAAGTGCCGGAGGCGGCAGAGAAGTCACCTTTTAAAAAAGATATTATTTTAACGGGCTATGTTTCCGATGAGGAATTGTTTCTTTTATATCAAAACGCCGCTGCATTTGTTTTCCCCTCTTTTTATGAAGGATTTGGGTTGCCGCCTCTTGAAGCAATGTCGTATGGCGTTCCGGTGGTGAGTTCAAATGCCGCTTCTTTGCCTGAAATCTTAGGTGATGCCGCTTTATATTTCGATTCCAAAAATACAGAAGAGATGGCTGACAAGATTGCCCAAGCGCTTTTTGATGGAGATTTGAGGAAGATTTTAGTTGAAAAAGGCAAAAAACAGGTGTTAAAATATTCTTGGCAAAAAATGGCACAAGAAACATTGAAAGTGTATAATAAGATTACAAAAAAGATTTAATAAATAAGATTTAAGAAGGAGCAAAGATGAGTTTGGAGCAAAAATTTATTTATTCAGCATTGGGGGCAGGAGTTTTAGGGATTCTTTATGGGATCTATTTAATTTTTTGGGTTTTGAGAAAGCCAGCCGGTAATCCCAAAATGCAAGAGATTGCTAAAGCAATCCAAGAGGGAGCAGGGGCATATTTGAAAAGGCAATACAAGGTTGTGGCGGCTGTGGCTTTGGTCTTGGCTGCGATAATTTGGTGGAAACTGGGCTATTTAACTTCTCTGGGGTTTCTTTTGGGTGGTTTTCTTTCTGCTTTGGCTGGGGCGATTGGGATGATTGTTGCAACGAGGGCGAATGTTAGATGTGCCGAAGCAGCAAAAGATGGTCAAGAAAAGGCTTTTGCAATAGCGGCAAAATCTGGTCAGGTGACAGGATTTTTGGTTGCCGCGCTTGCTTTACTTGCGGTTGCTGGTTTTTATGCTTTAACCTCTAATCTGGGGGCTCTTATCGGGCTTGGTTTTGGCGGTTCTTTGATTTCTATCTTCGCTCGATTAGGTGGTGGTATTTTTACCAAAGCGGCTGATGTTGGTGCTGATTTGGTCGGCAAAGTTGAGAAGAACATTCCTGAAGATGATCCCCGCAATCCTGCGGTTATTGCTGACAATGTTGGGGATAATGTTGGTGATGATGCGGGGATGGCGGCTGATTTGTTTGAGACCTATGTTGTGACAACAATCGCGGCTATGCTGCTTGGCAATCTTTTGTTTCATAAAACATTAATGGTGGTTTTGCCTCTGATCTTAGGTGCCGTTGCTATGGTTGGTTGTATCGTCGGTTCCTTTTTTATTCGGATTTCTCGGCAATCCAAAAATATAATGGCTGGTTTTTACAAAGGTTTGATTATTTCGGCTTTGATTTCAGCTCTTGGTTTTTGGTGGATTTTATCTAACAAAACGATTACGACCGACATCAATTTGTTATACACTACTTTTGTTGGTTTAGGCGTGACTTTTGCTCTGGTTTTAATTACGGATTATTTTACTTCTAGAAAATATCGTCCGGTTATTTCAATTGCCGAAAGTTCTCAGAGTGGCCACGCAACAAATATTATCACCGGGTTGGCCGTTTCTATGTCGTCAACCGCCTGGCCGGTTTTGATTATTTGTGCGGGGGTTTTAAGTTCTTACCTTTTGGCCGGGCTTTATGGGGTGGCTTTGGCTGCCTTTTCAATGCTTTCGGTGATGGGAATTATTATCTCGATTGATGCTTATGGTCCGGTTTCAGATAATGCGGCTGGTATTTCAGAAATGGCTGGGTTGCCTGATGAAGTTAGAAAAAGTCTCGACCCGCTGGATGCGGTCGGAAATACAACAAAGGCGACTACAAAAGGTTATGCGATTGGTTCAGCTGGTCTTGCCGCTTTGGTTTTGTTTGCTGCTTATGCCCAAGAGATTTCAGCGGCCAGTTTCCAGTTAAATGATCCTTATATTTTAATTGGTTTATTTATTGGCGGTCTTTTACCTTATTATTTTGGTTCAAGGGCGATGTCTGCTGTGGGAAAAGCGGCTGGTTCGGTTGTTTCTGAGGTTCGGCGACAATTTAAGGAAATCAAGGGAATAATGACTGGGCAGGCAAAACCAGATTATGGAAAGTGCGTTGAAATTGTTACAAGAGCTGCCCAAAAAGAAATGCTTCTGCCCGCTCTACTTCCGGTTCTGGCGCCGATTTTAGTCGGTTTTATTTTAGGTCCCAAGGCTCTAGGTGGGTTGTTGGTTGGAAGTATTATAACTGGGTTGTTTGTGGCGATTAGCATGACCTCAGGCGGTGCGGCTTGGGATAATGCTAAAAAATATATTGAAGAGGGAAACTTGGGCGGAAAAGGTTCTTTTGCTCATCAAGCAGCAGTCACTGGCGATACAGTGGGAGACCCGTATAAAGATACTGCTGGGCCTGCTATTAACCCGATGATCAAGGTGCTTAATATAGTGGCTCTTTTAATAATTAGTTTTATTAAATAAATTCAAAATTGTCTACTAATTACTACTAATGTACTAATACTCGGACTGTGGTATGTATTAGTAGAAATTCGTAGGAAAGGAGCGCAGTGAATATGAAAAGTTTACTCTTGCCATCTTTCTTTGTTTTGGCAATTGTTGGAGCGGTTGTCGTTTATGGTTCTTCGATTTCCAAAAAGCAAGTGGCTCAATCACCTACTTATTTTGACCAAAACGCCAAAGTGATGTTTTTTTACAGTGATCTTTGTTCTTGGTGTCAAAAGGAAAAACCAGTCTTGAAGGAATTAGCAAAAGAGGGTTTTAGGGTTAAACCAATGAATGTTGATGCCCAGCCGGGACTTTGGACGCAATATAAAATTGAGGGAACCCCGATATTTATTGCCTCAGATGGACAGAGATTGATTGGATACCAAGAGAAGGAAAAGTTAAGGGAGTTTTTGGAAAAATACAAATAGAGAAAAAATAAAATCTCAAGCACGAAATCCGAAATCCTAAACAAATCCCAATGACCAAAATCACAAATTCCAAACACAGTTTGGGAAATTAGGATTTAGAATTTGTTTAGAAATTAGATATTAGAATTTAGGATTTATATGCTAAAAGCCACGATTGATCGTTTTGAAGGTGATTTTGCTATTTTATCTTTGGAAACGGGCGAGAAACTCAATTGGCCAAAAGAAAAGTTGCCGGCTGGGACAAAAGAAGGTTCGGTTGTTTGGCTTTCTATTTCAATAGACAAAGAAGGAAGTTTAAGGCAGAGAGAATTGGCAAAAGAAATATTAAATGAGATACTAAAGACAGAAAATGAAAAATAAGGCAGTAGTTTATTTTGGCTTTAGTTTCTTGGCACTCGTTATAGCCTTAATTTTGCTCTTTGCTGGATACAGTCTTGTCTATGCCAATAAAATTTATCCCAATGTTTTTTTGGCTGACGAAAATTTTGGCGGTCTTTCTGAAACAGAAGCTAAGGACAAGATAGAGACCAAGTATAAAGATTTGAAATTGGACAAGATTAGTTTTGTCTACGGAGAAAAAAGATGGGATTTAAAGCCGGAGGAGATTGACCTTCAATATGATTCAGAACGCACATTCAAGGAACTTTGGCAAGTAGGTCGCAAAGCCAGTTTTTCAGAGTCGCTCAAGGACCAAATTTTAGCGCCCTTTGTGTCAAAACATATGATGGCTCATATAGATTATAGCCCTGACAAGTTGGACAAGAAGATTACAGAGATTAAAAAGGAATTAGACATTCCTTTGCAAACAATATCCTTTGGCTGGCAAGATGGTCAGGTTAAGATGTTCCCAGGGAAGAGTGGGCAGGTACTTTTGGAGGACAAGACCCTTGTGAATTTTGAAAAGGCGTTGCGGGAATTTAAAAGTAATATTGATTTAGTAGTAGTCCAGACAGCGCCCAGGGTAACAGAGCAAGGGGCAGTGAAGGCAAAAGAGACATTTACTCAAATGGTTTCTGGTGGATTGGTTTTAAAATGGGATACCCAAAGGTTTAACCTGGGGCCTTTAGATATTCAAAAATGGATAACCTACGAGGAGAAAAAGGTAGACGGAAGTTGGGAACTTGAGGTAAAATTAGACCATAACAAGGTTAAGTCATATTTACAATCAATTGCCAAAAAAATTGATAAAGAGCCTGTTGATGCTAAATTGACGATTTCCGACGGCAAGGCCACTGTTTTTCAGCCCCACCAAGATGGTTATCAGTTGGACCAAGACCAGAGTTTGCAGGACATTGAGAAGGTTTTGATGAGTGAGGAAAATAGCCAAAAGGAAGTTGAACTGACTGTCAAAGAACTAAAGGCCGAGGTGAGAGATGATACAATTGACCAATTGGGGATTCACGAACTTATTGGCGAGGGCTCTTCTTCTTTTACGGGGTCACCGAAGAACCGTATTCACAATATTACAGTCGGGGCAAATTTATTTAACGGAGTTTTGATTAAGCCAGGCGATGTTTTTTCGTTTAATCAGGTTTTGGGTGAGGTTTCGGCCAGAAGAGGCTTTCTGCCCGAATTAGTGATAAAAGAGGATAGGCTCATTCCTGAGACGGGAGGCGGTCTTTGTCAGGTTTCCACTACTATGTTCCGGGCGGCTGTCTATTCTGGTTTGGATATTTTAGAACGAACGCCCCATTCTTTCCGGGTGAGATATTACGAGCCGCCAGTAGGTCTTGATGCCACAGTTTATATTCCAAAGCCTGATTTGAAATTTAAAAATGATACCCCAGGTTATATCTTGATTCAGACAAAAATAGAAGGATCTACCTTAACCTTTCAATTTTATGGCACAAAAGATGGTCGGACAGTAGAGGTTAAGGGCCCATTCACATCTGGTTATCGTTCGCCCGGGCCGGCTAAATATATTGATGACCCCTCGCTACCACAAGGGGAGTTAAAACTAATTGAGAGAGCGGTTCCGGGTCTGACAGCCACAATTAATTGGACGGTTTATAAAGACGGCCAAGTTTTACACCAAAAAACCTTTGTCTCTAAATATGTGCCTTGGCCGGCCAAATATAAAAGAGGAACAGGGCCAGCCGTCCAATAAAGGAGTGAACAATGTATGACCCAAAAATTTTCAAAGCCTACGACATTAGAGGAATTTATCCAGACCAACTTGATGAAGATGTGGCTTATAAAATTGGTAGAGCAGTGGTTGAGTTTTTGAAGGCTGATACCTTAGTACTTGGAAGAGATATGAGATTGTCAGGTGAGAAGTTGTTCAAAGCCGCGGCCCAGGGTATTGTAGATGGCGGGGCTGATGTGATTGATGTTGGTATGGTTTCCACTCCTTTGGCTTATTTTGCCATTGCTGATTACGGACATGAAGGAGGAATAATTATTTCAGCCAGTCACAATCCATCAAAATACAATGGTTTTAAAATCTGTCGGGAAAGGGCAATACCTATTTCAGGAGAAACCGGACTTTTGGAAATTAAACACTTGGTGGAGAAGGGGAAATTTGAGAAAAAACCGTCCGGCCAGCTTATTCGGACAGATGTTTTAGATGATTATGTGAGCAAGATTTTGAGTTTAATTGATAAAAGAAGATGGAAGGATGCAAAGAGATTAAAAATTGTGGCTGATTTTGGTAATGGAATGGGGGCGAAAACCTTGTCTAACATTTTTAAGACGCTCGGCGTTAAAATGTTGACTATTTATTCAGAACCGGACGGCTCTTTTCCGAATCACGAACCAAATCCCCTCAAAGAAGAAAATTTAAAAACTCTAAAAAAGTTGGTTTTAAAAGAAAAGGCAGATTTTGGCCTGGCCTTAGATGGTGATGCCGATAGGGTGGGTTTTGTGGACGAGAAAGGAGAGACAGTGACAGGTGACATAATCACAGCCCTACTCTCTAAGGAGATTTTAAAAGACAATCCTGGGGCCAAGATTATATATGACCTGCGTTCCTCCCGGGCGACCGCGGAAGAAATTCAAAAAGCAGGCGGTATCCCGATTGAATACAAAGTGGGACACGCTTTAATCAAGGAAAAAATGAGAAAAGAGGGAGTTGTTTTTGCTGGCGAGTTATCAATGCATTTTTATTTTAGAGATTTTTATGGAGTTGAAAATTCTGATTTGGCTATATTAAAAATCGCTGAACTTGTTTTGGTTGAAAAGAAGTCCTTGTCAGAACTTGCCCGTCCAATTAAAAGATATTTTCATACTGGGGAAATTAATTTTGAGGTTAAAGACAAAGAGGGTAAAATCAAGAAGATAGAAGAAAAATACGGGGCGCTCCAGAGCGCAAAGGTTTCTCATCTTGACGGACTGAAGGTTGAATTTAGTGACTGGTGGTTCAGTTTGCGCGCTTCCAATACTGAACCGCTTTTACGGCTCAATTTGGAAGCAAAAACAAAAAAGTTGATGGAAGAGAAAAAGAAAGAAATAGTCGGTCTGATTCAGGGTTAAAAAGAGAGGCCTGCTGCTTGTTTGACCTTGAGTAATGTTTTTTGGGCTATTTTTTGGGCCTTGCGAGAGCCATCTTCTAAGATTTTTTTAATTCTGTCCGGCTTATTTAAGAATTCATTCCTTTTCTGCCTTATGGGCTGAAGAAATTTAATAATATCGTCGGCCAAAACCTCTTTCATTTCCTCATATTTTATTACCCCTCTTTTGTAGCGGCCTTCAAAATCTTTCAGCGTTTCGGCGCTTGAAAATAGTTCCATCAGTTTAAACAAATTGGCGACGCCCGGACTCATTTTGTTAGACGGCCCTATATCTGTAACTGCTTTTTTAATTTTTTCTCTGATGACATCTGCGCTGTCTGATAAATAAATACAATTTTCTTCTCCAAACGATTTAGACATTTTTTCAGAAGGTCGATTAAGCCCCATTATTTTAGGCGTTTCAGAAAGAAGCGCTTTTGGCTCTGGGAACATTTTCCCCAGTTTATGATTGATAGCCTGGGCAATATTTCGCGTAATCTCAATATGAGCAATTTGGTCTTCGCCTACTGGCACACTTGTCGCTTTATAAATTAAAATATCAGCCGCCTGCAAAACCGGATAACCCAAAAGCCCAAAATTTTGAAAATCAGGGTATTCTCTAATTTGTTCTTTATAAGTGGGGCAGCGCAAAAGCCACCCGAGTGGGGTAAACATCCCTAAAAGCAAGGCCAACTCCGCATGTTCGGGTACTCGTGATTGGACAAAAATTGTAGACTTGTTAGGGTCAAGGCCAATAGCCAGCCAATCTGCAACCATTTGGAGAGTATTTTCTCGGATTTGGGTGGCATCACTAGGTGTAGTGAGGGCGTGATAGTCGGCGACCATAAAAAAGCATTCATACTCGTCTTGCAATTTTGCCCAATTTTTTAAAGCGCCGAAAAAATTGCCAATATGCATTTTTCCTGTCGGCCGCATTCCTGATAGAATTCTTTTTCGCACTACTTTCTCCTTAGTCTGAATGTATCAGAGATTATGATATAATTCAAGTGAAATGGGATTAGTCACAAAAAGACAAAAAAAGGCCAAATTCATTGCTTCAATTTTAGCGGCTGTGCCATTTGTTCGGATGATTGCCCTAACAGGTTCTTTGGCGCGCGGTGAAAGTAGAGAGGATTCTGATATTGATTTTTTTGTCGTTACTCAAACCGGACGAATTTGGACTTGCCGATTTTTTATTATTCTTTTGCTTAAACTTTTAGGCCAATACCGAACAGACGAAAATACCGCTGGCAAGATTTGTCCTAATCGCTATCAGGCTGAGGATTCTTTAGAAATTTATCCTCACAGCGTTTATCACGCAAAAGAGTATTCCCAGATCGTTCCTTTATTTGATAGTGGCAGTGTTTATCAGAGATTTCAAGAAGCCAACAAATGGATAATAAAAAAAATCAAAAATCAAAGAGCAAAAATAAAAAACGCAAATCAAAACTTAAAAATTAAAGAGAGTCAAGTTTTGAGATTTTTGAGAAGAGTTGGAGAGAGCATTTTAATTGGCCGCTTTGGTGATTTATTGGAGGAGAAACTAAAAAATTATCAGACAAAACGAATTTTGTGGGATAAAAGAACTTATCAGAGGCAAGCAAGGATAATTATCTCTGACCAAAGATTGTGCTTTCATCCGAAGGCAAGATAGTCTCGGCAAATAAAATAAAATTTAAATAACAAAAATGATAGAAGATCTTCAAAAGTGGGACAGGATTGCTTCAAAATATGACCAATCTGCTCAAAGCGTTTTATTTAAAGAGGGATTTTTATATCCTTTGATTTTAAAATTCCTTAAAGGCGTTAAAGGCAAAAAAATTTTGGATGCTGGATGTGCAACAGGGGTTTTCTCAAGAATTTTAGCGAAAAAAGGAACAAAGGTTTACGCTGTGGATGGCTCAAAAGAGATGATTAAGATTGCCCAAAAGCAGAGCGAAAACGGGATAAAATATCAAGTGGCTGATTTAGGTAAAGACTTGCCATTTTCTGATAATTTTTTTGATTTAGTTGTTAGCATTCATGTTTTAATGGATATTCAAAATTATCAGAAAGCGCTTTTTGAGTTTCACCGGGTTTTAAGGCGCGGCGGAAAACTTGTTTTTTCTATATCCCATCCCTGCTTTACTGTTCCGACTTTAAATTGGAAGAGGGGTCTTTTGGGTCGGTTCTCTGTAAATTATGCTTATGCTATGATAGACGATTATTTTAAGCGCCGCAAAATAGAAAAATATTTGGTTGATAAAAAATCTGCCACGCCTCACTATCATCGGCCAGTTGAAGATTATATTAATGGTTTAGTCAAGGCCGGTTTTCAAGTTTCAGATGTCCAAGAACCGAAAATGCCCAAAGAATTGGCGAAAAAAACGCATTTATTCTTGGCTGACAAGGTTCCGCTGACTTTAATTATTGGGGCTGTCGCTGTAAAATAAGTCTAAAGAGATACGATGAGTCAAGTAATTTCTTATGGTCTTATCGCTGCTTTTGCTCTTGTTGGTGGGGCCTCTTTAGGTTCGTATTTTAAAATTAAAGAAAAAATAATCGGAACCTTTATGGCTTTTGGCGCAGGGACCCTAATTGCTGCTTTGTCTTTTGGCCTTTTGGAAGAGTCTTATAAATTAGCCGGGCTTTCTCATACGATTTGGGCCTTCTTTTTAGGAGGATTAGTTTTTGTTTTCGGGGATTACTTGATTATTAGATTAGGAGGCCGCGGCCATAAAGATATTTACGCAACTGACAAAACTCAGGGTTTTGCGATTGTATTGGGCGCTATTTTAGATGGAATTCCTGAGTCTTTAGCTATGGGGGTATCTCTTTTGGTTGGCAAGGGTTTAGGTTTTTTAATGTTGGTGGCTATTTTCCTTTCTAATTTTCCAGAGGGCATCACCTCGGCCTATGATTTATTGAAGGCTGGTCAAACAAAGAGTAAAATAATTGGGATATGGAGTTTAGTTGCTGTATCTGGTTTTGTTTTTGTTATTTTGGGTTATACGCTTTTTGGCCATATTCCTCAATTTATTTTAGGCATAACTGAAGCAATTGCTGCTGGCGCGTTGCTTGCTATGGTTGCCTCAACAATGATGCCCGAGGCCTATCAAGAAAGCGGTCTGTTTGTTTCTTTAGTTACGGTGCTGGGTTTTTTGGTGATTTTTATGCTCTCAAAAGAGGCTTGACAAAAAAAGAAGACCGGGCCATATTAAAATTGAATCCCAAGGTCAAGGGGCAATAGAAGACCTTAAAACTAAAAATTAAAAACTGAAAGGAGGGAAATGAGAACAAAAATTCTTGCTGGTGTTGCCATTATTTTGGCTGTAGTGGTAGCCAGTCTTTATTTGGCGATTGGTTCTGTTGAGCCATTAAAAATTTCAGCTGATGAAGCGACTTCTGCGCCAGCGCAGGAACAGGAGAAATCCTTGCTACAAATAGACGATGGCGTTGCGCAGGTTAATGAAGGACAGGATATTGACGTTAATATTAGTCTTGATTTCAAGGCATGGGCGGCAAGTAAAGGTTTAAAGGTTACCCAAGAAGAAATATTAAAAAAGGCGTCAGAAGTTCTTGGAATAACATTAGGAAACTATTCTGGCGATGTTTATCTTCAGGCATATTTAGGCGGCGGCAAGAAAAATGGTCAATGGTACCTAAAGCAACCGACTTTTTCATGGAATATTGGCGGATTGCTTAGCAGGAAAGATCTGTTGAGTACTTCCTTGTCTTTTTCTGCCAAGGTCCCCGAAGGTGTTGCTTTAGATAATAATGAATTGATAAGTAGTGCTTTTCTTTTTAAAAGAGAATGCCGAGAAGAGAATAGATTCCTGTTCCCGACAAGAAAATGTAAGTTGGTCAAGATAGCCGAGGCGTATGACAAAGATGTGATAAACTATCAGAATCCTTTGGCCGATGTGGCTGTTACTGCATTCAACACTGGCCGCACCGTTTTATCGCCAAGTTCGCGAAGTATTGGTTACAGTGATACTTCCGGGAAGGTTTATTATGTCAACAACGGAAAAAATGCTGCATACGATGTCAATCTAAAGGCGTATCTGCCTAAGGAAGCTTTAAAATTCTCGGATATTCCATCTGGGGCTACTTTAACTGAGGAGACAATTGGTAATGAAAATTATGCGGTGGCCGTATGGAACATAGGTAATTTGGACCGCGGCCAATCTGGGAAGGTTGTATTTAATATGAAAGGCATACAGCCGCAGGTGCCATTTATTACCACAATGCCCTTTGTAGAAATATCCACCAGTACAAATGATCCGAATTTAACAAACAACAAGAAGAGCATAAATATGGTGATTGTCTCGTCTGATCGGTTATTAAAGCGTTAAAAATAAAACTACCTTTTGGATGGCACGGGATTGAATTAGAAGCTGCGGTCTGCGCAGACCGCAGCTTCTGTGTGCGGCTAAATGATTTTATGGGGGCTTGACAAGATTTCCGGCCCTATGGTATTTTAAAATGTGCTTTTTAAAATTGATTTAAATTTGCGTCTTTTGGGCTGGTAGGGAACGAGATCCCCCCTTCTCTTCCTTGCCAGCTTAAAGGTCGGAAAGCGTCCCGCTTAGCGGGCCAATAAACTGGAGGTTTGTATGAAAGTTAAACCACTTGGTAGTCGTGTTTTAGTTAAGGCTTTATCAGCCGAAGAGAAAACTGATTCAGGAATTTATCTCCCCGAGTCAGCCAAAGAAAAACCCGAAGAGGGAGAAGTTTTAGAGGTTGGCGAGGGGAAATGGATTGAAGGAAAATTAGTGCCCTTATCAGTTAAAAAGGGCGACAGAGTTATTTTTTCAAAGTATGGCCCCGATGAAATAAAGGTCGACGGGGAAGAACTTTTGATTGTGAAAGAGGAAGATATCTTGGCCATTATTGAATAATGGCCAGAAATCCGAAATCTTAAGCACGCTATAGTCCCAATCCTAAACAAATCCGAATGACCAAAATTCAAAATCACAAACAAAGTAAAAAATGTTTAGAATTTGGAGATTTGGGATTTAGAATTTGTTTAGAAATTAGGATTTAAAAATTGGGATTTACTCCCAAAGGGAGGTTTGTATGGCTAAACAACTAAAATACAGAGAAGATGCGCGAGAAGCCTTAAAAAGAGGGGTCAATAAATTGGCCGATGCTGTTCGCGTTACTTTAGGGCCAAAAGGTCGTAATGTTTTATTTGATAGAGGTTTTGGCAGCCCAACGATCACCAACGATGGGGTCACCATTGCCAAAGAAATTGAACTTGAGGATAAATTTGAAAATGTTGGGGCTCAGGTTATCAAGGAAGCCGCTTCCAAAACCGGTGACGATGCTGGCGATGGAACAACCACTGCTACAGTCCTTGCTCAAAGTTTAATCAACGAAGGACTTAAAAATGTTACTGCTGGCGCCAATCCAATGGCCATTAGAAAAGGTATTGAAAAGGGTACTGAAAAGGTAGTTTCCGCTTTAAAGAAAAGCGCCAAGCAGATAACCGAAAGACATGAAATCGAGCAGGTAGCGACCATTTCTTCAGATAATCCAGAGGTTGGGAAGGTCATTGCTGATGCGGTAGAGAAGGTGGGAAAGGATGGCGTGATTACTGTTGAAGAATCTCAAACCTTGGGTTTGCAATTGGAAGTGGTTGAAGGAATGCAATTTGACCGCGGCTTTGTCTCGCCTTATATGATTACTGATACCTCCCGAATGGAGGCAGTGCTAGAAAATCCATATATTTTAATTACTGACTTGAAAATATCGGCTGTTTCAGACATTTTGCCATTGCTGGAGTCTTTAGCCAGTCAAGGCAAAAAGGAATTGGTTATTATTGCTGACGAAATTGAAGGAGAGGCATTGGCAACTTTGGTTGTTAATAAACTAAGAGGCGTATTCAATGCCTTGGCAGTAAAGGCGCCCGGATTTGGCGATAGGCGTAAAGAAATGTTGGAGGATATCGCGGTTCTAACAGGTGGTCAGTTTATTTCGGAAGATCTGGGCTTAAAATTGGAGAATGTAAAAGTGGATATGTTGGGTCAGGCGCGCAAGGTGGTAGCAGATAAAGAAAATACAACCATCATTGAAGGAAAAGGTAGCCCAGAGAAAATCAAAGCGCGGATTGCCCAAATTAAAACTGAACTTGAAAAAACAACCTCAGAATTTGATAAGGAGAAATTGCAAGAACGACTGGCGAAATTGGCTGGTGGCGTAGCCGTGATTAAGGTTGGTGCAGCAACTGAAGTAGAGATGCGTGAAAAGAAACACAGAGTAGAAGATGCCAAAAGCGCTACCTTGGCCGCTATTGAAGAGGGTATTGTGCCGGGCGGCGGTGTGGCTTTGGTTGATGTGATAAGAAGTTTAGATGAGGTTGAGGTGGAGGGAGATGAGGCGATTGGTGTGGCTATCTTAAGAAAGGCCTTAGAAGCACCAATGAGACAGATTGTTGAAAATGCGGGCAAGGAAGGTTCTGTTGTTATTGCCAATGTTAAAAAACAACCAAAAGGCGTGGGTTATGATGCAGCCAAAGATGAGTATGTGGATATGCTCAAAGCAGGGATTATTGACCCATTGAAAGTCACCCGTTCGGCCCTCCAAAATGCTGCTTCGGCAGCGGCGATGCTTTTGACGAGCGAAGTGGCGATTGTTGAATTGCCTGAGAAAAAGGAAACGCCATCCATGCCGTCAATGCCAGAGTACTAAACAAAATTAAAAATTAAAAAGCAAAAGTGTAGTAGAATGAAAAGGTGCGGGTAGTTGAAATTCCGCGCCTTTTCGTGTTAGAATGGTTTTTGAGGGGCCGTAGCTTAGCTGGTTTAAAGCGTCGGGCTGTCAATCCGAAGATCGCCGGTTCGAATCCGGTCGGCCCCGTTGATAAAAAATCTAAAAACCAAGGGGGCGGTTCTCTTTTGAAGCGAGTTTTCGGCTTTTTTGATGTTAATTTTCTCCCATATTTCATTAATTTTTTATTTTTGGATAAAATGTAGCCAAGATGAATTTTCGAGAAAAAGTGTTATGTGTAGTTTCCCAGATTCCAAGGGGGCGTTTTTTGTCTTATAAAGAAGTAGCCAGGCTCTGTCAGAACAAAAAGGCTGTCCGGGCCGTGGCCAATATTTTGAGCAAAAATAAATGTCCTACAATTCCCTGTCACCGTGTTATCAAAAGCGATGGGGAGGTTGGAGGCTACCAAGGCTCGCTAAAAAACAGTTGGAAAAAAGCGGCGCTTCTTTTAAGAGAAGGGGCAATAGGAGTAGTGCCCACGGATACAATTTATGGTATCTGCGGTAAGGCTTTAGATAAAAAAGTAGTAGAGAAAATATACAGCCTGAGAAAACGCAGCCCCAATAAGCCAATGGTAATTCTCGTCGCTTCAAAAGATGATTTAAGTCAATTTGGAATTAAATTAACAAAATGGCAACAAAAAATTTTAGAAAAAGTCTGGCCAGGAGAAATTAGTGTTGTTTTGCCTTGCCCTTTGCAAAAATTTTCTTATTTACACCGCGGGCAGAAGAGTTTGGCTTTCCGTCTGCCAAAAAATCAGCATCTTGTGGAAATACTAAAAATTGCCGGGCCGTTGGTGGCGCCAAGCGCAAATATAGAAGGTGAAAAACCAGCAGAAATCATCTCTCAAGCAAAAAGGTATTTTGGGGAGGAAGTATTTTATTACAACAAAGGGAGGATTGTGGGATTTCCCTCAACAATTTTAGATATAACCAAAAAGCCGGCGAGAATTTTAAGAAAGGGAAAAATAAAGAAAGCAGTTATTTGTTAAAATAAATTTTTGGCTTATATTTTGTTTCTTAATTTTGAATTACCCCTTTTTGTGGCGTTCTCTTGCAAAGATGGCTTGACTCCCGCAATGATGCTATGCTTAAAATGTACTATGATAAATTCTGACGAGCAGTTGGTTGGTGACTATCTTAAAGGTGACGAAAAGTCGCTGGAGATTTTAATCAAGCGCTATCTTGGGCCAATTTATGGTTTTGTTTTTCGGTTTGTTGGAAATAGAGAGGATGCGGAAGAAATTGCCCAAGAAGTTTTTGTTAAAGTTTGGCGGAATTTGAAAAAGTTCAACCAAAGTAAGAGTTTCAAAACTTGGATTTTTTCCATTGCTAAAAATACAGCGGTTGATTTTTTAAGGAAGAGAAGAATTCAATTTTTTTCAGAAACAGAAATTGAAACGGTGGCTGACCCTATGCCTCTTCCCCAAGAATTATTAGAAAAAGCAGAAGCGGCGAAATTACTTGAATCAGCGCTTAATAAACTAGAGCTCAAATACCGGATGGTATTATATCTCTATTACAATGACCACTTTAACTTCCGCGAAATTGCTGAGATTTTGGGCGAGCCGCTTAATACAATAAAAAGCCGACACAGAAGAGCCCTTATTATACTCAAGAAACTCCTCTTAAAATAAAATAATACCTTTTTCAAATTGTTTTCTCTCTCACCTTTAGGTAAAATGGAGTTGAAACTAACAACAGTTTAAATTTTAAGTATGAAAAAAATTATAGAAAATTTGAAAAATCAACAAATTTATCCTTATTTTGTGAATGATAATTTTGTTTTGTATTTAGGAGACTCTTCGGAATTATTACCTAAGTTTCCAGAAGAAATTTTTGATATGATTTTCGCCGATCCTCCTTATTTGCTCTCAAATGGCGGTTTTACATGTCAGGCTGGTAGAAGAGTAAGTGTAAATAAAGGAAATTGGGATAAAAGCAAAGGTTTAGAAGAGGATTTTAAATTTCAAAGAAAGTGGATTCATCTCTGTAAGTTGCTTCTAAAACCTAATGGGACAATTTGGATTAGTGGAACATATCACTCGATCTATCAGTGCGGATTTGCATTAGAGCTTGAA
>Ga0078972_1011185_pt1 | contig 16224 bp, 15 predicted proteins | sample YelNatPaOPGAMG01_FD_67568 | JGI IMG/M metagenome (GOLD analysis project Ga0078972, IMG submission 67568) | Hot spring thermophilic microbial communities from Obsidian Pool, Yellowstone National Park, USA - OP-RAMG-01 (SPADES assembly) (version 2) | ecosystem: Environmental > Aquatic > Thermal...
CATTTCCCAGAAGCCACAGTTGGAGATTAGCACAAACTTTGAGCGTTTGTTTTCTCTTCTTGGAGGATGGCGGCAATGGTTTTCACGTATCTCAAAGAACGGTTCCATAATGGGAAGTAGACGGTCAACCACGTTCTTCATCGGTCCAGGCATTCCGTCGACGTACACAGGCGCGGCTATCACTATTATGTCTGCTTGTCGGATTCTGGGAAGAAGCATTTTCATGTCGTCTTCTTGTACGCATTCGCCAGGTGTCTTGGTCCAGCAGCTTCGGTCCCCTAGGCAAGGATGCACGTTGAGCTTTCGTGTATAGAAAATGTCCACTTTTGCCCCTTCTTCCCTGAGCCCATCGATGAACGGCCTCACGATCAGAGAAGTGTTTCCATCGTCCATCAACGGACTTCCATTGAACACCACAGCCTTCACTCATCCCACCATCCTAGTGCAAGCACGTAGCGCCTGCAGACTCCTCGCCGTCAAGTCTTTCCACAAGCTTGGTTTTGTTGATGCGACAGCCAAGCTGACGACTCGCGTTGCCAAGTCATCTTGGAGACTTCGAAACGTATTTATACAGTTTTCTGCGCATTGACGTTTCTATCGCTTCAATGTCAAATGGGCTGGTCGGTTTGGAGTTTGAAGCAAGAATCGAAGATGTGATCGTGCGCACTTACAACGTCAAAAGCTTCAGACTCGCTAGACCTCGCATGCTCAACTATAAGCCTGGTCAGTTCGGGTTTGTAACCGTGGAAGTTGATGGACAGAAGATGCGGAAACCATTAACTCTGTCCAGCAGTCCGACGGAACTTGACTACGTGGAATTCACGAAGAAACTGACAGGCCACCCGTTCTCAAACGGGTTGGAAGCACTGAAAAACGGCGATACGATAAGACTGGAGGCGCCCTACGGCAATTTTGTTCTTGACGAGCAGCTTCCACATGTCGTAATGCTGGCTGGCGGTATGGGAATAACTCCTATGAGAAGCATGTGCAGATACTGCACAGACAGGAATCTGTCTACCCTTGTCACTCTTCTGTATGCTAACAGCACTGAAGCCGACATCGTTTTCAGGAGGGAGCTTGAGGAAATGGAGAAGCAGAACAGAAACCTCAAGGTGGTTTTCACTCTTTCAGAAACTGGACCAGATTGGACAGGTCGTAGGGGCAGGATCAACGCGGCCATGATCAGAGAAGAGGTTCCTAACTTTCTGAAATCAGTCTTCTACATTTGCGGACCTCCGGCAATGGTGGATGCAATGAGGGTCCAGCTTAGCGAGCTTGGAATCTCAAAAACCAGCATCAGAACGGAAGATCTGACGGGTTACTGAAGTCTCGAAAACAGTGCAGACTCTTGCTATTATGGAACCCTGAAGATTTTATCTTTCGGTGCGCCGCAGACGGGACATTTCACAGGGGTTTCGTTCTCAAAAATGTTGCCGCATATGCTGCACACGAAGTATTCAACTTTGGCAGGCTCTTTTCCGCTTTTCAAGGCTTCGGCCATTTTCTTGAACAATTTGGCGTGGCCGTGTTCAGCTTGACTGGCCACGTTGAAGCTCCATACTGCTTGGGTGTTCTTCTCTTTCTTGGCGGTTTTAATGTAGTTTGGGTACATGTGTTTGTACTCAGAACTCTCTCCCGCGATAGCAATCTGCAGGTTTTCAATTGTGCTTCCTGCCTCGCCTATTGTTCTGATGTGGTTGAAAGCATGCACGGTTTCTGCCTCCGCAGCTGCGCGGAAGAGCTTGCCAGCCTGCTGGAAACCTTCTTCTTCGGCTTTCTGAGCAAAAAAGAGATAGCGTCTGTTGGCCTGTGATTCGCCTGCAAAAGCACTCTTCAGATTCTCAGCCGTTTTTTCAGTCATTCTGCATGACCGATCCAAACTAGCCTCTTTACAGCATATAAGCCTAATTAACTCTGTTCAGCCGTTGACTCTGCACTCAGGCCAAGGTCATTGGGATGTGCCCTTCAAAGTGTGTCGTCTGCTGAGAATTGTCGTGGCGCTGCATGGTGGCTTAAGAAAGTTTAATATAACATGAGAAACAAAATTGAAATCGTAGATGAAAATAAGGTGAGAATTGGTGCCAGTGGCAAAAGTTTCTAAGAAACTGCTGGACATGCTCAATGATGCGATCGCTCGGGAACTGCAGGTTTCTGTTCAGTACATGTGGCAGCATGTTGAGTGGCAAGGCGTTAAGGGGTACGCAACTAGGGACGCTTTTGAAAGCACGGCTAAACAGGAGATGAAGCATGCAGAAATGATTGCTGAGAGGCTGTGGTACTTGAGCGCTGGAAAAGTTGCACCGACAACGAAGCCGGACCCGATTATTGTTGGAAAAGGCTTAAAGGAAATGATAGCTCAAGACATGGCAGACGAAAAGAAAGCAATCGAAATGTACAAGCAGATAATCGAGACGTCCCGCAAGGAAAGCGATGAGACGACAGCATATCTTTTCATGGAAATACTGAAGGACGAGGAAAGCCATCACGACACGTTTGAAACACTGCTACAACAGGTCTAGAGCAGTCGCTCCCAAATAAGGACTACCAACACCCTCATTTTTCTAGCATCTCTGTGTCTTCGTCTTCCGAAAGATTAATTCTTCAAGACAAGCAATACAGTAGACTGGATGAGAAGCATGAAACTCAAAACAAGGGTACCACTGTGTGAAAGATGTGGTTTTCCCATTGATGACTGCAAGTGCGTATGCCCCTACTGCGGCGAATCTTCCAGTTGCGAATGCTGCGTAGGAACAGACACCGTGACTGGCGGATGAACATCATTTTTCTCAGATAACATCCTGAAAAGTGACAGAGGAACTGAGATGAAAGAGGTTAACTGGATGGCAGGCGGGCCTCAGGGGGCTGGAGTGGATTCCGCAGCGAACATTTTCGGGAGAGCATGCGGGTATGGCGGCCTCTATGTTTTCGGGAGGAGAGAGTATCATTCCAACATCAAGGGTTTGCACAGTTATTTCCACCTGCGAGTTTCTCCGCATGAGGTCTTGGCCAACGTGAACGATGTGGACCTGTTAGCGGCTTTTGATGCTGAAACAGTCGTACGGCACATGGACGAAGTGGTTCATGGAGGAGGCATAATAGTGGACAAAGACCAGTACTCGATGAAGGTGCTGGACATTCCAACGTTGCCTCCTGAATTTAAAGACGAACTTACCATAAACGTCGACGAAAAAGCTGTTGGAGAGACATTGGGCGACTTTCTTGACTACGCCAAGAAGAAAGGTATACAAGTATTTCCAGTGCCATACCTGGACCTGCTCAAGCGAATTGCGCAGAAGCTTGGGATCGACAAGATAAGCAGGGTCACAAGGATGGTTAACGTCCTCGCTGTAGGTGTTTCCTTCACTATTCTTGGTTATGACGAGAATCTGGTTGAAAAAGCTGTAACCGCAATATTCTCAGAGAAGCCGAAAGTCGTGGAGATGAACATACTGGCCGTGAGAGAAGCGTACGACTACGCAGAACAAACGTTCAAGGGCGGTTTCAGGCACAGGCTTGAAAAAGCCGAGTGGAATGAAGAGAGACTTTTCGTGTCTGGAAATCAAGCTGTAGCGATGGGCAAAGTGTTGGGCGGCTGCAGAATCCAAACATATTATCCCATCACACCCGCCGCGGACGAAAGCGAATATCTTGAAGCTCATGAAATCCTCAAGACGAGTTCAGGGAACGGGGCAATAATCGTTATTCAGACAGAGGACGAGATCGCAGCCGTAAACTCTGCGTCTGGTGCTGCATTGACGGGCGCAAGGGCTGCAACTTCAACATCCGGACCAGGGTTCGCGTTGATGGTTGAAGGCCTGAGCTGGGCTGGCAACTGTGAGGTGCCGCTTGTAATAACCTACTATCAACGTGGAGCCCCTGCTACTGGCTTGCCAACGAGACACGGACAATCAGACCTAATGTTCGCATTGCATGCAGGCCACGGAGAATTCCCACGCGTCGTTCTTGCTTCAGGCGACATTCGCGAATGCTTTTATGATGCCGCGAAAGCGTTCAATTACGCGGAAAAATATCAACTGCCCGTCATCCACCTTATCGACAAGGCTATGGCCAACTGTTCACAGACTTACCCTGTCTTCGAGACAGGCCACTTCAAGATAGACCGAGGTGACGTAGCCGACGAGCAGGCTCTCGTTGGCCAAGTCTACAAACGTTTCAGCTTGACGGAAACAGGCGTAAGCCCGAGGGTTTTGCTCGGGACGAAGAACGGTGTCCACTGGTACACAGGTGACGAACATAACGAGTATGGTCACATAAGTGAAGAACCAGCAAACCGAACGTTGATGATGGACAAAAGAATGAAGAAGCTTGAGCTTGTTGACAAGGAGACGCCTCTTGGGGAGAAGATAAATTTCTTCGGCGACAGACATGCTGAAAATCTGGTTGTGAGCTGGGGGTCACCTAAGGGCGCCATCATCGAAGCCATGGACGCGTTGACAAGTGAGGGTTTCAGCCTTGGTTTCATGCAAGTCCGAATGATGCATCCGCTTCCACGAGAATACATCTATGAAACTCTTGCAGTTGCAGAGAAGATAATTGATGTTGAAGGAAACTACGTTGGTCAACTCGCTGGCGTGATCAAGGAGCAAACAGGAATCTCCGCGAGCCATTATCTTCTGAAGTATACCGGACGGCCGATGACTACAACCGAGGTGTACGACGGTTTGAAAAGCATTCTTCTCGGTCAGGCTCCAGTAAGGCAGGTGTTAAGATATGGATCCTGAAGTGTCGCACTTCAAGACCGACGTGTTCGTTGACTGGTGCCCAGGCTGCGGCAATTTTGGCATACTGAACGCGTTGCAGACGGCTTTCGCCGAACTTGGGCTTGAACCCCATCAGGTCGTGATGGTGTCGGGCATTGGCTGTTCAGGAAAGGAACCGCATTACATGGGGGTTTATGGTGTTCACACGCTTCATGGCCGCGTCTTGCCATTTGCAACGGGAATCAAAATTGCAAACCCACAATTGGAAGTGGTCGCGGTCGGCGGAGACGGAGACGGTTTGGGAATAGGCGCCGGTCACTTCGTTAATGCTGGAAGAAGAAATCTGCACATCACATACATCATACATGACAACGGAGTCTACGGTCTAACCAAAGGACAAGCTTCTCCCACTTTGAGATTGGGACTGAAAACGAAAGCACTTGCCAAACCGAACATGAACGATGCCGTCAACCCGATAGCCCTAGCACTTGTGACAGGCTACACTTTTGTGGCAAGGTCATACGCTTATGACTTTAGGCATTTGAAAGACATCATAAAAGCGGCGATAAGACACAAGGGACTGGCACTGATTGACTGTCTCCAACCCTGCCCAACATACAACGACATTAACACTAAGGAATGGTACGCAGGCGAAGACCGTATAGACTCCAAAACCGGGAAACCGCAGCCGCGGCTGTACAAGCTTGAAGGAACAGACTACGACCCTGTCGTCCACGATCTGAACGAGGATTTCCAGAAGAAAATGGCGGCGTTGGACAAAGCCCGCGAATGGGGCGACAGAATACCTATAGGCGTATTCTACAGGAACGATTTTCAGTCAACGTTCACAGAACGAATCAGTGAAAGAATACCGTTCTACCAAGAGAATCCTCCTGCCAAACAAAGGATCAGCGATGAGAATGGATTCTCGACCGCTGAGCTGCAAGAGTTCTTCAACGAACTGAAAACAACCTGAGTCTTCATTCTTTGTGAAAACACAAAGCTATTTGAAGATGCTGTGACTATGACAGTCTGCAGGATGACTGTCAACATTGAGCCTTGACGAATACAAAAGTAAGAGAAACTTCAACAAGACAAGCGAACCGCGGGGCGTTCAAGACGAACGGTCAGGCGACATCTACGTGATTCAGAAGCATGACGCAAGCCATCTGCATTATGACTTGCGCCTCGAAATGGACGGGGTCCTCAAGAGCTGGGCCATTCCTAAAGAACCGCCGACGGAAGTTGGTGTTAGAAGACTTGCCGTGCAGGTGGAAGACCATCCGCTGTCATACGCCAGTTTTGAAGGCATCATCCCTGAAGGCGAGTACGGCGCAGGCACTGTTCAGATTTGGGATCGTGGCCGCTACAAGACTGTTGACAGAAAGGAAGATAAGCTTATCATAGAAATATACGGGAAGAAGCTGACGGGATCATACGTGCTGGTGAGGCTGAAGGACAAGAAGAACTGGCTTTTTTTCAAGAAGAAATAGTCGACGTCGTCTTCTTTAATCGTGCGCTGCTAGCCGAATTTGCCGTTCATTCTTTTCACTGGTAACGTGTCATGCACGTTCAAAGTCTGCTGTTTTCATGCTTACCCAACAGTTAGCGTACCGTATTTTCCGACGTTAAGTTGGATCTCGCCTTTGAAGCTGGTGACGTAGCCGTTCTGTATCTTCACGATGTCGTTGACGTTCACTTGGTCGATCTGATCGTTCCACAACGTCAGTTTTACGGTTCCTGTTTCGTCAGCTATGACGGCAGTCGCGACCTTGTACGTTTGATCTTTGAATCTGGATGTCACTTCGCGTGGGTCCGATTTCTCAGTGACCTTAGCCTGTAGGCTTATGCGTTTCATTCCGTCCCTAAGCTCGTTTATTTTCATCTTCATCCTCCCGCTTCAAGCTAGTCTTTCTCCGATGGCGAATTTTTCGTTTACTGAGTGAATTCTCACTTTTACGCGTTCCCCTATTTTGCTGCGTGGCACAAAAACGAGGTAACCCATTATCTTGGCTATTCCATCGCCTCTGCTTCCGATGTCGTCGATGACAACTTCGATTTCCTGGTTTTCCTTGACAGGTTTTGACTGCAAGAACGGTCTGCTTGGACGGAATCTGCTTTGGCTTCCGAACCTTCTTGCTTTTCTAGGGGCGTTCTTAGTCTTTTCCGGTAGCCTTCGTGGCATGTTGCGTTTTCGTCCTCGTCGTGGAGCCAGCCTTTTTGCCGTGAAACCCCCTGTGTCTTTGCAGACACGTGGGTCATGGACAAGACCGGTTACATGCTGAAAAGTTCTTCCACAATATAAGTTTTGCGAAGCGAGTGGCTGTATCTGCAAATTGGGTCGAGTTGATTTGTTCGTGGTTGTTTGAGAACGTTTAACATCGGTTTTTTGCAGTAAGTATTAGGATTTCGAGGTGAGAATTATAGTTTGGACGCAGTGCAGAGTTGACTACTCGTAACGTAAGGCTTCAACAGGGTTGAGTTTTGATGCTTTCCTTGCCGGATACAGCCCGAAGATTATGCAGATAATGATTGCGAATATGAATGCGCCGATTGTCCATTCAAGCGTGAATTTCGGAGTGATGACAAGCGGCTCTCTTTCAGGAGCTGAAAAGAGGGTGTTCTGTTGCTGTGGTTGTATGAAGCTTGAAAGCATTGAGGCTAGTCCGTAGGAGACGCCGTACCCCGTCACGATTCCGATTAGTCCGCCGATGATTCCTATTGTGATGGCCTCAGCGAGAAACATTGAAAGAACCGTTCGGCTTTTTGCACCGATGGCCTTCAGTATCCCAACTTCTCTTGTTCTTTCCATAACTGAAACTGTCATGATGTTCATTATGCCGATTCCTGCGACGAGAAGTGAAATTGCGCCTATCGCCGTGAGAAATATCTGAAGAAGGTTCAGTATGTTGTCGACCTGCTGCTCGAACGATGATGGAACAAAGACACTGACTCTGTAAGGGTTGGTGAATGTGTTTTCCACTTCCCTCGCCGTCTGTGAGGCTTTCTGCGTGTCATTAATCTGTATAAGTATGATCTGGTACGATTCGCCTCCGGCCATTTCTGCTGCCTTTTCAGACGGTATGAAAGCCCAGTAGTCAAAGTTGGTTATGCCTGCAGTTCCGCCTTCAACAAGTATTCCGGCAACAGTCAATGTCTCGTTACGGGTGAACTTGGTGCCGTTCACTTGGAAACTTGCGGACATTGTCACGTTTTCGCCGACGTCAACAACGGGGATGCTGTTGTTTGTTCCTGCCCGGAAGCCTAGGACTATTGTGTTCGTGTCATTTTCAGATGGAAAATTGCCGGCGGCCACGATGAACCTTTTAGGCAGCATTTGCTGCATCTCTGAAAAGTTGACTCCTGCAACGGTAAGTGCCCTGAGCCTGGTGCCGTTTTCCTTGTAGACCTCTGCTGACGCCAACGTTTTCATGCCTGTGGCAAGGTTCACGTTTGAAATGTTACGGATGTTGTCAAGTTCTGAGCGTGTGAACGGTTCTCCGAAACCTGCTGTAAGGCTGCCTGGAAACACTATGAGAACATTAAGTTCGAAGCCTGACTGCATTCGCTGTTTTATCTCAAACCTGAACCCTTCGCCTAGGGAAGCGATGCCTATTATTGTTGTTATTCCTATGATTACTCCTAAGGTCGTCAGTGAAGTTCTGAGTTTTCGTTGCTTCAAGTTTGCAGCTGCCATTTCGAGGATCTTGCTTACTCTCATCATTGATTCCTCGCTTGAGGGCTGTTTTCGCTTATGGTTTCAATCAAGCCGTCTTTGAGGTGCACAGTTCTGTGTGCTTCCTGAGCAATTTGAGGGTCATGGGTAACGACGATGAATGTTTGTTTCTTCTCCTCGTTCAGGCTCTTCATTAACTGAACGATTTCACGGCCTGTTTTTGTGTCAAGATTACCTGTTGGTTCATCAGCCAAAATGATCGCAGGGTTGGTTATCAACGCCCGCGCAATTGCCACACGCTGTTGTTCTCCACCGCTCAGCTCATGAGGCCTGTGTTTCTCACGCGTCTCCAAACCCACAAACTTCAACATTTTCCTAGCCCTTTCCTGCGTCTCCCTTTCTGACAGGCCGGCAATCACCAACGGTAACTCCACATTTTCCAAAGCCGTTAACCTGGGCAGAAGATTGAAAAACTGAAACACAAAACCAATCTTTGTAAGTCTAAGCTGCGCCAAGTCATCATCGCCCAACTCTAGGATGTCAGACCCGTCGATCAAGATTTTTCCAGCGTCAGGCCGGTCCAGACCCCCCAGCAGATGTAGCAACGTGGATTTTCCACTTCCTGAAGGGCCGAAAATAGTCAAGAACTCTCCCTTCATGACGTTGAAGCTTATACCTGACAACGCGGAGACAGAAATTCCTCCCAGACGATAGCTCTTTCTGACGTCATGTACTTCAAGAATTGCTGACATGTCACGTATCAGCCTCTGGAATTAGAACTACAGCGCAGCATCGTTTCTTATAAGACTTGCTCAGTGAACGTTCCTGTTTCTGGTTGGTTTCGCAACGGTTCTGAACTATCCTACTATGAAGCTTTCAACGAGTATGGCTACAAAGTAAGCTATTGCACCGATCGCCGCGCATTTGAACCATGAAATTGCAGCGAGCAGACGAACTGCGAGAGCTGTCAAGGCTATTATCCAAATCCACACTGCTATCTGCATGAACCTTTGAACATTCGCGACGACCCATGTCTGCGCATTGATCGTGTCCGCTGCAGCTTGCTCTTCTCCTTGAACTCCCACCAGCAGACCGAACGGATAATGGATGTTCGGCAGAGAGGCGTACGCAACAGTGTTGATAACGGTTTGTACGAACATTGTTATGAGGGCAAACCCTATGAGAACCAGAAGCGGTTTCCAGACAAGTTTTCCGCCGAGTGCTCTGGTCAACAGGTAGGCTAATCCGCTGAGGAGCACCCATGTTACGACGAACTGCATGAAACCTGTCACTCCATAGTTGATCATATAGAAGCTGCCGGCATTTTCGAAGAGTGAGGTGAAAGATCCTTGGAAGAAGAACAGTCCATCAACAAGCAGGGTTATGCTTGAATTGGAGTTCCATGTTAATTCAAGTTTGAAGCCTGTAATGTTTCCCCAGTCCGAGCTATTGCCAGAGCGTGTCCATGCTGGAGTATCAAGTTGAACTGTGAGGTTGTTCCATATGCCTTGGGTAAGGTTCAGCGAGTCCATCGGCGGGTCGTAGCTGAAGTAGTTTGAAGTTGAGTTCGAATACAGTGTAATCGTCATGTGAGCGGGCTTCGTTTCGGGGCTCGTCCATTTTGTCCTTAGAGACAGTTGAGTGTATCCGTCTGGGTTTGAACAGTTTACAGGCCCGATGTTGTCCAGTTCTGCCCACACCTGTGCTGCGTCGGTTACCAAAAACTCGATGCTTCTGTCTCCAAAGTAGCTGCCGTTTATACAGTCGCTGCTTTCGCTGCGTGCCCCATTTGAGACCCACAGGGTACTGTTCTCTGTCCATTCATCCCGCTTTTCGCCTGTCGGCATCGAGTGTTCAATATAGGTTTTTGAGGCTGCAACATATACGAAGGCCACGTTTGCGGCAATTACTAGGACCATGATGAGTAGGGGGCCTAGGTATTTCGGGTTCTCGATGATTTCTTTGAACGCCTTGTTTGGCGCGTACAGGGTTTTCAGTATTTGTTTCAGCGGCAAGGTTGTTGAGCTCCGCTCATTAGTTGTTGCTGGCTTATTAATGGTTTTCTACATTCCATTCTTCAATCTTCTATACGTCGTGTAGTCCACGTATTCTAAGAATGGGTTGCATGTTTGATACTTTACCGTCATTTTCTGTTTCTGTCTCTTGTCCAGCAACTGTCTTGTAGTGATAAGTGAGTAGGCGTCGCTTCCAGCTCCTGAACCGTAGCTTGCTACTAGGATGCGGTTGTCGGGTTCTGCTATGTCAAGTACTGCTGCCAGCCCGACGGGTGACGCGCCCGAGTACGTGTTGCCGAACTTGGCTACTTGAAGCATTGGGAGGTACTGTTCTTCTTTGAACCCGATTTCCTTTGCTATTCTGACTGGAAACTGGACGTTAGGCTGGTGAGCAACGAAGTAGTCGATGTCGTCGACTTTGAGGCTGAGTTTTTCCATGAGTTTGTTGGCAGCTTTTCTAACATGCTTGAAATAGGCAGGGTCCCCCGTGAATCTGCCGCCATGCATCGGATGTGGTTCACCGTCTCTTCGCCAAAAGTCAGGTGTATCCGAAGTGCATGAGTACCATCCTTCTATTTCAGCGATCACGTCTTGCTTACCGAAGAGAAAAGCTGCTGCGCCATACCCGACGAAAAGGTCAAGCTCACCGCCTGGGCAGTCTCTTGGAGCTGCCTGTGAATTGTCTGCGCCTATCACCATGGCGTTTTTTATGCTGGACTTCGGGTAGTTGACGAGTGCCGCGGCGTCTTTGAACATGCTTGTCGCGGCTTTGCATGCGAATTCTGTATCCACGGCATCCACTCCTTGCACGTCATCTTCCTCTTCTCCAAGCTTGAGAACCTGCGCCACTTTCGATGCTATGGGCTTCACTGCGTAAGGGTTAGACTCTGAGCCTACATAGATTTTGCCGACGAGGCAGCTGTCTACTCCCGAGTGAATCAATGCCAGTTTTCCAGCTTCTACTGCAGCAGTTATTGCGTCTTCATCGATGAATGGGACTGACCGTTCGATGTTTCCTTCCTTTATCCTGAACCTTGACGTGTACACTCCGTAACCTACGATGCCTGGCACGTCATACTCTTTTTTGGGTTTGGCAGTTATGTAAGGTTGATACGGGTAATATTCGTCTGCAAAGGTAAAGGCTAGGGATATTGTTGGGATAACGTCGCTTTTTTCCACAGAGTAACGTCTTCGAAACCGCGGAACAACGTCTCTGTCTTCTAACTTTGAGAAGTCGATTTCGTCATTGAATATGGCTGTGCGGTCTGTAAGTCTTCCAGGCACTCTTATTCTTCCGTCATGGAAGGAAATTGTGCCGTAAATGTAGCTTCCGAGCTTGGTGAACTTGTTCGTCGGTTCATTTATCAGAGTGCAGACTTCCAGTTTGCCCTTTTCGTAGAAAAGGTCAGTGTCAACCATTTTTCCGTAGCTTTTTCTTCCACATTTTCCACAGTAGTCTCTGATTTCAAAATACTCTTTTCCGCAGACTAGGCAACGGTTTCCTCTCAGCCTGTCACCAAGATATGAGACTCTTCTCTCTATGGGTTCACTGCTCATGTTGACCTACTCCCTTCCAAGGACGTAAACGTAGCCCTTCGTGCCGAATCCTTCAAGTTCAAGCACGCAGCCGCACTTCAATTCCTCCTCATTCTTCACCTGTCGTTCTCCTGCCTCGCATCTCAACTGCTTGAAGACTTCGAAAACCTGCGCGCCGCCCCTTGCTCCAAGCGGATTCCCGTCTGCTTTCAGACCGCCGCTGACGTTGACAAACAGTTTTCTTCCATTTATCTCATAATAACCTTTGTAGTCCTGACAGCTTTCGTTTATGCTTCTCCAAGCTGTTCCCCTGCCGCAGAAGCCCATGTCCTCCAGCGAAATCATCTCCATAAGGGTGGACTGGTCGTAAAGTTCGACGATCGGTATGTCGCCAAGACTCCTGCCTGACATTTTCAGGGCGTTTTTCATCGCCGCCTCGATTACAAGAAAATGTGTCATGTCTTCCCTCGCTGGGTATGTCAAATAGTCGGTTGCTGAAGAGAAGCCCAAGATGTGCACTGGCTTTTCAGTGTAGTCCGCCGCAACCTTATCGTTTGTGAGAATAAGAACCGCTGCACCGTCAGAGATCGGCGCATAATCGTAGAGCCCCAGCGGTCTGCGTGATTCTTTTCTGGCGTTCAAGACCTGTTCAACTGTTATCTTTTTCTGATACTGTGCATACTCGTTCTTCATGCCGTGAAGATGGTTCTTGACTGAGACCTGAGCCAGCGCAAGGTTCAGTTTTTCAAGGTTGTCTCCTGTGATTCCGTATTTTTTGATGTATGTTCTCAGCATAAGCTCATGGTTTGCTTCAGGCGTGCATCCAGCGTAGTAGCTCCACGGGTCTTCGAGAAGCATCAAATCGTCACGTATCTTGTCCCACCTGTCCGTCATCTTTTCGATTCCGCCGACGAGGACAACATTGTATCTTCCTGCCTGAATGGCGTTGGCCGCGTTTGAAAGAGCTGACCCGAAAGAACGCGTCACTTCCATTGGAACATGCAGTTCGGTGAGTTCAGAAAGAAATCCTTCTTCCAGTCCGAGCTTGTTTGTGATTGGCAGAAAATAGTCTGAAAGGTAACAAGCCTCCAGGTCTCTGCGTTCAAGGTTAACTTCAGCAGAGGCTCTGAGCCAAGCTTCTTCAATCAGTTTCTCCGGCTCTTTTTCATAATGTTCCCCAAACTTTGTCCTGCCAACAGAAACTATGGTCGGCCGATTCGGCATCCTCAACACCTTTTATCAATTAGAAAGTATCCCTTTTTCAGGCTGCTTTTAAGTGTTTGCTATTTCAATGTTCAGAGTGTTCGGTGCAGGGATGAGAGTCGGCTTTGCTGTTTGTTTCGACTTCTGCTTTGTGAAGCTGCTGTCTTGCATGTATCCTGTTTATTGAGTCTGCATTTGAAAATCTTATATAGTTCCGCGTGGATTGTACATTGAGCATCATGGGTGAGATTTGTCCAACATGCGGGCTGCCTAAAGACTTGTGTGTTTGTGTTGAAATAGAGAAAGAGCAACAGCGCATCCGGATACGTCTTGAAACACGGAAATTTGGCAAACCAGCAACCATAGTGGATGGCATCGACGAGAAAAACACGAATTTAGCAGGGATTGCTCAGAAACTCAAAAGCTTCTGTGCATGCGGTGGTACAGCCAAAAACGGTCAAATAATGCTTCAGGGAGACCACAGGGATAGAGTTCGTCAGTTTTTGCTGAAACTCGGCTATCCCGAGGAAAACATTGAGGTCCAATAGCTTCTACATCGAAGGTGCAGGGCTGGAATGCGAATGCTTCAAGACATGCGTGAAGTACTTAAGATGTTGAAACGTCGAAGACCGACAAGAATATACTGTCCAAAATGTGGAAGCCCAAACATCAGTTATTCCAAGAGTCCAGACACTTGGCTTTTTCCCAGCAAATACGTTTGTCAAGCCTGCGGGTACACAGGACCTATCGTAATGGAGCTTGAACAAGAAAAAGAATGATTCTTTCAGGTTCGCTCTCAATCTGGGAGTTCTAGGCCTAACTGTCTCTTGAGCGTTTTGTAGCGGTTTCTGACCGTGACCTCTGTCACACCTGCGGCTTCAGCAATATCTTTCTGCGTTTTCTTTTCGTTGCTCTGCAGGCAGGCAATGTAGAGTGCTGCGGCAGCTAATCCCATGGGGTCTTTTCCTGCAGCAGCGCGTTTCTTTCTGGCTACTCTGAGGATCTGAATGGCAAGACCTTGGGTCTTGCCGGAGATACCTGTTCTTTCAGCTATTTTTGAAACGTACGTAAGTGGGTCTGCAATGGGCATGTGTACGTCAAGCTCACGCAGGAGGAGTCTGTAGCAGCGTGCAACATCTTTTTTGTCGACCAAGCTGGCTTCTGCAATCTCTCGGAGGGTTCTGGGCGTTCCGCTTCCGCGGCAGGCAGCGTACAACGCTGCTGCGGCTATGGCTGCTATCGACCTGCCTCGAACCAGGCCTTTATCCAAGGCTTTTCGGTACGTGACTGCAGCCTTCTCTTTTATCGGTTGGGGAATGAAAACTTTGTCAGACAAGCGGTCAAGCTCTGCCATTGCTTGAGCTAGGTTCCTATCGATTGAGGAGTGCACTCTTGACCGTATTTGCCATTTTCTAAGTCGCCACATCTGCAACCGGGTGGACAACGGGAGCTTTCTGCCGAAAGCGTCTCGGTCAACTTGACTGATGGCTGTTGACAGGCCTTTGTCATGTACAGAATATGATGTTGGCACTCCAACGCGGCTTCTGGAAGCCTTCTCTTCCTGAGTGAATGCGCGCCATTCAGGCCCTTTATCCATCATTTGCTCGTACAGCACCAGCCCGCAGTCACCGCACACTGTTTCGCCAGTGTCATAATCATGAATAAGGTTTGAACTGCCACACTCTGGGCATTTGTCGACTAAGCGTTGGCGAACTCCGCTTTCTTTCTTACTCAACTCTTTTCGCCTCGGGCACTTTCACGTAGAACCGGTGTGGTCTTCATCACGTTGTCAGAAAACAGGACAATCGGTTCCGCGTAGCTAACCAAGTGAAATGGCTAGATATATAAGCTTTACGGTCCTGTCAAGAATATTTCTACTCAAAAATCCTCAATACATACGACTGCTATTAACTACGCGCGTTTCAACGCAAACAAAAAAGAAGAAACGCGCCTACGAGCCTTTGCAGGCATGTTACCATCTTCAGATATTCCATGTTACTCAAGCAGAACATTCCGTCAAAGGCTTCTGCGAGGCCAACGGTTTCGCACCCATTAATCATCTGCTTTCATTTTCTTGACGGTCCTCAAGGCGACGCAATGACCTGATTCAATTCTTGCCATTCGTGACGTCCATCTTGCCGCTTTCCCAGCTAAAGTCCTGCAGCGTCAAATATTCATCAAACAATTGTTCCTTCTGTTGCTTATGCCTCAGTCCATGTGAGCGTCAAAGCTGCAGCTTTGCTCATGAGCCATTACATAAGTTTCTTGTCGCACGGTCCGTTGAACCGAAAAACAGAACCAAGCGTAGCACTCAAACATCTTTCATACAGAAAGCCACAACCTAACATTCATTGATCACAAGGGGAACAGAAATGACGTAACATCCGAGACTTTGAAAAGAGAAGTTGCTCCTCCTCCACAGTCACACTTTCATCCAAAAGCTTCAACAATCACCACTCATCTCTAACGTCTGCGAAAAAGTTATGCGACACTTATTAGGATGATGTGTCGTTAATTTCAGTAGCCCGGGAAAGCCCGGTGGAGGAACCGATAACTTTCCGCCGACTGTAGTGGACAAGCATAGTGGCCTTTGGAGCCATTGACGAGAGTTCGAATCTCTCCCGGGCTACCATTGCACCGTGGACAGAGCGAGGTTTAAATTCTCGGAATTTTGATACCTTTAGAAAATCCTGTTAGAAATTCATTTCGAATTGCGTGGAATGAAGGTTCTTGTAGACGTTATAGTATTTTACGTTTTGCGCGTGCGCAAGGCATAAGAACTGAAGGAGAAAACATAATACAACGATGCAGTTTGAGAAATGTTGAGAGACTCGAACAGTTTTGGCACAACTTGATTTCTGAACAGAAGGTAGCTTGGGGAATAGATATGAATGGGGCAGTCGTTGCTTATTACCCTGAGGTTCCCATATATCCTCTTAATCATGCTGCAGACATTAACGTTAGCGAGGAGGAGGCTGAGAGCCTGCTTAATAGAGTGACAGAATACTTTTCGTCAAGAGGTTTTCCATTTGTGTGCTTTCGAATTTCCCCACTAACTCGTCCGAGAGCGTTC
>Ga0078972_1011186_pt1 | contig 16223 bp, 19 predicted proteins | sample YelNatPaOPGAMG01_FD_67568 | JGI IMG/M metagenome (GOLD analysis project Ga0078972, IMG submission 67568) | Hot spring thermophilic microbial communities from Obsidian Pool, Yellowstone National Park, USA - OP-RAMG-01 (SPADES assembly) (version 2) | ecosystem: Environmental > Aquatic > Thermal...
ACTGGTTGAGGTGGTTTTATAGAACCCATAAGTTAATCCACCCATTCAATTTTTATTCCTGATTTTTTTAATAGAGCAGATGTCACCCCTTTTTCTCCACAGGATGGACTTCTTGATTTCAGAAATGCCTTTTTTATTTTATGTTTCAATGCAAGTTCAAGTGCAGTTTTTGCCCCTTTTATGAAATTTTTTGTGACATCTTTGCCTTCTTCATTTACCACCTTTGCTCTACCAATAAGTACATCTCTGCCGTTCTTTGAGTCAGTGATAAACGATTTTTTCCGAGGAGTAGGTAAATTTCCTGACTGCTCAGGGCAAACTGGAATTATTCTGTAAAATTTTCCTATTGATTCCTTAAATTTAGCATCAAGAACTTTCCCATCATATCTACATTTTTTTCTGCAAAGACAGGCACTTACGAGGACTTTTTCTTTCATTGAATTTTCAGGTTCATCTTCCGGAATGTTTTTTCTTTCTTATTTTCTATGTCTTATCTTTATCCAAACAAGGAAAGGCCAAATCAAAATTGATAAAATTATGTTTCGCTCTGTAGATTAAAGAATATCTGAAAAAATGTTTTGGCTTATAAAAAGCATCTGTAAAAATGTGTACAGTGAAACCAATAAAAATACCTATTAAAATCTTTGAAGGAAAAAAATAAACTAAAACAGCAAGAATAAGCAATAATTCAAAGGAATGCAAAAAGAATATATATTTTTTTATCTGATGATAATTGCATTTATAAAAAAAATCTTTGATGTCAAATTTAATTTTTCTTTCACAGTAAAAATAATCAAAAATATGGTCAATGTCAATAAAAATTCCTGAAAGGAAACTAATCAAAGCAATTTCTTCTGACTTAGACACAAAATAAACTGCTGTGCTTACTACTGCTGAAATTGGTATGTGCGCTTCTATTCGCATTTTAATTTTTTATTTTACAAGCCATATGCCCACTATTATCAACAATGTCCCTAAGATTCTTGAAAAGGTTAACTGCTCTCGCAAAAATATCACACTCAAAAGTGCAGTTACAAGTGGATAGGTTGCCGCAAGCGGAACTATCTTTGATGTCTGACTTATCTGTAGCGCCTTGTAATATGTAAAAACACCAAGACATCCAGCAAATATTCCACTTAATGCAAAATATATAAAAGACCTGAAATCTATCTGAAGAAATTCTTTTGTCTTTCCACCTAAAAATGTTATTGCCAACAGTACAAAAGTTATTGTTATACTTCTTGAAAGATTTCCTAAAAAGGGAGACGAATTTGAAAGAGCAATTTTATCAAATATGGGAGCGATCCCCCAGAAAATTACTGTCAAAACAAGTAAAATTGTTAACACTATATCATACCTCCATTTTTGTAATTTTCAAATATTGAGCAACTACATTCTGTAAAAATATTTCACACAAGATATTCATATTGAATTCTTTTCATACTTCTAAAAATATTCAACTTCACATAGGGGCACTTTTTTTCAAGTTCAGAAATCAGACCTTCAATATATTTTCTTCTTGAATTATCAAAAAAAGGGCAGGTGCTAGTGGTATAAGGTATATTCGCTTCTTTTGCATAATCAAGAATTGCCTTTTCTTTTATATAAACCATCGGCCTTATAATAAAAATTTTGCCTTGAAACATTGAGATTTTTGGTGGCATTGTAGAAATTTCACCATAATAAAATAAATTCATTAAAAATGTCTCAACAATATCGTCAAGATGGTGAGCAAATGCAATTTTTCTGCAATTGTATTTTTCTGCAAGTTTAAACAAAATTTTTCTTCTGTTCCAGGAACACCAGAAGCAATAACTTAACTTTTTATCTTTTTTTTCAGGAAGGTGTGTTCTTTCAATGTAGTATTCAAGTTGAAGTGATTTGAAATATTGTTCAAGTATATCTAAATTTTGGCCGAAGTTCCCAAAATCAACACAAACAGGAATAATATCAAAATCAAATGGTATTTGTTTTTTTTTGAGTAGAAGCAATCTCAAAAGTGAGACACTATCTTTCCCGCCAGAAACAGCAACGAGCACTCTGTCGCCTGGCTCAATCATTTTATAGTCATAAATTGCCTTACCAATTTTCTTAAGGAGAAAATTTTCAAGTTTGGTGCCAAGTTTTATTATTTTAGGTGTTTTTTTAGACGAAAAAGTAACGAGATGCTCCATTTCATTCTTTTATAATTTTTACCCAGACCTTGCGATTGCGAGGACCATCAAACTCACAAAGAAAAATTCCCTGCCAAGTGCCAAATTTCAGAGAATTGTTTTCAATAAAAACACAAACACTATTTCCTATTAATGACGATTTTATATGAGCAGATGAATTTCCTTCAGAGTGAGAATAGTCATCATCAAAAGGCACAATCTTATTTAATTCCATCTGAATATCTTCAATTACACTTCTGTCTGCATTTTCATTTATTGTTATACCTGCAGTAGTATGTGGAACATAGATATAACAAATACCATTGTCAACTTTGGTTTCTCTTACAATTTTCTGAATTAAATTTGTAATTTCAATAAACTCTGTTCTTCTGTGAGTAGTAATAGAAATCTCTTTAAGCATATTAAGGTAGTACTTTATAGACAATGTCACCTTTTCTGGCACGTTCTTTGACTTTTATTCCTACATTGTCGCCCTTTTTTGCTTTTTGAACTGAGACATGTTCAATCTGCATTGACTCTACTGTCTGAGTAAAATCAGTTGTATGTCCCTTGACATGAATTGTATCACCCAATGATATTTCTTCTTCAAGTTTTATTGCAATTACACCAACATGACTGAAAAAGTCATCTACTACACCTAACCTTAATTCCATCTTCTCACCTCCTTCTGTGAGGAGTTCTGCCAAGTAGTTCTTATTTTGTAATTACACTTTGATTATAGCCAAGTATTTTCTTTATACCAATTATATGTAATTTTAATTCCAGTTTCAAGGTCTGTAAACTTGAAACCAAAATCTTTTTCCGTGTTAGAAGGATCGGAGACCCAACATTCTTGAGTAAATTCTTTTACTTTATCCCTATTCAATTTTGAAGGTTTATTTTTTAATCTCATGAATAATTCTGAAGCAAGTGCTATTGTTTTTACAGTCCAAGCAGGAACAACAAATATCTTTATATTTTTTTGAGAAATCCTTTCTATTGTTTTGCCTATTTCCTGCCATGTATATGCTCTGTTTTCTGCAAGAAAATAAATGTCTTTTTGAAATTTCTCTTTCTGTGTTAGCATATCGCATATTTCAACAACATCCTTAACAAAAACCATCTGGATAAAAGAGTTCTTTTTACCTGAAAGAATTGGAAAAATTCCTTTTTCTGCAAACTTAAAAAATGGCAAGAGGTCAGTATCACGAGGACCATATACAGCAGCGGGTCTCAGGATAGTCACGGCCAATTTATCTTTAAAACTTAAGACCTCTTTTTCGCCAAGGAGTTTACTTCTTCCATAGTCAGATACAGGGCATTCTTTTTCATTTTCTCCTTTAATTGGGCCCATAGCCGCTTGAGAAGAAATGTAAACAAATCTCCTTATATCTGGATTATATTTATACACTGCTTCAACTAAATTTTTTGTGCCAATATGATTTATCTTATAATATTCTTCGGGCTTTAAAACTCTTAAAACAGCAGCACAGTGAAAGACAAAATCAACTCCTTCAATCGCTTGAACAAGTGTGTCTGGCTGAGTTATATTCCCGTAAAATAACTCCACTGGTTTATTTTTCAACCAGGTCACATTCTTATGAACAAGACATCTCACCTGATGTCCTTTCTGAATGAATTTTTCAACAATATGACTGCCAATAAAACCATTTGCTCCTGTAATGAGAATTTTCATGTTTTTTGCGAAATCCTTTCAGGGCTGGTTTATTTACTCTTCAAAGTAGTAGACGAGATCTTTTTATCTAACCCCAACTTTTGTTTAGCTTTTCGTACTTCTTCTTGAATTTCTTCAATTGTCATATTCTTCCATTCTATTTCGAGGAGATATCCAATATAGTGAAGCTCTTGTAATGCTTTGTTACCTGGGAATTCACGTTTTGCTCTTTCAAGTGCTTTCTTTTTGTCTTCTTCAGTTGGTATTTGTTTTGGCATAATTATTTTTTTATATTATCAAATTTTACCAGCAAAATCAAATCGGCTCAGCCCTTCGCGGCAAAATAACTTTAACATCTCTTCAATCTCTTCCAACCGGTCTTTTACCATCCTTCCTGTGCTCCTTTTTAGCCATTTTTATCCATTCTTTTTGCCACATGGGCCTCTACTATATATATAACAAGAAAATTTTAAAAAAGCGGACATCACCTTTCCCCAAAAAATGATTTTTATTTACTTTTTTCCGTCGGAAATGGAGGTATAGAAGGGATTTTTTGCCACCAGACAAAAATTTGTCCGGATTCTTCGGCGTATTATATTCTATTATCTATTTTTTATCTTCTCATGTTCTCGCTAACATGAGAAGTTCTTTAGTGACCGAAACAGCCAATCTGGCCCTATCTTTTTCTGATTTGATTGATTTGGAGTTATGAAATTATTTCTAAAAACTTCTTAGGTGTTATAATGGGAATTTTTCTAAACGATTTAAGGGTAAGTAAATCTTCGTCACCAGTAACTATAAAATCGGCTTTTCCTGCGATAGCACATTCAATGATAATATTGTCTTTCGGGTCCCGACAGATATCTATTTTAACTGTTGATTCAACTTTCTGTGCCTTCCGGAGTACGTGTTCTATTAACTCATCAATTTCTTCTTTAGTAAATTCAAATTTTGCCAGAATTAAAGTGCTTTTTAGTTCCGTTACCAGGTTTTCCGATATAACTAATTGAAATTTATCCTCTTTGAGAAATTCGTATATCTGCTGGCAGGATTTACTGCCAAGAAGAGCGCTGATAAATATATTGGTGTCAACGACGATTTTTTTCATAAAGTTCCTGACGAACCCGTTCGCAGATTCTGTTGATTTGGGCTTGTGTAACTTTATTTTTTTGGGCGTTTTTACGCATTTTGCTGACAAGTCGATCCATTCTAATAGCCCAAAGTTTCCGTTCCAGTTCTTTTTGTTCAGCAGGACTCATTTGCCGAATCGCCTGTTCAATCTGTTCTGGTTTAATTTCAATAGCAATTTGTGGCATAATCTCACCTCCAATAATACTATACCAAAAGCAAAAATATTTGTCAATGATGCGAATCAAATCATCTATAATCTAACCTTCGGTTAGATTTTTAAATGACTTGACAGGGTGTGCAACTTTTCAGGGGGTCAGTATAACTCCTGGCCAGAACCAGAAGCCATTAACAAGTGCCCTGAGTAGTCCTCACAAGCACCAACTAACTAATCAAATAACATTGCTCTAAACACTTAAATAATACCTCGCAATTTTTTCCATTTCCAACAACTTGACTTACTCATCTGGTGTCCAAAAAGTGTCCATGTTATAACCAAAATCGTTAAAATCGGTATATACCCATACAAATAAAAAAACTCCTATTTTCCGTCGGAGTTTCCATCTTTCGTCGGAAAATCAGTGGTGTCCTTGATGTCGTTATCTCAGGGCTGGTCTATAAATTCAGGGTTGAAGTATGTGCCTTATACTTTTATCAATTTCATATTTTGCTTTTTTAAGATTCAACAAAACCTCGTAAGGAACTTTTTCGGTTCCAATAAGAGGAGGTTCAGCACCTATTGGGCCATGACAATCACTTCCACCTGTAACAACCAGATCAAACTCTTTCGCCAGGTTCATAAATAATTTTCGAGCTTTCTCAGGATGTTTACTGTGCCAGGACTCTATCCCTTTGAGACCAAATTTAACAAGTTTTCTTATAAGATTTTTATTTCCATAATTACCATAAAATGGATGCGCAAGAACTGGTATCCCGCCAATTCTTTTTATCATTCTTATCGCATTCTCAGGTTTCAGACTAAACTTCGGAACATAAGCGGGTCTGCCCCATCCGAGATACTTATCAAATGCCTCCTGAACGCTACCTATATATCCTTCTTCTAACAAAAGTTTTGCAATATGAAGTCTGCCAATTGAGCCCGTGCCAAATTTTAACAGTTTCTGTTCGTCTAATTTTATACCAATTTGAGTTAGTTTCTCAAGGATGTGAATCGCGCGCCTTTCTCTCGTAGTTCTAAATAACTTTAACTGTTCCTGAAACTGAACATTTTCCCAATTAATAAAATATCCGAGGATATGCATTTCACCTTCAGAAGAATTTTTTAATTCAACAGAAAGTTCTACTCCAGGAATAACCTCAACTCCTCTTTTAACACCCTCTTTTATGGCAGGTAAAATACCATCAGTAATATCGTGGTCAGTTATAGATATTGCAGAAAGACCAACTTCCTGTGCATATCTTACAACTTCTTGTGGTGTGAAACTTCCATCAGAAAAGTTTGTGTGAATGTGCAGGTCAACAAATAGTTCTTCCATTTTGACTTGAAAATTACAAAAGTTCTGCTGCTAAACTGGCAAGGGCGCTTCTTTCACTGCGAGTAAAATTTATATGACCAAAAATTTCCTGTCCCTTAAAACATTCAACAAGATAAGTTAGGCCGCTTGATGTGGCATCCAAATAAGGATTGTCAATCTGATAGGGGTCTCCTGTCAAAACAACTTTTGTTCCTTCTCCCGCTCTTGAAATTATTGTTTTTACTTCGTGCGGGGTAAGATTTTGTGCGTCATCAATTATTATATATTGTTGTGGAAGACTTCTGCCTCTAATAAAAGTAAGTGCTTCAATTTCAATAAGACCTGAATCAAAAAGATAATTTAGCGTTTGTTCAATTGGCTCTTGAGGCCTTGCTCTGTCAATCAAAAAATCAAGATTGTCATAGATTGCGCCCATCCAGGAACTGAGTTTTTCTTCTTTTGTGCCAGGTAAATATCCGATGTCTCTTCCCATTGGCACTACTGGCCTTGCAACTAAAAGATGTCTGAACTGTTTTTCTTCTACAACTTTCTGTAATCCACATGCAAGAGATAACAATGTCTTGCCTGCACCCGCAATTCCAATAAGAGTAACAAGTGTAATCTCGTTACATAGAAGTAGTTCCATAGCAAATCTCTGCTGAACATTTAGTGGTCTAAGACCCCACGGCTGCGGATTTTGATGAAACAGGGGAACAAGTTTTTCATCCTTTTTAGAATATTTTGCAATTGCACTTTTTGATGGATTTGAACTATCTTTAAGAATAAAAAATTCGTTTGGAAAAATTTTCCCTAATTCGCCAAGTTTTTTTAATTCTAAATATTTATTCCTGTAAAATGAGTCAAAATCTCCAGTAGAAATTACAACTTCTCTCCAGCCGTTGTAAAGTTCTTCCAATTTAACTTTTTCTTTTTCATAGTCCTGCGCTACAAGTCCAAGTGCCTCTGCTTTTATTCTGAGATTTATATCTTTTGAAACAAAAATTACCCTTTCGCCCTTATTCTGAAGAGAAATAGCAACTCCGAGTATTCTGTGGTCTGCTTTTGAAGTTACAAAATTATAAGGAAGTTGAACTTCCTGGTCAAGTTCAACTTTAACTATCCCGCCTGAATCAAGTTTTATACCTTCTGAAATTTTACCCTTTTTTCTTAAAGAGTCAAGGATTCTTGAAACAGTTCTGACATTTCTACCGCGTTCGTCTCCAGTTTTCTTAAACTGGTCAAGTTCTTCAATTACAGTCATAGGGATTACAACTTTGTTATCTGCAAAAGAAAAAATCGCCTGCGGGTCGTGTATAAGAACATTAGTGTCAAGAACAAATGTTTTCATATTGCCATGTCTCCTTTTATTTTCCATGATTTAGAATTTATACAAAAGTCCTACTGAAAATTTTAAATCCTGTGAGTCATCTGTAAGGCCCAAAAGTAAACTTGAGTAGAAATCAAAATGCTTGTCAACAGTGTATTTCACACCGGGGGCAATATACAGTTCACTGTAAGAACTCCCTTTTATATTTTTACCATCGACTTTCCTTGGTGCATGGTTTATTCCTTTAAGTTCTCCAAAAATGTCAACATCTTTCTGTAAAGGATACTCAACACCGAAGATATATAAAAATTCATTCCCATATTTCACCTCTTCTGGATTTTCAGTATTAATCTTATAGCCAAGTAAAATATGGCCATAAATATTGTCAAGTTTTTTCTTTGTTAACCAGTCAATTGTTATGCCAACTCCTCCTGTTCCAAGCCCTTTCTTATAGTCGGCAGTTGGAAGAGAAAAACCAAATTCAAAACCTATGTCTATTGGAAAAATATACTTTGTACCAATTGAAAAATCGCTTATCCCTGTTTCCGAAGCATAAGAGACAATACCAAGAGACATTCCCAATTCAGTTCTCTTAGCAAGTCCATAAGTAAAAATAGCGGGTAATTCAAAAGAATCTTCAGGTTTTCCCCCAGTCCCAATTGTAACATCCATTGCAAGATTATAGAAATTTGTTTTTAATACTTCTATATCAATCCCAGGCCTGTATATCTCCAAAAAATTGACACGAGCAAAAAGAGATTCAACTGAAAAAATAAAAAATAAAAATGCTAAAATTTTTTTCATTTTGTCCTCCGCGGTTCAACTATCAAATACGAACTTTCAAAATCTCTAACTTTTATCGGTTCTTTGAGATTGTTGGGATCCAAAATAATCTTCCCATCCACAAGATAATTGTATGCATATTTCCCTGGTGTAATCTTCAATGTGATATACCAGAGATTTTTATCTTTTCTTTGAAGTGGTTGGGGAGTCCAATTATTAAATTCTCCAATTATTGAGACAGATTTTGCTTTTGATGAGCGATATTGAAATAAAATGTTTCTGAATTCAGGTGTTTCTTCTTTCTCTGGTGTCTTGACTTTTTCTGTGGATATTGGAGCAATTTCTTTTTTTGCCTCAACAGGAATTTTTTCTTCTATTTTTTGATATTTTACTTTTTCCGTTTCAAATTTCTGCCTTGTAATATACTTGCTATATCTATCTATAAAAACAAAAACAGCAAAAATAAGAACAACGACATTTACCATTAAAACCAGGACTAAATTTTTCTTATCCATTTCTAAACTGTATTTAAGCGGAGGACGGGATTTGAACCCGCGACGTCAAGCTTGGGAAGCTTGCATTCTACCGCTGAATTACCTCCGCATTTTTGCACTTCTGACTTTAGAATATTACAAAATAATAAACAAAAAATCAACTTTGAAATTCCTTTTATTTTTAGGTATAATAAAACTATGTCAATACTGAAATTCCTCAATATAGAAACCATAGACTTCAGGCACAAAGTCAACAAAAGAGAACTCAGAGCACAAATCTGGAAACCCTTTAATATAAAAAACAAAAAAATTCCTCTTATTGCTTTTGATGTGGGTCTTCAATATAGAATCTGGGATATTCCATTATTTGCATGTGTAATGGCAAAATTGGGCTTTGCTGTAGTGGGAACCGAATACAGCAGAATAGAAATAGCCAGAGGAGAAATAAAAGATATTGTAAATGTGATAAAGTTTTCACAACAAAATTTTAATTTTTTAGATGGCAGCACGATTCTCGTAGGTGTGAGTATGGGCGGAGCCACCATGTTAAATATCGCATCAAAGTATGAAAATGAACTGAATATAAAAGCAGTCGTTGCTCTTGCTCCTTTTGCTGACTTGGCAAGGGCCTATTACTATGCAATAGCATTCGTAAAAACTACTCCTAAGAAAGACCCAAGGGTGAGTTTACTTAAACTTTACTTAAAACATACCTATGTTGTACCACATATAAATCCGGAAGAATATAAGTTAAGGTCACCCTCAAATTTTGTTCCATTTATAAATTGTCCTGTGTTGTTAATTCATGGCAAAAACGACAAAATAGTCCCTGTTGACCATTCACTTGAACTTTATTATAAAATGTTGTATCTCGGCAAGAATGTAGAACTGAGATTAGTTCCTGGAGAAGGAATACACACACCTCTTTTGCTAAAAGAACATATCAAAAGATTTAATTTTATTGGCTTTTTACAATCACTTTTTTATACAGTGTGTTTCCTTAAGAAGTTTAGGTAGTATTTTTTCTATAAGTTTAAGTGCTTCTTCAGTTGTAGATATTTTTCCAATTGATTGATTCTCGCGAACAATATTTAGAATTTTTCCTATAATAGGACCCTCTTCAAGGCCAAATCTTTCCATAATTAAATAACCATCCACAAGCTTTGGCTGTTCTAATTTTTTCTTATATTCAAAAAATTTTTTTGATAATTTCTCTACAAAATTGTTAAACATATTTATATCTCTGGAGCATGCTAAAATTCCTATATACGACATTCTATCCGCTTGAGAAATCAATAGCAGATCAATTGAGACATCCCCTAAATCATTGAAGAATCTATAAATTGCCTTATCCGTTAAAATTTTTGCTGAACACAAATTGCCAGGACGCATATGATTCTGGACAATTTTCTCTGCAATTTGAATATCCTTAGAACTAAATCTTAATCTTTTTAACAAATCTTTTATTTTTTTTGCACCAAGTTTTTCATGACCAAAAAACCTTGTTCTTCCTTTGATCTTTTTGACTGACTCTGGCTTTGCAATGTCATGAAAAAGTGTTATAATTTTCAGAAGGGGGACTCTTGGCCAGATATGCTTTATTATTTTTTCACTTAAATCTTTTTTGGAAAAAAATTTCCCTGGTGAACTCAAAATTTCTTCAAATCTATACAAACTTAACTTTGAATGTTGCCACAACCCTTCAGGATGAAAATAAAACTTTTTAGAACTCGTTTTCATAACCTTAATCTCAGGAAAAATATAATCCATAAGCCCCTGTTTATCCATCTCAAGAACAATTTTATAAGAATTCTCCGTAGAAAAAATCTTTTTTAGTTCGTAATTTATTCTTTCTTTTGCAGAACTTAGAATTAAATGAGCGTATTTTTTTATATATCTTTTAGTTTTCTCTTCAATAGAAAATTTTAACTCTGCAGAAAGCCGGTATGCTCTAAGCAGTCGCAAAGGGTCATCTATAAAAATTTTCTCAGAGACCATTCTTATTTTTTTGTTTTTTAAATCTTTAAAACCTCCAAACGGGTCAAAAACCGAATCTTTATTGAAATATGTTATGGGTAATTCTTTCGCAATAGTGTTTACGGTGAAATCTCTCTTTGTCAGGTCTTCAAAAATGTCTTTACCTTTCATAGATGAAAAATCAAAAGTATACTGCTGGTTTTCAATTTGAACAACAACTCTATAAATTCTATTAATGTCATCAAGAACAACCAATTTCCCATCAAATTTTTTTGCTATTTTTTTACTGAATTTCAAAACATTTTTATTGACAACAAAATCCAAATCTAAAGGAAACTTTTTGAGAAATATATCTCTGATTGCCCCACCCACAAGATAGACCCTTTGCCCAGAAAGAATTTCGTCAGAAATAGAACTTAGAATACTTTTAATTGTTGTGTTTAGTTTATACATGGGAAAAGTTTATCAATTTGTTTAGCCCAATAAATTGGGTAACTACATTCAACAAGAATTTCATTCACGATTATGTCTTATTATAATATTTAATTTTTGATAAATCAAATTTTTTACAGGATGAAGCGACCTCAAAATGAATTTCAACTTGACAGGACTTTATAAGTGTAGGAACACTTTGACAAAAAGAAAAATTTTTGTTATTATTCTTAAAAAGACAATGCCGGTGTAGCTCAGGGGTAGAGCAGGCGCCTTGTAAGCGTCAGGTCGGAGGTTCGAATCCTCTCGCCGGCTTGCGATAAAAATGTATAAGAGAAAATATGTTAGAATACCTGTAACAATTTTAGTTGACTTATATCCACCCGATTCCTCGGTAAAAAAGGGAAGGGGCTGTATTGTTAACCTAAGTTTAGGTGGAATGGCAATAGAAACAGAAGCAGAACTTGAACTCAACTCTGAAATTTTTCTGAGAATAAACCTGCCTTCTGACGGAAAATCTGCAATCTTAGATGTTTTTGCAAATGTTATAAGACAACAACAGATTGGAAATTTATACCACTATGGGCTCAGGTACACAAGAATTAACTTCTTTGAAAAACTTAGATTGAGAAGTTTTATAAAAAGATGGATCAAAACCCATAAAGAAAAATGAAAAAAGCAGATGCCATTGGTATTATACTTGCCGCCGGTAAAGGAACAAGAATAAAATCAGAAACGCCAAAAGTTCTACACCCTGTTTGGGGAATCCCTTCTGTTTTAAGAGTATGCAACGCAGTAAGAAAAGGACTTGGATGTAAAAAACTTGTAGTTGTTGTCGGGAAAAAAGCAGAAGAAGTTATAGGTTTATTAAATAAGAAATCAAAGGATATAATTTTTGTCTATCAGAAAGTTCAAAAAGGGACAGGACATGCGGTCAAAACTGCAATAAACAGTCCTGTGTTTAGGAAGTTTAATGGAAACATTTTTGTTTTTCCAGGCGATGCAGGACTTATAGATGAAGAAACTGTCCGAAATTTCAAAAATAGATTTGAAAAAAGTAATTGTGACCTTATGATGTTAACAGGAAAATATGAAGGCGAACCTGAAAACAACCCCTATGGCAGAGTTATAAGAGATGACAACAAGGTTATTGGGATTTTGCAGGCAAAAGATATTTTGAATATGTCTCCTGAACAAAAGTACGGACCTTTCACAAGACAACAACTCATAGAAAACAATGAATTTGATTCTGGTATGTTTGCGTTTAAATCAATTTTCTTAAAAAAATATATTAAAAAACTCAAACCAAAAAATGTGCAGAAGGAACTCTATATAACAGACCTTGTTGAAATTTATAACAGAGAAGGTCTTAAAGTTGGTGCATTTCAATATCCAAATAACGATGTTCTTCTTGGATTCAATTCAAGAAGCGACCTTAAAAAAATGGAATCAATATTGAGGAAAAAATATTTTGAAATATTAAAAGACATAATAACAATTGAAGATGAAGAAAATTTTTATATTGATGAAGAAATTGTAAAAGACATAGTTAAAATGGATAAAAAGGGGATACCTGTTGATATTACACTCGGAGAAGGATGTTACATTTCAAAAGGAGTCCAACTTAGCCCCGGGGTAAAAATAGGTAAAAATTCTGTGCTTGATGGAAATATTTTTCTTGGAAAAAAAGTCAACATTCATGAAAATGTTCATATTTCAACATATCCTGACCAGAAACTTTTTATTGGAGATAACACAGAAATTTTTGGTGGAAATATTATAAAGGGAAGGGTTTATATAGGAAAAGACACAAGAATAGAAGCAGGAGTAAGAATCACAGGCAGTGACGAAAATCCAACAGTTATAGGCGACAATTGCATAATTAAAGGCACAACATATATTTTTGGTTCAGTAATTGAAAAAGAATCAAAAGTTCAACACTGTGTTTTGATAAATCAACATGTAAAGAAAGGTGTTATTAAATATATCCTACCAGAATCAGAAGGGACTAACCTGCTTACTCAATTAAGGACCTAACAAGTGAAAAATTATATTTTTTAATATCTAACTTCGCCGAGCAATCCTGTCAGATACATGCTCAATAAATTGAGCAACTACATTATTCCACGGTAACAGATTTTGCAAGATTTCTTGGTTTGTCAACATCACATCCAAGTTTTACTGCAATGTGGTAGGCAAGTAATTGTAAAGGAAGAACAAAAACGATTGGTGTAATATCTTCATAACAAGAAGGCAAATAAATTACCTTCTTTGATATATCTTTAATTTTTGTGTCACCTTCATTGGCAATAGATATAATTATTCCTTTTCTTGCAACAACTTCCTGAATATTGCTGAACATTTTCTGATAAAGTGAGTCCTGAGGAATTAGACATACTACAGGGACTTTCTCATTCACAAGAGCAATGGGGCCATGTTTAAATTCTCCTGCAGGATAGCCAGTTGCATGTATATATGAGATTTCTTTAAGTTTGAGTGCACCTTCAAGAGCATTTGGATAGTTTAGCCCCCTTCCAAGAAAAATAAAGTCCCTGCACTTGTGATATTCTTCTGCACATTCTAAGATTACATCCTGATTTTTTAGAACTTTTCTCATTATATGTGGAATTTCTTTAAGTTTAGAAAGTTTTTCCTTTATTTCATCATCTGATAATACATAGTGAAGTTTGCCAAGATATAAAGAAAAAAGATAAAGTGCAACAAGTTGTGCTGTATATGCTTTTGTAGATGCAACACCTATTTCTGGCCCTGCCATAATTGGAATTATTCCATCTGACTCTCTTGCAATAGTGCTTTTTGTAACATTTACTATTGAAAGAACTTTTATGAATTTACTCTTTGCTTCTCGCAAACCGGCAAGTGTATCTGCTGTCTCACCTGATTGGGAAATTGCAAGCATAAGCGTATCACCTTCAATAACAGGGTTTCTGTATCTGTATTCAGAAGAAATATCAACCTCTGTGTGAATATGAGCATATTTTTCTAACCAGAATTTCCCTACAAGGCCTGCATGCCAGGATGTTCCACAGGCCTGAATAATTATTCTTTTTACTTTTGAAAGGTATCTCTGGTCAAGTCCTATTTCATAAGGGATAAGCGAAAAATCAGGACCTATTCTTTTAGATAAAACATCTTCTATTACCTGCGGCTGTTCATATATTTCTTTTAGCATAAAATATTCGTAGTCGCCTTTATCCAGACGAGATGACTCCCAGGCAATTTGTTCAACTTCTTTCTTAACCGGTTTCCCTTCAAAATTTATTGTTTCAACTTTATCTTTTGTTATACAGGCAATTTCGCCATCTTTCAAATGTAGGACATTCCTTGTAAGAGGTAAAAGCGCAGGTATATCTGATGCAATAAAATTTTCTCCTCTACCAAGACCAATTATTAAAGGACTGCCATGGCGAGCAACAACTATCTTATCTGGTTCTTTTTCACTTATAACACAAATTGCAAAGGCACCTTTAAGTTCCTTAACTGCACATCTTGTTGCTTCAACAAGACCCCTGTCAATATATTTTTCAATAAGATGAGGTATTACCTCTGTATCTGTTTCAGATTCAAAAATATGTCCTTCTTCTATGAGTTTTTCTTTTAATAAAAGATAATTCTCTATTATTCCATTGTGAACAACAGCAATTTGTTCTTTACAATCAGTATGTGGATGAGCATTTATTTCTGATGGCTCTCCATGGGTTGCCCAGCGAGTGTGGCCTATTCCAATATTTCCACCAAGAGGATTTTCCTTCAAACATTCATCAAGAACTTTTAGTTTACCTTTTTTCTTACATATACCAAGTTCACCGTCAAGAATTGTAGCAATGCCAGCAGAATCATAACCTCTATATTCAAGTCGTTCAAGACCTACAATCAAAACGGAATCTACAAACTTATCTCCTACATAGCCAACTATACCACACATTTCATTAGCCTTCTTTTAAGATTTCTTCAATCTGAATAAGAATTTCATTATTTAATTCAGTTGCTTTCTTTTTACTTTTTGATTCTGTAATTATTCTGACAACCGGTTCTGTACCTGACCGTCTAACATGAACCCAGGAATCAGAATAATCAACTCTAATTCCATCTGAGAGGTCTATTTTTTCATTTTTATATTTTTTTTGAAGTTTTTCTATTAATTTAACTGCAACTTTTTTGGGACATTCAATTTTTCTTTTCTCTATATAGTATTTTGGGATTTTATCTGCTAGTTCTGAAATTTTCTTACCTGTTTCTGCCATATATTGAAGAACAATCGCAATTCCAACTAAACTGTCTCTTCCATAATGGACTGCGGGATATATTATTCCACCGTTGCCTTCTCCACCTATAACTGCATTAACTTTTCTCATTTTTTCTACAACATTTACTTCACCTATTGGCGTTTTTATTACATTACATCCATATTCATTTGCTATATCATCAACTGCTCTTGTAGTTGACATATTTATTACAACCGGCCCTTTTTTCTTATTCAATATATATTTTACAGCAAGAGCAATAGAATTTTCTTCTCCGAGAATCTCACCTTTTTCTGATACAATTGCAAGACGGTCTGCATCAGAATCCTGAGCAAAACCAATATCTGCCTGAACTTCAAGTACCTTATAGGAAAGGTCTTTAAGATTTGAAGGGACTGGTTCTGGATTGTGAGGAAATTTGCCTGTTGGTTCACAGTAAAGTTTAATAACTTCACAACCGAGTTTTTCTAAAAGAATTGGAGTTATAACGGAGCCAGCAACATTGCAGGAATCA
>Ga0078972_1011187_pt1 | contig 16221 bp, 11 predicted proteins | sample YelNatPaOPGAMG01_FD_67568 | JGI IMG/M metagenome (GOLD analysis project Ga0078972, IMG submission 67568) | Hot spring thermophilic microbial communities from Obsidian Pool, Yellowstone National Park, USA - OP-RAMG-01 (SPADES assembly) (version 2) | ecosystem: Environmental > Aquatic > Thermal...
GCCTTATTTCTCCCTCCCCCCTGGTGGGGGAGGGAGCCTTATTTCTCCCTCCCCCCTGGTGGGGGAGGGTTGGGGTAGGGGGGGGATTGTACCCAATTCAACCGTTCCCAGTATACGTGGTCGCAAATGGCGGTTTCGGACTGTTGGACTCACCGAACGCTACACCACGCCTCTGCGGCCTGGATGGACATTGCCCCTGCATTTTTACGGAGTGCGTCTGCAATGGATACTTCCCTGAACTACCTGCCGCGTTTGCCGCACCGCAAAGATTTTCGCATCGGCTGTATCGGCGCCGGATTCATCATGCGCGATTGCCATCTGATGGCTTATCGTCAGGCGGGTTTCAATCCCGTGGCCATTGCTTCCCGCACGCCAGCCCGTGCTCAGGCGGTGGCGCAGCAGCATGGTATCCCTCGTTGTTACGATACGGTCGAGCAATTGCTCGATGACCCTACAATTGAGGTCCTCGATATCGCTGTCCCGCCGGACAAGCAGCCAGACATTCTCCTTGCGGCCTGTCGTCGCAACGATCACCTGCGCGGTATCTTGGCTCAGAAACCGTTGGCACTTTCGGTCGCCCAAGCCCGGCAGTGCGTCGAGGCCTGTCAGGCCGCCGGCATTACCTTGGCCGTCAATCAGAACATGCGTTATGATCCCTCTGTGCGGGCCATGAAAGATTTGCTTGAGCGTGGCTGGCTTGGCGAGCCTGTGCTCGGCACCATTGATATGCGTGCCATTCCCCACTGGATGCCGTGGAGCGAAGGATTGCCTTCGCTGTCCACGTTCATCATGAGCATTCACCATCTCGACACGTTCCGCTACTGGTTTGGCACCCCCGATCGCGTGTTGGCTAGCACGCGCCCCGATCCGCGCACGCCCTTTCCTCACAGCGACGGTATCAATCTGTATATTCTGGAGTATGACAATGGCTGTCGCGCCAGCGCCTGGGATGACGTATGGACCGGACCGGCGCGCGAGGGCTGCGCTGCGGACATTAGTATCCGTTGGCGCATCGAGGGGACCGAAGGACTGGCGCGTGGCACCATCGGCTGGCCGAGTTATCCTCAACGCACGCCTAGTACGCTCGATTTCGCCACACGCCAGCAAGCGAATGTCTGGCATCAGCCGCGCTGGTCCGCGGTATGGTTTCCCGATGCCTTCATCGGCACGATGGCGCAGCTGCTGTGCGCACTCGAAGAGGGAAGGGAACCGGAAATCAGCGGCCATGATAATCTGCAAACGATAGCTCTGTGCCAGGCCGTCTTCACGGCCGCGCGCGAACATCGCGTTACCACGGTTGCCGAGTTTCTACAGGTCCCAACTTGATAAATTCTCACCACTAATATCGCACTTCTCTCCCCTTGCTATCCGATAGTGTAACCGGCGTCTCCGAGTTTACCGGCAACGACACTGCGCGGGTCCATCCCCTTACTTTTGCTGATTTACGCTGTCCGCTTGTTCGCCCCAGGGCACAGAAAGAGTCTGATGAAGCTGTATCCACGAAGCCGAGGTTGCGTTGCTTGGGTCTTGGCGCTGGCTGGTTTGGTTTGTCTGGCCCTAGGTGTTTTCGCAGGGGAGACAGAACAAGGCCGGCCTTCTCCTGCTCCATCCGGAGAGGATGAAGGAGGGCAGCCGCAGCCCCAGCTGGCGCTGACGCTCAGCGCGGCAGTACAATGGGCGCTGGAACACAATCCGGCGTTGGCTACTTTCCGTCGCAATCGCGGCATCGCCGAAGCCGCTGTTCAAATCGCCCGCCAATACCCCTTCAATCCCATCATCCAAGATTACACGTGGGGGGGCAACGGGCCTGCCGCTGCGGGGGTCACCAATCATGTCTTCAACGAACATACTGCCCGTCTCGATCTGGAATTGCGGCGCCAAGGACGCTATCGCCGCGCCATGGCCCAGAACGCCTTGACGCGCACCGAATGGGAAATCGCCGCTCAGGAACTGCTCGTTTCCATCCAGGTAGCGCGCGCCTTCAACACCTTGCTCTACCGACAGAGCAAGTATCGTCTGTTGGAAGAAGGCTTGCAGCTGACCGAGCAAGTCGCCGACTTCACCAGACAGCTTGTCGAGCAAGGCACGCTGCGCAGCGCCGATTTGTTGCTGGCCCATGCCGATGTGGCAGAAGCGCGGAACTTGTTGGGTCCGGGCCGCAGCGTCCTGATCGTGGCCGAAAACGATCTACGCCGTGCCCTGGGGATGCTCGGCGAGCCCTTCCAGCCAGAGGGCACCTTGGAAAAGGGCTACGTCCCACCGCCGGCCAACGTCTTGATTCAAGCTGGATTGGAGCGCCGGCCCGATCTGCATGCACTAAGGTTCGCCGTGCGCGAGGCAGAGCAACGACTGAAGCTGGAAGTGGCCAACCGTTGGGGCAATCCGTCTCTCGGTCCCGCCTTCGAAGAGAACGAAACCAGCGTCACCTTCGTCGGTATGTGGATGATTTGGCAGCTGCCTGTCCTTAACACGCGCAGAGGCGAAATCCGCCAACGTCAGGCAGAGTTGGCGAGGGCGGCGCAAGCCCTGAAGCAAGGCGAGATCCAAATGCAACAAGACGTGTTCACGGCCCTTGCCCGCCTGGCGCAAGCCGAGGAAGTGGTGAAGAGCTTCGCTACGGAGACGCTGCCCAAACTGCGGCAGACACGCGAAGAGTTCGACAAATTGTACATGGCGGGGCAGCCGGGCGTGGACCTGGCCCGGATCATCGATGTTCGGCGTCGGTTGCTGCGTGCCCGCGACGCTTATCTCGATGCCCTCTTTGAATTGAGCCAGGCGCAAATCGATCTCGCTGCTGCTGTGGCCGATCTGTCCTTCGCCGATTGCCGTCCCGTTTCGCCGGCGCCAGCGGAGCAGGCTGAAAAGCCGGAGCTGCGCATGCCCAAAGCTGGGGAACAACTACCGGCCCCTACTCCGGTCCCCGGTAAATGAGATCAGCGTAAGGCACGTAATAAGCCCTCTGCTTTGTGCAAGGTCTCTTCGTACTCAGCTTCCGGCACGGAATCGGCGACGATGCCGCCGCCTACGGGAAACTGTATCCAGCCGCGCCCAAGGGTGAACGTGCGGATCAAGATGTTCGTATCCATGCTGCCGTCAAAGCTGAGGTAGCCGAGGCTGCCGCAGTAAGGCCCCCGCGCTGTCGGCTCCAATTCGGCGATGATTTCCATGGCCCGAATCTTCGGCGCGCCTGTCACGGAGCCGCCCGGGAATGCCGCCCGCAGCAAATCGATCGGCCCCAGGTTGGGACGCAGCCGGCCAACCACCTCCGAGACGAGGTGATGCACCGTGCGATAGCTCTCCAGTCGGCACACGGCCGGCACCTGGATACTGCCATAGGCACAGACCCGACCGAGATCATTGCGGAGTAAATCAATAATCATGACGTTTTCGGCGCGATCCTTGGCAGAGCCTAACAGGGCGTCTCGCTGATGTGCATCCTCTTCGGGAGTTGAACCGCGTGGCCGCGTGCCTTTGATGGGCCGAGTCTCGACCCAACCCTTCTCCACCCGGAGGAAACGTTCCGGCGAGGCGCTGGCAAGGATAAAATCACCGAGGTCGAAATAGCCGGCAAAAGGAGCGGGATTGTGCAAACGCAAGCGCTGATACAACTCCAGCGGCGTCAGCGAGGCGCGATGAAGCAGACGCTGCGACAAGTTGACCTGGAAACAATCGCCGGCATGGATATATTCGACGGCCCGCCGCACGGCCCCGAGATAGCCGATCCGGTCGAAATTACTGAAAACGCCAGGAAAATGCGGTAAAGGATAAAGGGCCATCGGAGCGGCGGCTGTAAGAGAGCAATCAACCCACCGTTCCTCGGCGGCTGTGCTCTGGACTAACCAACGGCGTACCGCTCGCAGCCGTCGCAAGGCGCGCTGGCGCCTTCGCCCTGGTTCGGTCTCCGGCAGGCCGGTTGAAATGATCCACGCCCGCCGCTGGCTGTGGTCGAAGGCAACCACCCAATCGTAGAAACCAATCGCCAAATCTGGCGCCTGGAATTCATCGCAGTGCGGCCGGGGTAAGCGTTCGAGGTGATGGCACAAATCGTAGCCCCAAAGGCCCGCCGCACCACCCTGAAACGGCGGTAAACCCGCGATTGTCTCGCTATGCCATCGCTGCAACCGTTCGCCAAGGACGACAAAGGGATCGAGCGGGCGACTTTCCTTGTCCTCTCCTAGGATCCGCCCACGGCGAACACATAACCAATCGAAAGGATCGGCTGTTACAAACGAATAGCGTCCTCGTGTTGGATGCGAGTCCGTACTATCCAGAAACAGCACGTGCGAAAAAGAGGCCAAGCGCCGGCACACGTCCCAGGGATCGGGGCAAGGTGTCAACTCCTCCACAAGGGGGACTGCGGGATCGCACCCTGGGGCCGGCGATCCGATCTCTTTGCTTCCGCGCCCTGCCGGATTCGCCGCTCGCTTAGTCATCCCTTTATTTTATCGCAGCAGCCCTCCGCTGAATATGGTCGCTGATCGAACAGGGACGTACTTCTAACCCCCGGCGAGCGGGGGGTGTGAACCCCCCGGGTTGTGCTACCGGGGGGTTCACACCCCTCGCTCGCCAAGATGTCAGATCTCCCCGTGCCCAGCATTAAACAGAGCTGCCCACGGGAGAGTCAGCTGCTGTTTTCGTTTCGTTTTCCTCGATGGTCTTCTGCCGCGTCGGCGAGGGCTTGACGCTCAAGACAGGGCAAGGTGCTTTGCGAATGACCGCTTCGGCCACACTACCCAACAACAGCCGGCTCAATCCCGTGCGTCCATGAGTGCCCATGACGATCACATCGCTATGCGTCTCTTCCGCCGCCCGCAGGATCATGTCTACCGGATCTCCTTCCAAGACCTGTGATTCCACGCGAACGCGATGGGCCTGGCTTTCCAACTGCCGCAGCTTTTCCTGCACTTCCTCGACACTGGGCCAGGTCTCCGCGGGCACAGGGCCGCCAGCGTAAATCACCATCGGCGGAGGAACAACGTGCAGCAGAACCAAACGAGCGTTGTAGTCCCGCGCCAAAGCGCAGGCCACCCGAAAAGCGAACTCCGAGTTTTCCGAGAAATCGGTCGGGTGCAAGATCGTCGTCAGAGGCAACATAATCGCTCTCCTTTTAATTTCTATCGTTTTTGTCCTGATCTCCTCTAGTTCACATTAGGTAGTTGTGCAAAGTATGTGCCGATTCGGGCAAAAGCGTGGTTGGTCGATGGCCCCGATTATCAGGCGCTTTGCGTTGCTGGGCGAAAGAGACGAAGGTCAGTTCTGCAACGACTGCGCCTTTCTGTCACAGCAAGTGAGCGGTCTCGGCCAAACTGCATCGACTCCTCTTGTCTAAACCCAATCTGCCACGCCACAATACAAACCTCGTGCGCCCGGCGCCCTCAATAGGAAAGGAAGAAGCGATGCACGAAACCATACTGCAATCGATCGGCTGGACGCCCCTGGTCCGCTTGCGTCGTTTGGCTGCGGACGTACCGGCGACGGTGTGCGTCAAGATGGAATCACTCAATCCCGGCGGCAGCGTCAAGGACCGCGTTGGCATGGCCATGATCCAAGAGGCCGAGCAGCGCGGCTGGCTGCGTCCGGGCGGCACCATCATCGAGGCCACCGCCGGCAATACCGGGGCAGCCCTGGCTATGGTCGCCGCCGTCAAAGGCTATCGCTGCATCTTTGTGCTGCCTGACAAAATGTCACGCGAGAAAATCGCCTTGCTCAAGGCGTATGGCGCCGAGGTCGTTATTACGCCGACTGACGTGGCCCCCGATTCGCCGGAGAGCTACAACGGCGTCGCCGATCGTCTGGCCCGCGAGATACCGGGGGCCTGGCGGCCCAACCAGTTCACCAATCTCGCCAATCCGGAGGTCCATTATCGCACGACCGGTCCGGAGATCTGGGAGCAGACCGAGGGGCGGATCAGCGCCTTGGTCGCCGGCGTCGGTACCGGCGGCACTATCTCCGGCGTGGCCCGCTACCTCAAAGAACGCAATCCCGAAGTCAAAATCATCGGCGCCGATCCCGAAGGCAGCGTGCTCTCAGGTGGCTCACCCAAGCCGTGGAAGGTCGAGGGCATCGGCGAGGACTACGTGCCCAAAACGTTCAATAGCCAACTTGTGGATGAATGGGTCCGCATCAGCGACGCCGAATCCTTCCACACGGCGCGGGCCTTGGCGCGGCGCGAGGGGATTTTGGCCGGCGGCTCCAGCGGCACCAATGTCGCCGCCGCTTTGCGCTATGCCCGTCGTCTGACGCGCGATCAGCTCGTCGTCGCTCTGGTGTGCGATACCGGGAGGAATTATCTCTCCAAATTCTTCGACGATCAATGGCTGGCCGACAACAAATTGTTGTTGAAAGAGCAGCCGGCCCATTCGCTTGGCGACTTGCTCAAGACGCGCGGCTCACGGCAATTGGTGACGATCCCCCCGGAAGCGACGGCAGCAGCGGCCATCGAATTGATGCAGAAAACCGGCATCTCCCAGCTGCCCGTACTGCAAGACGGCAAACCCGTCGGCGCCATTCAGGAAGTTACCTTGGCCCGCATGTTGCACGATAATAGCGATCCGAATACTGTCACTGTCGGCGAAATCATGGCCCGCCCGTTGCCGACCCTGGATGTGACCGTGCATCTGGACGAAGCCTATCGCCTGCTGATGGCCGGCCACACCGGCGTACTGGCGCTGCAAGACGGCAAGGTGGTGGACATTGTGACGCGCATCGATTTGGTGCAGTATTGGCAATCCCTGCGGAAAGAATAAGGGTAACCGTTCAGCCGGTTTTTCCTCTCGAGGCAGCGGCTTGCCTCTTTGGTTCATAGAATCCGTATATGGACGAACCCTCTTGCCCTGGATGCCGGCAGCGTGATGCGATCATCGCACGTTTGCAGCAGCAACTCGCCACGCTCACCGAGCGTGGCCGCGTCCTCGAAGAGCAACTCCAGAACAACGCCTCCAACTCCTCCCTGCCGCCCTCCGCCAATCCGCCCCAGACGCCCAAGCCCGTCGTCAAACAACCCTCCGGCAAAAAACCCGGCGGCCAACCCGGACATCCGCCCACCTTGCAACGACGCCTGCCGCCCGAACGCTTGCAACGGGTCATCCCCTTTGTACCGGCCGCTTGCCGACGCTGCGGCCAGAACCTGCCTCAACAAGCCCGCCCGGATGACCCCGAACCCTCGTGGCATCAGGTCGCCGAATGGCCCTCGTTGATCGCCCCGGTCACCGAATATCAGGGACAGGCACGCACCTGTCCTGCCTGCCACACCGTCAAAGGTTCGTTCGGCAGTAGCAGTGAGGGCGGCTGCCGTTTTGTGGAACGTATCCTGACGGTGGTGCAAACACTGCGTTTGCAGGGTCGGCCAGTGTTGACCTACCTTCCGGAAGCCTTGTCCGCTCATCGAAAGGGAGTCCTTGCGCCGAAACTTTTACCAGCCGGCTGAACGGTTACTGCTCTCCGTACAGAGAGTTAGGATTAGGGCCTCTTTTCAGGAGCAGTCCTCTAGCGCTTTATGCCGGATAGGTGCTCCAGTGCCAGCATCAAAGCGTGCGTGCCTTTCTTGCCGTAGCCTTGGGCTTGCACCGCCAGATACAATTGATTGGCCAGTGCTAATCCCGGCAGCGACAAGTTCATGCGCTTGGCTTCCTCCAGGGCGATGCCCATGTCTTTGATAAAATGCTCGACGAAAAAGCCCGGCTCGAAATTGCGGTCCATGATGCGGGGGCCGAGATTGTTCAGCGACCAGCTGGCCGCTGCCCCACCGCCTACCGATTGCAACACCGTTTTCAAATCCAATCCGGCCTTATAGCCATACAGCAATGCCTCACACACGCCAATCATATTGGTGGCGATAAGGATTTGATTGACCATTTTAGTATGTTGCCCCGCGCCGGCCGGACCTTGATGCACAATCGTCTTGCCCATGCACTCCAAGAGCGGGCGCACGGCCTCCACTACCTCGGCGTCGCCTCCTACCATGATCGACAGCCGCGCTTCCTTGGCGCCCACGTCGCCTCCGGAAACGGGCGCGTCCACGCTGCCGACGCCTTTGGCCTTGGCCGCCGTGTAAATCTCGCGAGCCAGCGACGGCTCACTGGTGGTCATGTCTACCAACACGTTGCCCGCCTTGCTGCCGGCCAGGGCGCCTTGGGGGCCGAGAAAAACTTCCCGCACGTCCGCCGGGAAACCGACAATGGCGAAGATCACGTCGGAGCGTTCCGCCACAGCTTTGGGCGAATCGGCCCAGGCGGCGCCCGCTTCCAAGAGCGGCTTGGCCTTGTCCGGGCTGCGCGTATACACCGTGGCCGAATAACCTTTGGACATCAGATGATGACACATCCATCGGCCCATGACGCCGGTGCCGATCCAGCCGATGCGCGTCTTGCCGGGTTCCGCTTTGCTGAATGCCATGATGGCCCTCCTGAGTAATCTACCGTCGGTAGTCTGTGGCAAAGGCAGGCGCTTCTCTGCTACTGACTACTGACTATGGATGACTCCAGGTGTGGACAAGTCCGCCGGAATCGTTATTTTGGGCCTTGGGACGTTTCTATTGGGACATAGCTGTTCCAACACGAGGTCCATCCATGTCTAAGCACGTGCAGATCCTTCTTGTGGCCCTGGTATGTTTTCTGTGTGGTCTCTTGCTGGCGCCGCACCTACCGCAAGTGTAAGCGACGGATGCTTGCCGTCGCTTTACGCTTACGGCTCGTCACATTCATCCTTCAAAACGGCACACCCACGCCGAACCAGAGCTGTGTACCGGTATCGGCGTTCAGCGTCTTGGCGATGTCAACGCGCAGCAGAGTGCGTTCGACGAAACTGAACCAGGACACGTCCAAACGCAGACTCAGGCCGGCATCGACCACCGTGGGGGCGACTTGATGGCCGGAGACGTAGGTGTTGCCGACATCGGAGAACGGCACCAGGTCGATGCCGTGAAGCGTTAGGATGTGATCGATAAAATTGAGGTGTAGATTGCGCGCCGCCGGCAGACGCCATTCGACGCTGCCGACCCACACACTGCTGCCCTGGCGCTGGGCCAAGTCGAAACCACGGAAATACATGCTGCCGCCCATGCTGAAGAACTGGCCCCGACTCGGCAGGGCCGTTCCGCCGAAGATGCGAAACGCCAAGCGCGATTGCCCCAACCAGTGCAGAGGACCAGCCAGCCAGGGCACGTCCCCTACGGCCTCGGAGAAGTCCGGCAGCGCCTTGACGAAGGAAAATTGGCTGGAGATTTCCTGCATGCCGACCGTGGCCGGTTGCATTGCACTCCCCCCCTGATACCACACGTCCCAGCGAAAACCGCCCACCGGGTCCCAATACGGCGTCAAATAATCCTTGCGATAGTGCAAACCGGCCGTAGCCGTTTCATTAAAGCGGACGCCCGGAAGCGCCGGATTGGCCTCGAAGGGCAAGAAATTGTCCTGGAACGTAAGAAACGTCTCCACAAACTCCATCGGCGGATAATAAAGACTGGAGCCGTATTTGAAAATGTAACGAGCGAACAAGACGCCGCGCTTGGCATTGCTCTGGCCCGGATAGAATTGAGCCAAACGCTGCTCGAAATCGTAGCCGACCTGGAAATGGCTATCGGGCCAGTGATCGAACAGGCCATCCACACCGGCCACCACATCGCGGTAATCGGTGCGATAACCGGCATAGACGCCGCCATAATACGTCTGCATGCGGTACAGCCCGGCGCGGAAACCGAGCATCGTCTGATAGGTGCGCGGATACCAGGCGTCATAATAAGCCGTACCGTAGAGCCACGGGCCGAGGATGACGTTCCAGTGGTCGTAGGCGGTGGTCATGTCTGTCTCATCGATGAATGTATAAAGAGGAGTAAAGCGATAGCGTATAGGTGTTTTCCAAAAATTGTTGACCGGATTACGGTCGACGAGGACCTGGTCTGGATCGACGGCAATCTGGGTGGGCTTTTCCGGCAGCCAGACCTCGACGCGCAGCCGGTTGCCGCCTAGCGATTCAACGTGGGCCGGCGGTTCGTCCCAATCATAAGCCGCCGTCCGGGGATCGATGGGGATGCGGATCGGATAGCCTTCCTGGCCGGGCAGGGCGATGCCCAGCGTCGTTGGCTCATTGATGTCGGCCTTCTGATTCAAGAAGACGACGACACGCGTGGCGTTCTGCGGAGCACATTTTGGCGGCTGGCGTACTTGCACTTTGTCGATGGACCAATCGGTCAGCCCAGGACCGTAAAGCCAGTTTTGGAAAAACTCTTCCCACGAAGCGCCGCTATAGTTTTCCAGCTCGCGCTGAAAGTCGGCGACGCGGAGAATGCGGTAACGATAGCGGCAGAAGAGGCGGCTCATGAAATCCAGAAAAGCGGCGGGACCGAGGCGGTTTTCGATCAAGCCGACGATGCGCATGCCTTTGTCGTAGGTCATGCCGAAGAGGTTCACGACATGGCCGAAACCGGACAACGGCTGGACGGCGGGGCCGTTTTCCCCTCGTCCGAGCGTGCCATACAGGGTGTAGCAGCTGTAGGTGCCGCGCTCGATGTTCGGCAGCCAGCCCAGGCCGCGCGGATAAGCCACGAACTTGTTGTTCTTGCCGACCTTGCCATCAAGCAAGCGATGGCAGAAAAATGTGGCCAAACCTTCATCCATCCAGGTCTCGCAGTAGCCGTTGGTGCCGACCAGATTGTACCACCATTGATGGCAAATCTCATGCGAGACCAGGGAATCGACAAAGCCGCCTGCGATGTGCGGTAGATTGAAGACGCGCTCGTCGATCATAACGAGGGTGGAACATTCGTTGCCGTTCCAGCCGAAAAACGACTCGGCAATAGTGAACTCCGGCCAAGGATAGGGGCCAAACCATTTACTGTAAGCGAGAAGGGCCTCCGCGGCGATACGCACCATCTCGCGGCCATAATGTTCGTGTTCAGGAAAAGCGAAGATGCGGATGCGGACGGGGCGCTTTCGTTCCGCTCCGGTATTTTCTCTCTGCTCGCGGCGCCAAGCCGTCGAAACGGGACGCGGCGCATGAAGGGTATCAGGCCCTGGTTCTGACTGGGGTATGAACACCGTTCCCTCAAAGATTTGATAGCGGGCACTGCACAGGAAAGCAAAATCGCGCACGCCCGGAGCATAAATATCCACCTGTTGTCGGCCGTCGCCCACAATACGGCGCGCAACGATGCTGCCGGTGCAGGCGATTTGCTGATCGGCCGGCAGCGTGGCGCGGACGCGATAGTGGGCCGATTCGTTGAAGAACGGCTGGTGCCAGGGCAAGAACGGCGTCGGCTGCCAAACACAAATCGGCTGCCGAGCGGGCGCCGGGGGACAGGTGGGCGGATCGCGCCGCGGGCCGTAGTAAGCGAACACCGGCAGCCAATTGCTCAGCGTGGTGACACCTTGCCATTGGCCCCAGCGTCCCTGCTTGCGGGGCAGGCGCAGAGTGAATTCGAGCGCTACCGTCACCGATTCACCAGAGCCGACTGGGTGCGGCAACGACACAACTAGCGAGGTCTGGGTGTCGCCTTCATAATGAAAAGCCAAGGGAAATGATGCCCCAGGGCCGTCTACTAGCAAGATGCGCTCGATTACCAGCGGAGGGTCCGTGACAATCAGGGCGTCGCCGGGCGCCAGCCGCAGCAGTTCCAGCGTTTTGGCGGTCAAGCCGATGTCGCTCTTGGGTACGACATAGCGTGCATGCGCATTGAAAACCAGTTGGTGCGTGGGCAAGGGCTGCGGATTGGTCCAGGTGGCCCGCATAATACCGCGGACGACATGGCCGGCCAGGTCCAGCTCCATCTGGACCTCATAGCGTGGCAGCCAGCTGGGCCACGGTTTGCCCGCTTCCGCGTCTGCCGGGAGAGGGGGGGCGGATACGGACGGGGCCGCCAGCGACAGCATCAGCAAGACGGCCCATCCCGCCTTGTGCCCGCAGCTTAGCCTCATTCTCACGTCCTTGGGCCTCGTGGCCCCGTCCTATAAATCCGTGGGAGATAATCCTCCTATCTCCCTTCATAAGCCCATTCTCCCCATGTTCCCGACGGCGATTTTGGTTTGGTGTCATATCAACTGTCCCGCATGTGTGTCCAGGGCAACTCGATCTGGCATCTGCCTCGGTATCCCCAGTTGCATGAAGGAACGCCTAAGGGCTAACGGACAAAACTCCCTCCCCCCTTGTGGGGGAGGGTTGGGGTGGGGGGGAAGTACAATGCAGACAAGGAGTTCTAACCTCCCACCCTAACCCTCCCCCACAGGGGGGGAGGGAAAAGTCCGCCAGCCCTTATTCCTTACCTCCGCCAGGAGGAGGGAAAAGACTGCTAGCTCCCAGAAGCCCTTGTCCGCAGCGCGGACAAGGGCTGGTTTGTCCTTTGCTTACACTGCGGACAGACGAATTTACGGCATTTTCACCAGCACGATGGGATGTTGCTGTTCGTCGCTCAGGCGCAAGAGTACTTCGGCAGGGCGAGGCCCAGACCATTGGCGATATTCATACTCGGTAAGAAGGCAATAGGCAGAGCGTTCCTGTGCCGGTAAGAAAGCCGGAGCGGGCAAGCGCCGCGCTGGTCGGCCGTAATAGAACAAGATGCCCTCGTCTTTGAGCTGAAAAAGATAGAGCATTCGCTCGGGCGGCACCGTTGCGGCAAGGAGCTGTCCTTTGAGGCTTGGTGCGCGCAGCCCGTCGCGGGCCGGGGCAATCAGGGTCACGAAGGCGATTTTGATCGCCAGCCAGAGGGTGAGCAGGGCCAAAAACCCAGAGGCCGGGCGTAGCCTCGGTAAAGGCCAGCGCAATCGCCCCTCGATCCAGGCGATCCAGACCAAGGCGGCCAGACCGGCGAGTCCAGGCTGTAAGGGCAAGGCATGGCGCAGATGGTGGCCTGGCACGATGCTCCAAAACACCAGGTTGGGCCAGGTCCAGCAGTGCAAAAGTTGCAGCAGTCGTCGGCCGCGCTCGTCCCCTAGTTGGGCGAAGCGCGGCGACAGCGTCCACAACGCCGCCGCCGACCACGGTAGGTTTGCTCCCAAAAAGCAGATCGGAAAAGTTGCTAATTCGTGCCACGGATAAGGCCGTGCATGATGAACGGGCGACAGGCGCGGCAGCGCCTCGCCGCGCACCGCCTCGCAGAGCGGCCTCCAGCCCGTCTGCGCAATGACAGCGGCGACCCAAGCCAGGCACGGCAGCGCCGCCAGGAAGACACTGAGCAGATGAGCAGGCCGCAGCAAAAGACGCAGCCGACCGCGCTGCCACAACAGCGGCACGACGGTGAGATAGAAGAATGCCGGCGCCGTCCATTTGGTCAACAGTCCGCCGGCCACACACAAAAGGGCAAGCTGCCACCATCCCCATTCTTGCCATCTCTTGCCTTGATCGCTTTGTCGGAGCGGGTCGGCCAAGGGAAAGGCGGTCTCGGCGCTTTCCAAGGCGCGTAAGAAACAAAACAGCGCCGCCGCTACCCAGGCCAGCTGCACCAGATCGATCTCCGCAGACGGGACGCGCCCCAGCCACAAGACGGAGGCCGGCAGTATCGCGGCTGCAATCAAGCCGCCGCGCCAGCCCCGGCAGCGGGCAAAGGCGGCATAAAACAACAACACCGTCCCCGTCGCTGCCAACGCCGACGGCAGACGAGCTGTCGCTGCACTGACCCGTCCGAAAGGCCAACTCACCAGTGCGATGATGGCATACATCCCAGGTGGTTTTGTCAGTAACGGCTCACCATACAATTGGGGCACGATCCAGTTGCCGCTGCGTAAAAACTCCGCGGCCAGGATGGCGCGCAGACCCTCCGTCTGATACAACTCGCTGGCGTTCAGTCCGTAGAAGAATAAGACGCCGCACAGCACCAGCACACAAAGTATCGGAAAGGCCCGCATCGGCAATTTCTCGCTTAGAGTGCCTCTCAAGAAGGGGTAGCGCTTTTCGGTCAACCGCGACGCGCTGCCGAGCGTGCATGCGCTCCCTTTCGGGTCGCGGCTAACCAAGACATGCTCTCCCCTTCTCAAAAGCGCGCTAGCCGCAAACGACCCGAACTGTACCAAATAGCATCCAGAGAGCGAAAGGCGAACCGACAGTATAAGCTGCTGGTTTGCCAGCCGCGCAAGAACAGTCTCACCCCGCGAGAGCGCGTTTGATGTGCTGCACGAGGTTTTTCATGACGAAACCTTGTTCAGGGCAAATGTCCACTTTCGCGCCGCGTTGACGCAAATGCTCGGCCAATACGGGACCGACGGCGGCGATGCGCGTGCGGGCCAAGCCGTTGCGGAGGGCGTCTTGCAGGCCGCGCCGCTCGGCGACTTCATAGAGCCGATCCACCTGGGCCGAACTGGTGAACAGCATCACGTCCACCGCACCGCGCTCCAGCTGGGCGATCAAATCTGCAACACGATCATCGTCCGTCGCCGGAGCATAAATATAGGGCATCACGGTATGCACATATGCCCCTGCTGAAATAAGGAACTGTTCCAGGAGCGGATTGGGTTCGCCATATAACGTGACGCCGACAGTGAGACCTTGCAACGATTCGTTTCGCAGAACGGCAATAACGCCCTCGGTAGTAGGCGTCGGCGCGACGCGTGTGGGCAGGAGGCCGATTTCTTTCAATACCTGGACGGGTTTGGGGCCGCGCACCAAGACCTTGGTCCGGGCCAAGGCAGCAATACAAGCGTCGCGGCATCCGTCCCGTTCCGCGAAGTGCAGCAAGCGCCGCAGCGCCTCTCCGGTCATCAGTATGACATAAGCAAAACGATCTGCGCACAATTGACGCAGCCAAGCAAGAACAGGCGCGGGGTCCGGAGCATCGAGAATGCTCAGCATGGGGCAGCGTAGCGTGGCGGCGCCTTCGCTCTCCAGCATTTGGGCCAGTTCTTCAAGTTGTCGGGCCTCTGCCAGGGCAATCGTGCATCCATCAAGAGATCGGGTCATCCGGGTTTTCCTCATCCACAGAGTGTTGGGGAGAGGCGGTTTGGTCTTATAGGATATGAGACCTTGGTTGGTGCGGCCAGTTTTTCTCGAGGCCGCATATGCACTACCGCAGAGCAAGCGGTGCCAGCTGCCACACTGTTCGGCGACGCTGTGTGCGCGATCCTGACATTACGCAATAGACGGTTATTTTTTTGTCCCAATCGCCTAAATTGTCTATTATTGGATTGCATTGGACGCGATTGATTGTATGATAGTCGTTAGTCGGCGCTGCTGAACGTGTAGACTATTTGTCCCTCCCCACGGTCAGCCTAGTGGGACCGAGAACGGCTTAGACAGCGGCGTAAACCAAACCATGTATGACACCTGAAAGGGAGAAACGGAAATGGCACGAGGTAGACCGAGTGCAGACCAAGCTGCGGACCCCAGGACGAACAAGATGGAGGCTGTCCGCCAAGCCATGAACGTTCTGGGCTATGAGGCTTCGCCGGCGGCGATCCAGCAACACATCAAAGACAACTTTGGTGTGGAGATGAACACCAACATGATTTCGTCTTACAAGAGCACCATACGCGAGAAGGCTGGCATGGCGAGCCAGCGTCGGAAGAAGAAACGCGGCCGACCCAGGAAGGTTGCTACAGCAGCTTCCGCAGCGGCTGCTCCTGCCCCTGCCCATGACGCCGTGCCTTGGCGAGACATCCGTACTATCAAAGACCTCGCCGCACGCCTGGGCAAGAAGGGCTTACGCGATCTGGTGGAATTGCTGGAGTAAGCGGAAAGTCAGCCGGCGCGGAGAGGGAGTGCGTTTGCGCATCCCCGCTGGGGAATGGGCTCGTCTGCTCCCCGTTTCCGCGCCCGCCGAGCGTATCCCCGGGAGCCGGGCGCGAAGGCCCGGCTCCCGGTCCGACATGAGTTCCACTGTGAAGCACTCGCTGGAGTGGCCGACCCAGAAACCACTTGGTCCAGCGAGGTGGTCGCCTCTACCCAGGAGGGTGGGTAGTGCTGGCATTCCCGCAAACCCCAGCACACAGCAGAACTCGGCTGTTGTCCCCTGACGTCCGTGTCGCCGCAGCGCAGGGCCGGCCCGGCAACGGAAGCCTTCTGGCGTTGGTGTTGCCTTTATCGGCCCGCGCGGATGTCCAACTAACGAGGGGGGCGTATAGCGTCCGTCCCTCGTTTTGGGAAGACCAATTTTCCGTCCCACGTAGCTTGCTGCACGGTATCCCATTTGCTCACCCCCATCATTAGGTATACTGGGCACGGTTGAATGGGGCACAATTCCCCCCCCCCCCCAACCCTCCCCCACAAGGGGGGAGGGAGAAACAAGCCCCCCTCCCCCCTGGT
>Ga0078972_1003616_pt1 | contig 16215 bp, 18 predicted proteins | sample YelNatPaOPGAMG01_FD_67568 | JGI IMG/M metagenome (GOLD analysis project Ga0078972, IMG submission 67568) | Hot spring thermophilic microbial communities from Obsidian Pool, Yellowstone National Park, USA - OP-RAMG-01 (SPADES assembly) (version 2) | ecosystem: Environmental > Aquatic > Thermal...
TGAGGAGAGAGACTGGCTCTACAGGACCGTGACGCAAGCATGTATAGAAGACTCAATAAGAATATGGTTGGCTACGAGAATGGATATCCACCCAGTAGTGAAGACGATGAGAGGTATAACCACAGACTTAGGCGCTGGGATGAGATCACCCTTCAACACTAAAGGAGTTTCAGTTCCAGACAAGCCTGACCTAACTTTCGGTGTTCTATGGGTTTACACTGCAAGAACTATATGGAACATATACGGCGGTTTCACAGACGTTTACAGCGTTGATATCGAGAGAGCTACCTACGATGCTATGATGTGGTCACACCCGCATAACGGTCTCCCAATACCTATTAGGTCAGATTACGAAGTCGTTACCGCAGGTCCTGACGGGAAACTACCGGTACCTTCCGACGCTATTTGGTGGGACGCTTCTCAAGGTAAGTGGGTTTACGCGAACACGTTGGGCAGAACTAACGCAACAAGCGTCGTTAAGTTCGATATGTCCAAATACCTGGGTACTAAATGGCATCACGGTCAGACAATTACTTGGGCTGACATACTAGCTAACTGGGCTCTGTGGCTAGACATATGCTATAATGAGACTAAAGCAAGCTACGAGACCGCGATCTCAGGACCTAACAAAGTATTCTTCGACACCGTTAAGGCCTTGAGGATAGTGGGCAACACCTTGGAGGTCTACGTAGATTACTGGCACTTCGAGCCTGCCTACATAGCGTCTTACGCAACGTTGACTCCTATAAACCCCGTCGAGTTATTGGTGGTTGAGAATTACCTAGTCTTCGACTCCAAGAACTACACGTTCTCAACCACTCTGAGTAGTGCAACAGGGTTAGAGGTACTGAACCCTGTCCCGTTCCCGTCGCATGCCGCGTCAATAAAGACCGTGGCTGACGGATGGGTTGCGAGCGGTTACTTCCCGAGCAAATACTTCACGTTACCTGACGGCACTGAATTAATGGATGAGAGTGAGTGGAGCGGTAGGTTAAGCGCGTTATCGTCTTGGATAGGGACCCACAACCACGCGTGGATCTCGCAAGGACCCTACTACCTAGACACCTTCGATAGGAGTGCTCAGCAAGCCACCATCAAAGCTTTCAGAGACCCGACATACCCGTTCACTCCCGACTTCTGGAACTTAGGCGGTATAATACCTCCGAGAATATCTGACATCGTAGCTCCTGGGTCTATAGAGATAGGCAGTAATCAAACGATCTCACTCTCCGTACTCGGCGTAGGGCCTTTCAGCGTCAAGTACATATTGAGGGAGAAAGGAACTAACAAGATAATGGCTGTAGGTAAGGCTAATGAAGTAGAGCCCGGCACGTTTGAGGTATTCATAGGGAGTAACGTGACCTCACAGTTCAAACCCTACTACTACTACGAACTATTACTGATAGCCACTAGCGAGGCGGTTGCGGTAATCGATACAACGACAGTCACGTTCGAATCCGTACCTTCCCTAGCTGAGTTAGAGAAATCTTTAAGAGGCGCTATAGACGAGGTTTCGAGACAGACGCAAGAACAGCTAGAGGCTTTAAGGCAGTCGTTCTCGCAAGCCCTAGGAGCTATAGGTGATACATTGATCTCAACACTAACTGACATGAATAACAGGATTACCTATCTACTCAACACTACCTCATCAGCACTCCTCACCAACATGAACAACCAGTTCAACACTGTATCATCTAAGGTAGACGATGCGTTAAGCAGGATTTCCACCGTCAACACTAAAGTAGATGACTTAAGTAGCGGTCAGAAAGACGTGAGTAACGCTATAAGCTCACTCTCAACTTACGTGACGGCAGTCCTAGCCATATCAATAATCAACTTGATAGTAAGTATTGCATTACCTTTCGTGAGAAAGAAATAAAGAGGCAGAACAAAAAATTTAAGCCATAAAACTGGTCTCGTTTTTCTAACGAAAACTGCTTGCAACACCTTTATTTCATTGTCTTACACAGATTATCCTGCAATACAACCTAGACACTAGATTGCCCTCTATCTTAAAAGGAATTTCCCTACGCTAACATAGTTAAACCTCCTAACTCAGCTATTGTAGGTTTCCTAAAATTTTTTAAGGTTAGAGAAAGTGTTTGTATGGGTGTGTTTAGTGGGCGTAGCTACCGTGTTAGCGCGGAGGGCAGTGTTCTTGGCTCTAGCTTTGCTTATTGCGGTGTTTTTGACAGGGTTTATATTGGGGGCTACGGGCTATATAGACACTATAATAAATAGCATAATAAACGAGGAGGTCAGAGCCTACAGGCAAGCACTGACCTCATCTCCTCAAAAACCTCCGGCTGAGGAAATAGAGAAACTGGTCGCGCAACGTAAGCAAGAGTTAATAGCTTATTGGGGGATGGATAAGCCTTGGCAAGCTAGGATAATTCCGATGGTCATTAACACGTTTATACTCAACTTGGGGAGATCGCCGAGTCCTGAGGTAACTAACGTTGCCGGGTTGCAGCCTAACTCGTTAGTTAGTGATGTGATAGCGGCGTGTCTTCCCAGAACTATATTTATGATAACTTTAGCCGAGGCAATAACAATACTGATAGCCTTAGCTGTAGGGCCCTTCATAGTCTACAGGATTGGCTCCTTCATCGATAGATTCATAGTGGCTTACGCCGCGTTGATGAACGCCTTCCCTATCTGGTGGGTTGCGTTAGTTATGTTGCTCGTGTTTAGTTACGATTTAGGGGTTGCGCCCAAGCAATTCAGACCTGTGGTAACCTATATCAACGCGTTACTATTAGGAGATCTTAACGCGTTGATCGGTGTGTTGAACTACGTCTGGCTCCCTATAGTGACGATAGTTATAGTTCTTTCAGGACCCTGGATTTACGGTGTTAGGGCGATGCTGATAAGGATAGTTAAGGAAGACTTCGTCACTGCCGCGATAGCTAGGGGACTTCCTGAGAAGCAGATATTGAGGAGATACATAATAAGGCCTGCAGCATCACCTATAGTAACCAACGTTCTCCTAGGCTTGGCAGGCACTTTAGGCGGGTACATAATAACTGAGTCCGTGTTTGACTGGCCCGGTATGGGGACTTTATACTACGCAGCGGTTACTAGCGGGGACGCGCAGACAATACTAGCCCTCACATACATATTCACCCTAGTCTACGTGATAGCTCGTTTCATCTTAGAAGTTCTTTACATAATCCTAGACCCGAGGGTGAGATTATGAGTTTGCTATCTAAGATGTATGAGTCTTGGTCTTGGATAAGGAAGGAGATCTTATCTCAGGTAAGCGGTAAGGTAGCTTTCGCGCTATTAATTGCCTTAATAGTTGTCTCCGTTTACGCAGCAATCCTCATGCCGCCTGATTACGCTAAATACTGGGACGTTGGTTCTAAGTGGGTGGATAATCCTTACAACGCCCCACCCGAGTGGGCTTCCTACCTAGGCTATGTATGCATCCCCCAAACCTTCTATGACTTGAGGGCTGTGAAGCCCGGCGTGAGCGAGGTCTCGGGTAGGGTAGTGTTCACGTACAACATTACCTACAACTTAAGTGCTAGAGACTACCCTCAAGGACTAAGAATCAGGGCTAATATCGTGGTTCCTCAAGGAGTGAGGAATGCTAGGATACGCGTGGACGTCATCAAGCCTGACGGGGCCAGACTCCCAGCTATCATAGACACCTACGTCGACCTAACTAACACCTCCCTCATAGACTTAAACCTAGACAAACCGGAAGGCATAGTCACGGCGGTCATGAGCGCTTACAGAGATTTAGTGAAGTTTTTGAGTGTGGAGGAAATCAGTATATTCCCGATGAAGTACATTTTCGGAAACTTAAGCTACTCGGAAACCCTAAAGAAGGTAGAAACCACCCCATTGCCCGGGAGATATATGTTCGTAATCGATTTTAGTTTTAGGGTCTTTAACGTGCAGTCTCAAGACATCTTAAGGGCTGTGGAGAAATCAAAAGAGTTTTCCTTGCTGATTAAAGGAACTTGCTACGGGTTGATGGGCACAGACTATAAGGGTAGGGATTTAGCTGAAGGGCTTTTCTACGGATTCCCGATAGCTCTCGCTATAGGACTCTTAGTAGCTCTGGCTTCCACAGCGATAGGCGTTGCTGCCGGGCTTGTCAGCGGGTATTACGGCGGCTTCATAGATGAGTTGATACAGAGGACTGTTGACGTGATGGGTTCCATACCCTTACTGCCTATCCTGATACTCATAGCTCAATCAATAGCTAAGACATACACCGGGGAGGATAAACCTATAGTGATGCTGACCGCTATATTCGCCGTACTCATAGTCTTTAGTTGGGGTGGTCTTGCGATAATAATAAGGTCCATGACCTTAAGCATTAAGAGCGAGCTATACGTTGAGGCCGCTAAGGCCGTGGGCGCTAGCAACTTGAGGATAATATCTAAGCACATACTGCCGCAAATAGTCCCCTACATAGCGGCGTCATTGGTTTACTCAACCCCTAACGCAATACTCACTGAGGCAGGACTCTCCGTTCTAGGTATAAGACACGGCTACCCAACGTGGGGTAATATACTGTCTGAGGCCAGGCAGAACGGGACTATCTCTCAGTGGTGGTGGATATTGCCGCCAGGATTTTTGATAGCTATAGTCTCACTCACCTTCGTGTTATTAGGTCTAGCTCTAGAGAAGGTTGTTGAACCTAAGCTGAGGAGGTGATTCCGGTGAGTAACGTTAAGCTCGAAGTTAATGATTTGAGGAAGTACTTCCCTATTAGGAGAGGCTTGACAGAGGTACTGAGCGGTAAGCCGCCCAGGTATGTCAGAGCTGTTGACGGGATAAGTTTTGAGGTCATTGATGGGGAGATATTCTGTCTCGTCGGCGAGTCCGGTTGCGGCAAGACTACTGCGGGCAGGTTGATAGCTAGACTAATAGAAGCGACTGGCGGTAAAGCCATGTATAGAGTATCAAAGAATGTTAAGGAGATGATACCTGAGGGATTACTTGTTAACGGGGACTACGTAAATCTCCTAGGTAAGCTTCCAGGAAGCGTTGATAAAGCTTTAAGACTTGATATACAGATCATCTTTCAAGACCCTTACGGCTCCTTAAATCCTAGAATGACTATAGGGAGCATATTGGAGGAGCCGCTAATAATCCACTCGATAGGGAGTACTAAAGAAGAGAGACAGGAAATAATCTACAGAGCTTTAAGCGAGGTTAAGCTCAACCCGCCTGAAGAATTCGTGGAGAGATACCCGCACATGATTTCAGGCGGTCAGAGACAGAGGGTGGCTATCGCGAGAGCGATGATACTGAATCCCTCCCTGGTCGTTGCGGCTACATACGAAGGAGTCAGCCCCCTCCTAACACAACTCAACAATAAAAGCTTTCCCTTTTTTCCATTAAAGGGTCAATCCCTTGACATCCTCGAGGTTTAGGGTAGGTATTGTTGGTTGGGGTGCGTACATACCTGTCTACAGGATTAAAGCTAAGGAGATAGCGAGGCAGTGGGGGTTCGACGACCGAGTCACCGACTCTATATGGATTGAGGAGAAAGCTGTTGCAGGAGCTGACGAGGACACGGTTACTATGGGTTGGTACGCGGCTAGGTCCGCGTTATTGAGGGCTGGCGTGAACCCGGGAGATATCGGTGCCGTGTTCGTTGGCACGGAGTCAAAGCCTTACGCTGTTAAGCCCTCGTCAACAATAATAGCTGACGCTCTAGGAATATCTGCGAAGAAGCTGTCGACAGACCTGGAATTTGCTTGCAGAGCCGGGAGTGAGGGTATTAGAATATCTGTCTCCCTCGTTGAGAGCGGTGCTGTGAGGTACGGGCTGGCCATAGGCTCGGATACTGCTCAAGCTAACCCCGGGGACGTGCTAGAGCTGACGGCCTCGTCTGGTGCCGCAGCTTACTTGGTTGGGCCTGCTGACGAGTCGGTAGCGGTCTTCGAGAGCTTAGTTACCTACGTTACCGACACCCCAGATTTTTGGAGGAGGGACGGTTCCAGGTATCCCGCACACGGCGAGGGCTTTACCGGGGAGCCAGCATACTTCCATCATATAGTGTCCGCAGTCAAGATGCTGATGAATGAGTCAGGGCTTAAACCAAGTGATTTTGATTACGCGGTTTTCCACCAACCTAACGGTAAGTTCCCCCTACAGGTGGGGAGGATGCTCGGGTTTCCGAGAGAGAAGGTCTTGCCAGGTATAGTGACTCCGTGGATCGGTAACACGTATAACGCGTCAGCTCTCTTAGGCTTAGCTAAGATCCTCGAGAATTCCAAGCCTGGCCAGAGGATCCTGGTCGCTCCGTTCGGCTCAGGCGCTGGAGCCGACGCTATCAGCGTCTTAGTAACGGATAAGGTCTTAGAGAGGGTGGGTAAGGCGCCTACAGTGGAGGAGCTCATAGCTCGTAAGAAATACATATCTTACGCGGAGTACGCTAAGTTCAGAAACCTCATACACAGGAATTTATGGTGATGTGGAATGAAGACCTACGTGGTAGGTAGTGGAGTTACTAAGGTTGACAGGCATTACGACAAGAACTACCTAGTCTTAATAGATGAAGCGGTGGGTAAGACGCTCGCTAACTCAGGGCTTGACGCCTCAGATATAGAGTATCTCGTAGTCTCCACAGCGTTCTCTGAATCAATACTTAATCAAGCCGACCCGTCAACATACATCGCTCAAAATCTGGGGTTTAGGAACGTTAAGGCGTTGACGGTGAGTAGTGGTGAGGTTTCAGGCGCGGTTGCTCTAGACTACGCCCACGCTTTGATAAGGTCTGGGAAAGCGAGTAGGGTGCTTGTGGTAGGGTTTGAGAAAATGAGTGAGTACCCTTCTTGGGTCATTAACAAAGTCTACTCGAAAATACTTGAATACGAGGTTGAGGGGATTAAGAACGTGGCGCCGTCTGATTACGCGGCGTTGATAATGAACGATTATATGAGGAGGTACGGGGTTTCAAGAGAGAGCATAATTAAGTGGTCTATTAAAATGCATGAGAACGCTGTTAAGACCCCTCACGCCCAACTCCAATTCACTATATCAGCGGATTCTCTGAGCAAGGCTTTAAGGATTTCGGAACCTCTGACTATGCTGGACTCCCACCCGACAAGCGATGGCGCCGCCGCGTTATTACTGGTTAACGAATCGGTTGCTAAGAAGGCTGGCACGACGCCCATCGAGTTAGTTGATGTTGAGTCCTCAGTAAACCTACCTATCTACTTACGTGATGACCTAACGTATTTCAGCGCTACAGCGGCTGCTTACAAGAGACTCTCCAGCAGGAACGGGGTTAAGTTAACGACGAATACAGCGATTAACGTGTATGACACGTACGATATATACGGGCTACTAACGATTGAGGCTTTAGAGATTTGCGCGAGAGGTGAGGCCGTGAAGTGCGTGGATGAGATGCCGTATCTGAACGTCGGGGGAGGTCTTAAGGCGAGGGGACACCCGGTAGGGGCAACTCCTCTCTACCAGGTTCACGAACTACGTGAGTTGATGAGCGGTGCTAGCTGGGTAAAATACGACGGCGATATATCGCTAGCTCACGCGATGTCGGGACCTGACAATAACGCGTGGCTAATTTTGTTGAAGGGGTGGGTCTAATGAAGCACTCTATATCTATCTTCTGGCGCTTAAAAGACAATCACTACAAGATATACATAACTAAGTGTGGGGACTGCGGTAGGGTTGCGCCGCTTAAACGTCTTAAATGCCCTTACTGCGGGTCACGAAACGTGGAACACGTCGAGTCTAGAGGCTTCGGTGAGTTGATTAATTACACGGTATCTTACTACAGGACTGAAGGCAGCGAACAATACTTACCTAGGGTGGTAGGCCTCGTAAAACTTGATGAAGGCCCTGTAATAGTCGGGGAGATAACTGATGTAGACCTCAACGAACTCTCTATCGGTACCCGCGTTGAAGCCGTTTTAAGGAAGTACTCTAGCGAAGACCCTAACGGATTAATATACTACGGCCTGAAGTTTATACCTGTAATAAAGAAATAGCGCGTGAACAAAACACGAGGTAAAATTTAAAAACATTAAATAAGTATTTTATAGGGATTTAACACGGTCGACTATCTAAAATTGCTTGCTAAAAGATCAGAGCTATTTAAAGCTTCAGACGTTAGGGAGTTACTGAAGCTTACTGAAGGCAAGAAAATAATAAGTTTAGCGGGCGGCATGCCCGACCCGGAAACATTCCCTAAGAAAGAGTTAGCTGAGATAGCTAAGGAGGTGATTGGTGAGCGAGGTGACGCATCACTTCAGTACGCACCTACCGCCGGAGTAAGTGAGTTTAGGAAAGAGTTAATGAGTTTTCTTCAGAGGAAAGACGTTAAAGTTAGGGGCGATGACTCGGTAATAGTGACTACAGGTTCTCAGCAAGCTCTAGACTTAATAAGTAGGGTGTTCATAGAGCGGGAGGACGTGATAGTGGTTGAGTTACCTACTTATTTGGCAGCGCTCAATGCCTTCACTCTATCCCACCCGCAGATAGTCGGGGTTCCTGTAGACGAGAACGGTATGAGGGTTGACATCCTGGAGAAGGAACTTAAGAGGATATACGGTGAGGGGAAGAGCGTGAAGTTTATTTACACGATACCGGTAGCTCATAACCCTGCGGGAGTCACCCTCAGTATCGAGAGGAAGAAGTATCTCTTAGAGCTTGCGTCAAAGTATGATATAGTCGTCATTGAAGACGACCCGTACTCGTACTTCGTTTACGAGAGCGGTATAGACGTAACTCCTCTTAAAACCCTAGATGATGAGGGTAGGGTGGTCTACTTAGGCACCCTAAGTAAGATACTCTCGCCAGGACTTAGAATCGGTTGGGTTTTAGGCAATCACTACGTCATCGACGTGCTTGAGAGAGCTAAGCAGACAGCAGACCTACACACACCCACCCTAACACAGTACATAGCGCTTGAGTCGATAAGGCGGGGATTAGTAGATAAGACTATAGAGAAAGCTAAGCAAGTCTACAAAATCAAGAGAGACGTAATGCTTGACGCATTAACTGATTACATGCCTGAGAAGACTTGGTGGCCTAGACCGGTCGGCGGGTTATTCGTCATGGTGTTCCTCCCATCACTTGACGTAGACACTAGGAAGATGCTTCCTGAAGCGTTGGCTAGGGGCGTAGCTTACGTGCCGGGAGCTTCATTCTTCGCTAACGGCGGCGGCTGGAATTCAATGAGGCTTAACTTCAGCTTCCCACCACCCGATAAAATAGCTGAAGGAATCAAAATCTTAGGGAGCTTAGCTAAGGAGAAGATTAAGGAGCCTAAGGGGCCGATAACTCCGGAAAGCTTCTACACGATGTAATAATTGGTGTCCTTAACTAAGGTCCTGTAGCTCGGGAAGAGATCATTATTTAAAGTCTATTATCACTCTCTCAAATAAACTTAACGCCTCGACCGCTTGACTTAACTCACTCACCGTCTTAACCTGGGATTCCAATATATGCGGGCTCACCCTTCCTAAGTATCTCATCGAATACTCGGGTTTGAAGGTTTTAGGTCTTGCTAACATAATCTTAGAAGGAATTCCACGGTAGTGTAGACTCAGCGTGAAGACTCCTGGGGCTACGTAAACCCACGCGTTCTCTCTCAACACGTTCTTAAGATCTATGTCGGCTTCCTCCGTCAGGATTAGTAGATCCACCCTGTCTTTCAAGTCTTCCAAACCCCTCTTCAGCGAAAGCCCTAAGTCTCTCAAACTCTTGAGGTAGTCGGTGTTCGAGCACAGTATCTCCACGTTTCTGTAGTCCCTAGCAGCAAGACCTAGTATGTATGCTGCGAGTCCGCACCCTACTATAAGTCCCCTCTCAGAGATCTTCATTAATTTAACGAGTTCGTGAATGTACCCAAACTCTACGTGTAGGGGCGAGATCCTCTCGAGTTCTGCCCCCTTAAGGCTTACCAAGGCTTCTCTAGGTATGACCGCGTATTCAGATGCTAGACCGTCTATGTCGAGTCCTAAGATACCGTGAGTCGTGTAAGGCTTCACGAAGAATACCTCACCAGGCATTACCTCAGCCCCTACCCCAGGTTCTATGACCCTTACTAAGCCAAAACCTCCTAGAGTCCTACCCGGCACAGTATTCCTAAAGACATTCTTGTTTTTATGTGGGGAGTAGATAAGGACGCTTAAGACCTTAGCTAAGACGTGTTTGGGGGGTATCGGGGGTACAGCAGTCTCTTCTAAAACTACCCCACCCTCATACCACTTAACGCTCTTCAGAGCACCCACCTTATGAGTTTAACTTTTAGGTTTTTAAAGAATTGATTAATAGAAGAATTTAGGTGGGGGAAGACTGCTCTTCAAAAGAAAGATATCGTTAGCTAAGATCTTCAACCACGTTCACTCACTCGACGAGAGAGAACTCACTGAGTTAGTGAGGCAAGGAATAAGTGAGTTACGTAATTCCAGGAAGACAACCAAGTTTTTCTTCGCGATCAGCTTAATACTCGAGGACAACGTTTCAGGTCATAGTAAGTTAGCGCGAATATTGAGGGAAGTATGTAAAACTGAGTGTTACAACGTTGACTGGGTTAAGTACCTCAATTATTTTAAGCCTAGCTTCGCTCCAATAACGCTCATAAGAAACTTGATTAACACGTCGCTAGACGCGGTTTCTGAGAACCTACTTATCGAGTTAGTTAAATGTCTTGAGTGCGACGAGCTCCAAACGTTAAAGAACGAGAATTACTTTAGTATGTGGCCCTCGTTAATTAAGTATTACATAAAAGCAGTGCTTGACGAACGTAGATGTGAATCACTATATCCTGAAACACTAGCTCTACTTAACGACGCAATACTCCACGATTTAATCAGATACGAGGACGTGATAGAAATACTTAAGAATCATAGTTTAAGGTTAGTCATTAAGAGGAAAGGGAATATCTACGGCGGCATAGAGATATACTACGATAACGTCAAGATAGAGTCTTCAAGCTTTAACGTACTAGGTTTCCTAAAATTATACCAACACTTAACAACAGCGCAAACAACGCAAACAAAACAATAATTCAAGGACTTGAAAAGCGCATCAAACAGGAACTCACTCTACCTTTATCTCATACTCCCCCATACTTCCCTTCATTTTCTTGAATTCTATCTCTAGTATCCCGTTCTTATAGTTCGCTTTGGCACTTTTCACGTCTACTTCGTCAGGTAGTGCGAGTTTCTTAAAGTATTTTCTCCCATTGCTAGCTTGAATTAACAGTTCCTTGCCTGACACCTTAAGCTTTATCTTGTCTTTCTCAACACCGGGCATCTCAACAATTACCCTAACTTTATCTCCTTCATCTATGATGTCTGCTAAAGGCTCTGCTTCTTCAGTGATTCTCGGCTTCATTCCTTCTCTTCTAACGTTACCGAACTCATCTATCTTTACCTTGCCGTCAGGACCTATGTATATTCTGTAACCGTAGACGTAAGGTCCCAAACCTCTCTTACGCAACTCATCCAGCTCCTCAGGACTCATCCTAAATAACTTCTCGCTTTCTTCAATGAACTCACGCATTTCCTCCTCCATCTCTCTAATCCACTCATCAAATATATCGAATAGCGATCTCCTCTTCCTCCTATAACTCATGAGTCTCTCACCATGTTTAATGATCTTATAAGACTTTTAAGTATTTTCAGCACGCAATAGTGATTCCCTAAACCGTTTCTGTTTTCACGATTACTTGTATTATCCTATGTTTTTGATGCGAATCTCCTAGCGACGGGGCTCATCTTTTGAGAGCAGTGCCTCACGTCTCTAGCCCTTATTTGAAGGTGACGGATAAGCAAGCCGTGCCGTCGAGAAGCAGGTGGTTCATTTATTTAACCTCCATCACCTACCGAGAAACAGTTAGCTCGCTCAGATTAGTTCAGCTATTAAGAAGGTCTTTATTCCTAGCTTAATTAAATCGGCTGTGTCAGGATCTACTGATATTATCTCGTAGATTGTGTCTAAACTATTATCAGCGTCGACGACTCTTATCCCTAGAAATCCTGAAACTTTAGCGTTCAATGTTTCAAGCTCTTTCTCGTCATGAGTACTAGCTATTAAGAATTTCTTTAGAACCCTCAAGTTAGTCCCTAACGGTGAGTTAACGAACGCGAACCACACTATCCTAAACACCCATATTCTAAACACTTCATTACTTATATTTTCCGATCTCTTCATCCTTGCCGTAAATGACGGGGCTTTCAGTTGTAAATCTGACCCTATCAATCGGTTTCTGAATAACTTACGTTAAGGGATAGGGTATTCAATTGTGGTTAGCTACTTGTTGAAAGTTCCTTAACGCTTTCTAGAACTTCTTTAATAGCCTTGTTTATGTGTTCTTCATGTTTTCTCCTGAGATGATTCTCCACCGTAATCTCGTTGTTAAAGGATTGATCGCAAAGTAGGCATACGTATTTTTCGTTAACCTTGATCACCGCCGGCTCTATCTCAAGTATTAGCGGGAAAACCTGTTTTATGATTGATGAGGCTAGGTATGAATTCCTGGTTTTCTCCGTAACTCTCTGTATGTATCCCCTAACCCTGAACTTAGAGACCTTATACTTATAGCTTATGGAGCTAGGGGAGACCCCGTCAACAAAGTATTCCTTAACGGCCATCAACATGGAGGAGTTACCTGCTAATCTCTTAATTACTAAGAACCTGACTAGAGCGATTACGGGGTCTTCCAAGCACTCACCTACCAATATAAACGATTAAGTAATTAAATGAATTTCAGTTTTACGTAACTAACTCGGCTTATCCTGCTTGAATCAATTAAATTATTCTATAATCGATAATTAAGGAACGTATTTAAATTGAAGGTATTATTTTATAAATAAGGATGAGTATGCCAAGTAGTAAAGTAATATCGGTAAAACTCCCTAACGACGTAGTAGACTTAATCGACGACATAATATGTGAGAAATCTTACCGGAACAGAAGCGATTTAGTTCGTGACGCTATTATGTGGAAGTTAAGCAAGCACGGATATACTCGCTTTACTTAATCCTCCTTATCCGAGAATCACTTATTTTATTTTCAGTAGCGAGTAATTATTAGTGGTGAGGAAATGTCTCTTTTCTGGGAGCCTAGGTGGCGGCGAGTATCTTTCAACGTTGACGGGGTAGTAATAGAGACTTGCTTAGATACCTCAACAAATCTCTTGCTATGCCCTATATGCGTTAAGATTGATGAGGTATGTCCTAGGGAGGGTGAGTCCTTGAGGCAAGTGGTTGACAAACCACTCTTCTTTTCCTTGACTGACTTACTACATCACTTAAGATCACACACCATGCCTAGCGGAGTTAAGCGCATAATAGTTAGGAGAGAAGAGGAAGAAGAAAGTGTTGAGGAAGAGGAGGAAGATTAAAACATTAATACTCGGTGACTCATTCAGCGGTAACGTTTACGCGGCTCAAGACCTAAGTAACTCGCTATTCCTGTCCTGGCCCGGATCTACGAGCGCCTTAGATGGTTGGGGCTTCGCTAACGCGTGCATCGATAGAACGCCGATATTCCTTGAGGAACCAGATTGTTTAAGGCGTTTAGGGCTTGAATCAAGCGAGATAGATTACGAGTACGTATTGATCGGTGAGGAAGCTTCCTTAAAAGATAAATTCTCGTTGAGGGGGGAGGAAACCCCTGACTATACTTGGTACGACTTATTCCCCAGAACTTATAGCAAGGTCTACAAGCCAGTGCTTAGCTGGTGTCAGATAATCAAGCTATTGAGGAACAGCGTTGAGGTCCCCCGCCTGTACGCGAACGTCACGAGCATAGACCCTAAGGAAAAAACAGTGCTACTTGAGGGTGGGGCATTAATAGAGTATGAAGAGATAGTTAGCTCCATACCTCAAGACTTGCTGCTATCTAGGCTGAGGGGGGTGGGCTTGGAGAGTATTCATGAAAATTACGCGTACCTACCCTACAACATCTCGTTGATTATCGGTAAAATAGATCAGAGGATCGGGGAGAACGAGGTAGTTGTTTACGCTTTAGGCAGGAAAAGATATGTGGCCTCACACGCAATACTCTTAAAAAGCGTTATCGACGCGGTAACGAAGGAACACACGTTAATCTACGTGTTAACCCCGCTGAGGAGAGGCGCTGATAAGACCGAAATACTCGTGAAGAATTTTTCCGAGTTAAAGAATCTAGGCATTAAAGTAAGGGAGGTCGTGTTCGCTAGGTCTTACCTGGAAAAATACGGGAGGATACTTAAGCTCGGGAGGAGCCCCTACGACGAGTTACTCGGGGAACTAAATATTAGGTTCATAGGGCGCTATGGGTCATGGGAGGAACTCAGCATATGTAACATAATCAAGAAAATTCTGAGCATGCATAAAAGACTTTAACTCATTCAAATCACTTGCGCGTTCCCAAACTCGTTTTCATCGTAGAAAACCGCTCCTATCAGGGCTAAGTCTTTAGTAGTCCCCTCACCCTCGCAAGCGCTAAGGATTAAGTCCTCAATCTCCTCGGGCGTTAGCTTTCTTGAGACCACGAATTCAACGTTGTTTATTATTAGCGCTACCCGCGATTCCTTAGACATGTAAGGTATCACGTAAACCTCTAAGCCGTACTCATGAAATAATTTCTGAGCAGTAATCCAAACCTGCTTAACTAAATCCTCACCGAGTGGAGACCCGTTAGTAATCACTATCACATCTACAGGCAAGTAACTCCCATAAAATAACTCATCATATTCGAAGATTTTTAAAGAGTCAACCCCTATCAGAAATTTAGATAGTGCCAGCATTAATGTCAGCTCTTCGTCCTTTAGAAGGGCTCTCGATTCGAGAGATAGGTTTAGTTAACTAGGTTTTCGTAAGATTTTGAGGAAAATCTATTTAATTTGTCGGGGGTTAAATTGTGGTGAAGTTTAAGCTACCTTTCAACGGTCTCTCCAAGCTCCATCATTAATGTGCAAGACTCTTACCGCAACATTAAGGAATCTAGCGTTCAGGGCTTTGAATCTTATATCAATTAAAAATAGTGGGTAGTTATTTTGAGTAACGAGAACCAAGTTAGTTTTTAGAAGACTTTTAATTTACTGAAGTGCTTGAGAGTTTCTTGCTCCTCGCTTCCTTCAAGTACTGTATTGCCGCGGAGATACTCCCTCTAGCCTCTATTAAAGGCCCCCATTTCACTCTGAACTTCTTAGGTGATAAGGGTCTCACTCTTTTCTTCATTCTTCTAGGTATGTAGGTTGCCTCCATATCTTTAAGACCGAAAGTGCCGTCTATCATCTCGACGACTAGGTCCTTATCTATTAGTTTTAGTAAGGCTTTCCTTAACCTATCCTCCCCTACGAGACCGCTTAACTCCTTCCTTAATTCTTTCCAGGTTAGTGGCCTACCCTTACTCTCGATGATTGAGAGCACTATCTCTTCAAGTTCTTCATCGCTAGGAGCTCTCATAACCGTTACTTCCTCGTCTTCGTAAATAACCTTCGGTTTCTTCTTAACGTCTTTAAATGTGTTAACTTCTCCCATTATCTCACCCCAATATAAGTAGATAACTCGTTACATATAAATCAAACTCTAAATAATATTAACGCCGTTAAAGAACGTCAGTATTACCAAGCAAGCAATTACTTCGCAGGGTGTGTGAGTCTTTAAAAGCAAGGTATTTGAGCAGATATATTGTGGTGGTCTAGGTGAGGTCTCTGACTTTAGTAGCTGAGATACCTCCTCGGATGAGCGAGATCTATATGAGGAAATTACTTAGGATCAAAAACTACATAAGGGAAGAGATAGGTATCAACGTCTCGTTAGTTGTTGTAGCGACTAACGAACAACCTAAGCTGATAGTGAATGACGAGATCATCAATCTAAACGAAAGTTTTACAAACATAATGAAGGCCATAACTAGAGGATTAGCTAATGACTTAAGTGACCCGAACTTCCTAGATAGAGCTGTTGTAGGAGCTAAGAAAGAAGATGAATAGTAATCTTTATTCGAGGAGATCTCAGAATTAACTCAACGAGAGCGTTATTTCAACACATCAATTAATAAGTATTAGACAACTCTTAATTTATTAAGGTTGTTATTAATATGACTATTGAAAGTTGAGGAGGTGTGTAAATTGCCTACCGACGTACGTTTAATGGCTGTTGAGTTACTTAGAGCTTACAAGAAAATCCTTAAGTATAAGGAGCTAGAAGAACTTACCGGGCTCTCAGCACCAGGTCTTTGGAGGTATATCAATAAACGTATAAGACCTACTAAGGAGAG
>Ga0078972_1011189_pt1 | contig 16212 bp, 16 predicted proteins | sample YelNatPaOPGAMG01_FD_67568 | JGI IMG/M metagenome (GOLD analysis project Ga0078972, IMG submission 67568) | Hot spring thermophilic microbial communities from Obsidian Pool, Yellowstone National Park, USA - OP-RAMG-01 (SPADES assembly) (version 2) | ecosystem: Environmental > Aquatic > Thermal...
TGCCGGGAGATTGCTTTCCCCACGCTGCGCTCGGGACATGCGCTACGCTCGCAATGACAAGAGGCAGAGGGTTCTCCATTAGCCATGGTAGGTAGTTACCCTCATTGAGTGTTTTCGGGAATATGTACCGGTTTTTCCTTGCCCAGTTCGAGCGAGCGCTGGTAGGCCGCCCAGATCGCGCGCGAAAGCGCCGTACGAAAGCCCGCTTTCTCCAAATAGTACAATGCCTCCGCGGAAGTGCCCCCAGGCGAAGTGACCTGATTGCGCAGGGCGGCTACATGAACGCCGTTTTTCTCGTGAACACTTTGATAGTACAAGACCGAACCCAGAATGGTTTGCAATACCAGTTTCTCGGCTACATGCCGGGGAAACCCCAGATGCACGCCCGCGTCAATGAGCGCTTCCATAAACAGAAACACATAGGCCGGCCCGGTACCAGAAAGAGCCGTCGCCATATCCAGATAGTTCTCGTCGTCCACCATGATCTCTTCGCCCAGCGCGCTCAAGATGGTGCGCGCCATTTCCTTTTGAGCCTCGGTGACCGTCGGCGCCGCCATCCAGACCGTAATCCCCTGGCTGATTTGGGCCGGCGTATTGGGCATCGAACGCACCACCGCTTCATGCGCCAGGCCAGTGCGGATTTTGGCGATCGGCGCGCCGGCAACAATCGAGAGCACCAACGCCTGAGGGGGAATCGCACCCTTCAGCCCACGTAACACGTCGGTCAGACGTTGCGGCTTAACCGAAAGCACGACCACATCGGCTTGCGTCGCGGCCTGCTTGTTGTCGGTAAACGGTTGGACACCGTATTTGCGGCTCAGTTCCTCGACCCGTTCGGGACGAACGTCAGCGGCCAGCAAGTTCATCGCTTGCGCCGAACCCTGACGCAACAGCCCGACAATCATGGCCTCTGCCATCGCACCAGAGCCAATAAAGGCGATTTTCTTGTCCAACATGGCTACTCCAGGGATAAGAGATTGAGTCCACTGCACAAACTCACCACAGACACAGAGAGTACAAGATAGGGAAAAAATTAAATTTTTAATCGTACTTACCGCCCACTGTCATTACAAGGCGGCGATAGGGCCACGCCGAGGCTCACCCGAGTCGCCGCCGAAGCAACCCCATCGCGAGTCCTCATTGCTTCTGTGAAACCTGAGATTGCTTCGCTGCCTTTGGCGGCTCGCCATGACACCGGCTGGGCAGGTAGTTACTTTTAGTCTCCGTGCTCTCTGCGGTCTCTGTGGTGAAAAGATCACCTCTTTGCAGTAAAGTCAAGATTGTTTTCCGCCAAAGTAGCGCAGGGCCAGCCGTAAACGTTCTTCCACATCAGCGGGCGCATCGGGCGGCAGAGATTGGATAGCCATCTGGGCTTCTACCACAGAATACCCCAGCGCGGTCAACGCCGCCAGCACCTCGCTATCCGCGTCAGACATGCCGGCCATATTCTCCAGCGCAGAGGACGGTTTGAGACGATCGTGCAAAGACAACACAATTTTTTGAGCCGTTTTCCTGCCGATGCCCGGCAGACGGCTTAACAACTCGGCATCTTCCTGGAAGATCGCGCGTTGAATCGTATCCAACGAGGCGCCAGAGAGCAACGCCAGCGCCGTACGTGGGCCGACGCCATCCACACTGAGCAATAAGGTGAACAGATCGCGCTCCGCCTGCGTCTCGAAGCCATACAGCGACCAGGCATCCTCACGAACCACCAGATGGGTGTACAACAAGACAGCCATCCCTACGTGCAAGCGAGTCTGCAGCGGCAGCGGCGTTTGCACACGCACCCCCCAACCGCCGACCTCAACGATCACGGCGTTCCCTTCAATCTGGGTAATTTCACCGCGTACGGTAGCAATCATGGCGTTTGTTCGCCCACTTTCCAGGTTTGGGTATTCAAATGGCAAATTGCCACTGCCAGGGCATCCGCCGCGTCGTCGGGGCGAGGCACCTCATCCAGATTCAACAGGATACGCACCATCTCCTGCACCTGTGACTTGGCCGCGCTGCCGTAGCCGGCTACGGCTTGTTTGACCTCGTTGGGAGTATATTCGCCGACCTCCAACCCGGCCTCCGCAATAGCCAACAACACGACGCCGCGCGCCTGACCGACTGCAATCGCGGTAGAAATGTTACGCTGGAAAAACAACTTCTCCACCGCGCAGCTATCCGGACGATGGAGAAGCAGGAGTTCAGTCAGGCGATGATAAAGCAAAGAGAGTCGCTGATGGGCTGGCAACCCAGCCGGCGTCTCAATGACGCCATAGGCAGGTGATTCCAGACGACCATCGGTCAAAAGGCGAACCAGACCATAACCGGTGGTTGCCGTTCCGGGATCAATGCCCAGGACAAGCGTCATCGGGCTTCAGGCGGCCTCCAGCGCGGCCAGCGCCTCCTCGGTCAGTTTCACGTTGTGATAGACGTTCTGCACATCATCCAGGTCTTCAATGGCTTCCACCAGTTTCAGCACCTGCAGCGTGGCCTCCACCGGCAGTTCCAGTTCCTGTTTGGCGATCAGCCGTAAACCAGCCTCATCCGGCGTGACATGGCGAGCATGAAGGGCGTCGCTGATCGTTTTGAACGCCTCCACCGGGCCAATGATTTCAATGGTATCGCCAGAATCGACAACGTCATCAGCGCCGGCCTCAATGGCCAGTTCAAAGGCCGCGTCGTAATTCAACTGCGAAGCAGGGAAGGAGAAATACGCTTTGCGCTCAAATTGCCAGGCCACCGCGCCGGCTTCCGCCATGTTCCCTCCGGCACGGCTGAAAGCGTGACGCACCTCGGCAATGGTACGGTTACGGTTATCGGTCACGCAGTCCACCATCAAAGCCGCGCCATGCGGGCCATATCCCTCAAAGGTGATGGCTTCCAGGGCGCCGCCTTCCTTATCTTCACCGGTACCGCGCCGAATGGCACGCTCAATGTTGTCTTTCGGCATGTTGTTGGCGCGAGCCTTCTCGATAGCCAGAGCCAGGCGAACATTGGAATCGGGATCGCCGCCGCCTTCGCGCGCTGCCATGGTAATCTCGCGCGCCAGACGGGTAAAGAGTGCGCCCTTTTTGGCATCTGCCGCGCTCTTCTTACGGCGAATCGTTGCCCAATGGCTGTGACCAGACATAGATTTTCTCCTGAAAAGCCTTTTCCGTCTCAAGAATTCGTACGTGGTTGGGATCGGCTTGCAACCGCACCCGCCCAACGTACAGCGAAGGTGTCTTCCTTCCTGATGGTTGAAATTATACCACAGGCGCCCTGCCAGCGCCGGAAAATTGCCAGAAGTACACAGCCAGCGCAGAAATTACGAAGCAAAGGCTTGCTGCCGAGGTCTTGAATCTATATAATTTCTGATGGAGGTGTTGCATGTCCACGTTGCTTCCGTTTGAAACCGATGTGTTTTCCACCAGCCGGGGTGATCTGGCCATTACTTTCCTGGGACACGGCAGCCTGCTGCTGAACTTCAATCACCAGTGGATATACCTGGACCCTTACCGCGAGGTAGCCGATTACTCGCGCCTGCCCAAGGCCAATCTGGTACTGGTCACCCATGAACACTTCGACCATCTCGATCCCCAGGCGCTGGCAGCGATTCGCGCACCAGAGACTGTTGTCATCGCCAATCCGGCTGGCGCACGTCAGGTCAAAGACGCTATTGCTCTGCGCAATGGCGACACACAGACCATTGCCGGCCTGCCCATCGAGGCAGTGCCGGCTTACAATCTCCAGCATAAGCGGCCTGACGGTCAGCCTTTCCATCCCAAAGGCGCAGGCAATGGATACATTCTGACCTTCGGTAATCTCCGTCTCTACGCCGCCGGCGATACCGAAAACATTCCCGAAATGAAGGCCCTGCGAGCGATTGACATCGCATTCCTGCCCATGAATCTGCCCTACACGATGACGCCGGAAATGGTAGCGGAGGCGGCGAAAGCCTTTCGCCCACGCATTCTGTATCCTTATCACTACGGTCAGACCGATGTATCGCGTCTGGTAGCGTTGCTCCAGGACGAACCTGCCATCGAGGTGCGGATTCGAAAAATGGCGTAAAACGAAAGGCGCCCGGCCAGGATGGGACGGTTGCCCGGCTCGCCCTGGATGGTGATCCAGGCTTCGGGGGTGCCGGAGGGCGGGGTGAGGATGTCGGCGTCGTACTCGCTCAGGATGTAGCGCCCGCCGAGGATGATGAGCGTATCGCCGGGGCGGAGTTGACGCGACCCGTAGCCGGGGCTGGCCCAGGGCTGTTCGCGCGTGCCGGGGTTGGAGTCCGAGCCGTGCGGGGCGACGTAGTAGGTCTGGCCGGGGCCGGTGGGGAAGGGGGAGGCCATGTCGGTCGCAGGCGGCTCTGTCTCGCTGGCAACAGAAGAGGCAGGCGATGGCAGGTTACAGGCCGCCAGGAGAAACAGGCACAACAATGAGAAGAAAGTTTTCCCGTGGGTTGGCATGAGAGGTTCCTCCGTGAAAATGGGATTATCGGCAATCGACAACATGGGAGCCGCTCCAATTCGACGTGATGGCCGTCGGCTCCAGAATCTCGATTTGAATGCGGTAACTACCGTCCCCGGTCACTTTCCACTCCCCCTCCACCGTATACGTCCCGGCGCTGACGGCGAGCGTATGCTCCGGGCCGATGAAACCATCGCTGCGATGCCAGCGGTAACGCAGGGTGCCGCTGCCGTCACCGCTCAGCGTGATGGTGGCCCAGACGCGGAACGTATGGGGGCAAGTGCCCTGCCAGGGTTCGGAGGGAACGTAGGCGCGCACGGAAGTCACCGCGAGGGGAGTGAAGGGAGTAGAGGAGCAAGAGCAACCGGCTTCCATAGGACTGCATGGCAACACGCCGAAATCCTGGTGCACGGTCTGCCCGGCGCTGACGGTGATTTGTATGTCATCGGCGGGGCAAATCGGCGGTCCGCCGGCATGACTCAGCCAGTATTGACCGGCAGTGACATTGAAGGCGTAATAGCCACTGGCATCCGTAGAGGTTTCCTGAACAAGTGGTCCTGCTTCTACCAGGCTGAGATAGACAGGAAAGCCTGGATAGGGAGTATCGCCGGCATCCATGATACCATTGCGATTGTTGTCGTGGTAGAAGTAGCCAACAATGCCGCCGGCTGCTGGGGTGGGAGAGGGGGGCGGCGTCATTTCAGGCAAGTTGTGCGGGTCGCCGGCCACAACCGTAACATATTCGCCCCACAGCCAGCATGTGCCGTTCCCTGCCGGATTGCGGATAATCCAATAGTTGGAGGGGGAGTAACGGCCCACCGCCTCAGCGGTTTGGCCCACGTCCAGCACGCTCAGACGATCATAGACCGTGTCTGGCCCGGTGCGGCAATTGGTGGCTGCCGAGACAGTCAGGAGTACTGCTGATGAGGTGGGGGAGACGATGGGAGTGAAAGAAGGCGTTTCGGAGACCACGAGCGGGGTCAAGGGAGGAGAGAGCGGCGTGGCGGCGAGGAGAGTGCTCTGCAAGGGCAAAGCGGTCAGCGTTTGCGCCGCAGCAGTCATGGCCACCGCCGATGAGACAGGGGTGGCGGATAAGGGAAGATTGCAAGCCAGGATCACCCACAGGCTGATGCTCAACAAGAGAAAAACGTTTCGCCTGCTCATCAGTTACCTCCGCGTGCGAATATACAACTCGGCCAAAAAACCAGCGGTATCCGACCAGATGTCTAAGACGCCGCCGTGCCAGAACTGCGATCCAAGTTCTCTGCGAATATAGCCAAGACCCTGGATGCTCGCGCTGGCATCCGTCTGTCCCTCACAAAACATTTCAATCTGCAACGCTTCATCTCCGACCAGGTTTATCGAAATTTTCTCCTCGACCCTGTAGACATTTCCTGCGCGAGGGAGGGGCCCATCTTCCGGTAGACGCATCCACCATGGCCAGTTTTGCAGCCGGGCATAGCAATAAAAGTTGTCATAGGGCTGGGGGGTGTAAACTCCAAACAGATGAATTTCCAGTTCGACCTCCTCATCATGGGGCCAGGGACAGCCACCATTGCCCTCCGCCCCGATTTGGGTCGGGCAGGCATCCCAGGTATCCGGGAGACCGTCGGAGTCGCTATCCACCTCATCTGCCTGGCCGTTGCCGTTTGCATCTCCGGGGCACCCTCGCAATAAATCGTTCCCATAAAGTTCGAAAATCCCAAATTGAGAGGGGCAATCATCCGCGTCATCTGTGACACCGTCACAATCCTGATCGCCCGGACAGGCTGGCATCTGGTTGACATTGGTGGATTGCTCCGCATCGGGATAAGAACACAACCAGGGGAAGCGGCAGGTTCGTTCCACGACGACTGGCAAGTTCCTTTCAGCAGGGCAACCCTGACGGTGAGCTGGACCGTAACGGTCGCGACAGTTATCCTGGTCATTAGGAACGCCATCCCCGTCGTTGTCGTCAGGCATCGGGCAGCCGAGATTTTCTGCCGGGCCTTGTTCATTGTCACAGCGATCGAGAAAGTTCAGAACACCATCGCCGTCCGTATCTACGTTCCAGCCTGCCGGCAGGCAACCGTTGAAGCCTGACCAACCGGCGCTATCGGGACACTGATCCTGTTCATCGGGAATTCCGTCCCCATCCCGGTCTTGGGAGAGAGGGCAGCCACTGTTCAGGGGCGAGCCGGCCTGGTCGGCGCAGGCATCCTGCCCATTGGGGATGCTGTCCCCGTCCTGGTCGGATTCTTGCGGGAGCGGGCAGCCTCCATTCTCTGCCGGACCCGCCTGCTGCGGGCAGGAATCGGCAATGTCGCTCACCCCGTCGGCGTCTCCATCCTGAAGCCAGGCTTCTTGCGGACAACCGTTCTGCTCTGGCCAGCCGATGGCGCCGGGACAGTGATCCGCCCAATCGGCCACGCCATCGCCATCTTGATCGGGTTGATTCCAGGGCTGGCAGCCGCGCAGGTCGGGCAAACCGGCCTCTTGTGGGCAGGCATCCTGGTCATCGTTGAGGCCATCGTTGTCGGCGTCATTGGCGATGGGACAGCCCTGCCTGAGGGCCGCACCGGCCTGATCGGGGCAGGCGTCCTGATTGTCAGTTACCGTGTCGGCATCGCGGTCGGCGGTGGGCAAGACAATTAGCGGCAGGGTGACGATGTTTTCCTGTCCCTGTTCATTTCTGGCGACAAAGGCCAGGGTGTGCTGACCAGCAGAGAGCGGAATCCAGGACCAGGTGCCGATAAGTTGCAGGCCATTTCCTTGTTGTTCGCCGGCGAGCAGGTCGTCTACGTAAAAGCGCAACCAGAGAATGGAGACTTTTTGTCCGCTCGCCGTCGCCTGCACCGGTAGCGAGACATAAGCATAGACAGGCGTATTTGGCTGCGGTTGAAGTACCTGAAGAACGGGCTTTTCTCCTCCCCCGCTCTTCGCCGTGCCAGGAGTGAACAAGATCATCAAACCGCCTGCTATGAGCAACAAGAGGAGTACGATTGCGGCTATCACCAGACAACCTTTTTGAGATTTCATCATGGCCTCCTTTCAAGGACACCTTTTCTGACAAAGGGAGGAGAACGCTCCTACGGTACGGGAGACACGTAATACATCCACGACGACCAGTTGCTCCAGTTGCCGGCCCCATCGCGGGCACGCACTTGCCAGCGGTGAGCGCTGTAATCGCACTCGGCGACTCCATGGATATCTTTTTGGGCGGTGGTCAGGTTATCCCACGCGCCGACGGTCGTCCATTCACCATTGGGCGCCTTTTCCTGCAAAATAACGCTGTATGTGACCCCGCTGGGGTCTGAAACGGCCTGCCAGCGCAGCGTGAGGGGGCAGTAGGCGGTGACAGGGGTGGTATTGGGGTCGAGATTGCCCGGACTGAGCGGGGTGGGGACAGGTGGAGGGGTCGTATCCTGCGGCGGAGGTGGTGTAACGCAAGAACCAGAGACGTCAATGGTACGCGTCTGCTGATATTTGTTCCCATCTTGCCCAATCACATCCAGAACATACGTCGTGGAGGAGCACAGGCAGACTTGCTGCTGACCTGTTTGCGCTGTCTGATTCCCGTTTAGAAAGACCTGGGAGGCGTTGCTCACGGCCCAGTGCAGGAAGGTGCAGGAGCCTGCCTTCAGGGGATTGGTATCGGCCCAGAACTGGATGACGGGAGCAGGGATTGGCGTCACAGTGGGCATCGCGCACGATCCGCTGACCTGAACAGTGACACTCTGGGCATATTTGTCGCCGGCAAAGACGATCAGGTCATAGGTCATGGTCTGGCAGGGGCAGATTTGCATCTCGCCCTGCGGCGGAACCGGCTGGCCGTTCAGGTCTATGCTTTGCGGCTGCAGGTTGGCAACACTCCAGCGCAGGTAGGTGCATTCGCCCGCAATGAGTGAGGTTTTGTCTGCCGTCAGGGTAAGGAGAGGGGAGGGGGGAATAGCGGCTGGGGTGAGCGTCGCGCTAGGGGGGCCGGCCAGGACGGTCACTTCCACATGTTCGCTTTCTGCATTCTCCTGGGGGGTAGTCAACACAACGTACAGCTCATATTCGCCCGGCTGTGGAGCAAGCCATTGTGTATCGCCAACCCAAAGAACGTTCTCTGTATCTTGCAGCAAGACGTTCATGGGCTGGGAAAAGGTATGGTCACCATCGCTGTACATCAGGTCCATGCGGATTCCATCTGTTTCATCCACAAAAATGCTGTGCGCATGAACTACGATGGGCGTGCCCAGAGGAATGGTGAGGTCGGTCGAAGGGGCATCAAGCGCTACTTCAGGCTCGATTTTCCAAACTGAATTGAAAGCACAACCGACAAGCAGGGTGAGGACGAGGCAAAGAGAGAGGAACCTGGTTTTCATACGCTACTCCTGAAACCCGAAAGACTTTACTCATGGACAGTAACCGAAATTCACGTCGTCTGTTACACTGCCGGGATTGACGTGTACGGTAGATGAGGAGGGCGTGAGCGGCACGCCGACATCCGGCGGGTAGACGCAATAGTCACCAGCGGGCAGGCCCGAGACCGAGTAGCGGCCATAGTCGCCGGTCACAGCGGTGGCAACCACGGCCCCGCCCGGGCAGGCGCCGGCGCGCACGGTGACGGGGAAGCCGCGGAAACCGCCGTCCCCGGCCTCGCGCGTGCAGGAGGAGGTCGTCTTTTTCTTGAATACCCAGCCTGCCAATCCACCAGGCGCAGGCGTAGGGGTAGGAGTGGGACGCCCGCCGGCGCACAAACAGGGCTCATTGCCGGTCGGGTTGAAGCCGTAGGTCCACCGACAGGTGTTGTCCACTTCAGCAATCAACTGAATGGGGTAATCGCGGCTGGTCCGATAAGGCGAACCGGCCTCTTCTTGCGTGAAGTGGTCGTGATAGTCGTACCATTGCGGTTGATCCACGCCACGATCGGCCCAAACGCCCCACATGAAGTGATCGTCGCGGGCAATGAGGGTGTATTTGAAAGCAATCTGAATAGCGGGTGGTGTGCCGGGGCGGAAGCGTGCCCAGGCCAGGTCGGGGTCGGGGTTTTGATAGCCCTGATCGAACACCAGCAAGTCGTAACTGTTTTCGATTTGTGGCGGGTCAGCATAACAGGGATTTGCACCGCCGACGTCGTTGTCGGTATCCTGCCAGACGCGTACTCCTTCGACGGACCACTCTGTCTGAAATGGCGGGCGTGCCTCAAACAGCCAGTCGCCGCGGCCATCCAGGTCAAGATCGAGTTCAAGGCGATAGGCAGCCGGCAAGGTATTGGTGGCCGCGTCCAGGCCGTACAGGTAAATCGTCGCCAGCATCCACGTGGTCTCATGGCCCAGTTCAGCCTTGCGGATGTCCAGTTCTGGGAAGAAGACATCCATGATCTTGGCGTTGAAGGGACGCTCGTACAGGTTATACAGATATTCGTCTCCGCCGGGCGGCTGGTTAGGTTGTCCCTGGACAGCGGTATCGCCCGAAATCGTGTCGGCGATAGAGGCGTGCACGACGACGCTCTCTACCGGCCGCAGAGTGTGTACCAGCGTCGGGGTCGCGGTCAGCGCAGGCTCTGATACAAGCGTGGCCGTTAAAGTCTGAGGCGCGGCTGGCGAAATGCTTTGCGCCGTCAGGGTTTGCCTGGCTTGAAAGACAAGCGTCGCGCCGTTCCCATCGGGCGTGGGAGGACTGCTCAAACCAGGCAGATTACAGGATAACATCAGGCCCAATCCAAGTAAGAGAAGGAAAAGTTTCTGTTTCATCATCACCTTCGCTTTGACAGGCAAAAACAAACAACGGCTTGACCGGAACAGTTCCAGTATGAACGCAGGGCAAGCCACTGGCAAGAGAGAAAATTACCGTCTGTGAAAAGAAAAAAGTACCTCCGCAGAGGTACTTTTCCTGTCAGAGGTTGGAGCGCGAGGAGATTTATTCTTCCCTCTCCTCCAGCGAGGCCCAGCCACGTTTGAGGGCCAGCAGGGCAGCCTGGGTGCGGCTGTTGACGTGCAGTTTGCGGTAGATTTCGCTCAGGCGGTTGGCCACCGTCCGGCCAGAGAGGTGCAGTCTGGCGGCTACGGTCTTGTTATCGGCGCCCTGCGCCACCAGCCGCAGCACCTGCATCTCGCCCTCCGTCAGGTCTTCGAGGCCCTCGGCGCGCTCGGCGGCGCGACTCAGGCGGCGGAATTCGTCCAGGAGACGGGCGGCCAGCCCCGGGTCGAGGAGCGCTTCGCCGCGCGCTACGGCGCGGATGGCAGCGATCAGGTCGCGCTCGTCGGTATCCTTGAGCAGGTAACCCTGCGCTCCGGCCTTGACCGCCTCGAAGACGTAGCGGTCGTCGCGGAACATGGTCAGGACGATGACGCGCGTCTGCGGGCAGGTCTCCGTGATTTGACGGGTGGCCTCCACACCGTCCAGAAGCGGCATCTGGATGTCCATCAGAGCGACATCGGGCTGCATTTCCCGCGCCAGACGCACGGCCTCGGCGCCGTTTTCGGCCTCGGCCACGACCTGGATGTCGCCGGCCGATTCGCACACGTGCCGCACCCCTTGACGGAAGAGGCGGTGGTCATCGGCGAGGAGGAGACGGATGGGGGACATGCGAGGAGTCATTCCTCCGCATGAGCCTGCAGCCATTCCGCCACGTAGCGGGCAAAAATCTCGAAATCGTCCAGGTTCTCCTGGAGATAGCGGTACAGGCGATGCAGGTCAACTTCAAGATATAGATGCACCAGAACGTTGCGGAACTTTGCCATTGCTACCAACCGCTGGGCAAAGTCTGCCGGCAAGACGCAATCTGAGCCAGGGCAGGAAAGAGGTCTTTGTATTCTTTGGGGAGAATGGTGGTCTGGTGGGCAAGGATCAGGCTGGCAATATCCAGCGCGGCCTGGATGGCCACCTGAAAGTTGCGCTCGGCAGCCCCCGTCAGGATGTAATCGCGCGCAAATTCCTCATACGTCAGCGGTCGAAAGGTGCGTAAGGCGTTCACGCAGTTGGCGATAACGCTCAAGCGCGCCTTGATAGGGGTTGTATCCATGCAGCAGTTCTCCTCTCCGCGCCTTTTCCAGGAGGGCGTTTTCGTGACGTTGCAGGATAGGCTTGAAGTCCAAATAGTCATTGAGCGTCCGCAGGCGAAACATCACCATCGTCGGGCGGTCGCGGCAGAAGAGCAGCACGCCCTCCCGCAATACGGCGTAACGCAACGCTGGCGGCGCTTGATTCAAAATCAGCACATCTACCTCGTTGGTGTGCAAAACATCCATCAGGTTGCCCATGATTTCCAGGCGCATGTCCAGGCAATGATCGTCATCGGGTTGACCGGCGAGCAAGACGGCAACGTCCACATCACTGTGCGCCCAAGCCTGGCCGCGCGCGCAGGAACCAAAAAGATAGGCCAGCACCACCTCATCGAACGAGGCAAAGCAGGTTTCAAGCATCGCGCTCAACGCCGTAAGGTCAGGTTCTTTCATAGGTCTTCCTATTTTCAGTATATCACAGGGCAAGGGATAAGAACGGGGATAATCAAGCGGCAGAAGAGCGACGATTATCTTTTGGTAATACTTTCTCAAGAACGTATACCATCTATCGAGTAAGTTACAGGAGCCAAGTAGTTTTACCATAAAGTTCGGTATTAAACTCCGAGATTTCAAGTAGGACAAGTCTGATGGAGTTTAAGAAATTATTACGGTAATCTGGCAATCTGCAACTATCCACCGTCGTACCACCGACCTTTGGTCGGTTTGCCAGGCAGAGCCTGATGATACGCTGTTTGCGCGTGGCTGCTGGCGCCTGGAGTTGGCTTCCAGCCGACTTTCATGCGCTGAGACGGGGATCGATCCCCACGCCGGAGCTGCAAAGAAGGTTACCGAATTGTTTTAAAATTCATCAGTCGGCTTTGTTTGAAGAGTATGCGTGCTTTACTGAGTCTCTATGGCTTCCAATCCGTGCCCGTTCGCGCGAAGCGTCCGCGATAAAGTCCGCTGACGGACTCTTCCCTCCCCCGTTTGGGCTTATTCTTCTGCCAAATATCTATCCACAAACTCGCGCGGTTTCAAGACTTCAATTCCTTCATAGCCTGAAGCTTTCAACAAATGCTTGTCCCCGCTGACAATGACTTTACTTCCGCTTGCCAAGGCGCAGGCGAAGAACTTGTCATCATAAGGGTCTTCACAAATCGCTTCTTTGAGTCCCACAGGTTGATACACTTTTGCATGTTCGATCACAAAAGTCAGAATCGGATTCAAATCCACCTTCGGGCGTTCTTCGGACAATATCTCACCTACTCTTCGATACTCATCTAAAATTTCCTGCGACACGACCAACTCAAACTCACCCTCCTGCCACGCTTTCAAGATTTGATAAGGTGGGCCGCTAAAGAAGACCCCAGAGACAAATACATTCGTATCCATCACCACTTTCAAGCCCAAAACGATCTTCATTTCTTACTCCGAGCCCTCGCAACTGCGGATGTAATATCTTCCTCGGTCAGCCCTGCTTCCTTTGCCTGCTGGCGCGCCTGCTTGATCAGTTCATCAAACTGACTCTTATCAGGCAGGTTGACCACTTTGAGAACGACCACATCCCCTTCTCCAACGACCAGGAATTGCGCTCCTTCGTTCAAATTCAACCGCTTGCGAATGGCCTCAGGGATGACAACCTGTCCTTTGGATGACATGCGGGTGGTAGCCAAAGTATCCATGATTCACTCCTTCTTACTAGTAAGATTATAACACGAAATCTCCACCGCCACACATTGACCGATCATCTGCAAAAGAATAAATCATTCCAGCGAGCGGACATTCACCTGTAACCCCAAAAGGGATGAAAATCTCAGGTCCCAGCGAAAACGCTTGTCGCCACTTCTCCCCTCGCGTAGCCCTGCGGGTAAATTCCGCACGCTTGCTCCGCATGTACTTGCGGGGTTGGTATTTGGGGGAAAGGTCCGCTTGGCTGCTGGCGCCTGGATTTGGCTTCCAGCCAACTTTCATGCGCTGAGGCGGGAGATTGATCCCCACGCCGGCGCCGGAGAGAAAGTTGCCAGATTATTTTGTTAAACTTCATAAGACTTGTCCTACAGCCTCACCTCCACCTCTGTCCCCTGGCCGGGGGCGGAGCGGACCTCGAGCGTGCCGCCGAGGGCCTCGACGCGTTCGCGCATTTGCCTCAGGCCGAGATGCCCCTCCTGCGCCAGGCGCGGCAGGGTCGCGGGATCGAAGCCCAGGCCGTCATCGCGCACTCGCAGGAGGAGGCCGGCCGTCAGGTCGAGCGTCACCCAGACGCGGCTTGCCTGAGCGTGACGGGCGACGTTGTGCAGCGCCTCCTGCACGATGCGGAAGAGGACCGGCTCCAGCGCCGCCGGCAGACGCTCGCGCTCCCCTTGCACCTCCAGCGAGGTCTGCAGGCCGTTCTGCTCGCCGAATTCGCCCAGGAAATGCTCCAGGGCTGGCCAGAAACCCTGTTCGTCCAGCGCCACCGGACGCAGGGCAAAGATGGCGCGGCGCACTTCGCGGATTTTCTCGCCCAGGATGCGATGCAACTCCTCCAGTTCCGTTTTGGCCTGAGCCGGGTCGCGCTCGATCAACGCCTGCCAGCGGCGCACCTGGAAGCGCAGCGCGGCCAGGTCTTGCGCCAGGCCATCGTGAATCTCGCGGGCGATGCGGCGGCGCTCCTCGGCAATGGCCTCTTCCTCCGAGCGGCGCGCCTTCTCGGCGGTGACATCCTCCACGGCCAGGATGCAGCGCCGCAGGTCGCGCGGGGCGGCGGAAGCGGCGCTCAGACGCAGGGGAAACTCGCTCCCGTCACAGCGGCGGCCGCTCGTCTCGAGGGTGACCGTCTCAGCGGCGGCCAGGCGCGAGCGGCAGGTTTCGAGCGTCTCGGCGGGCAGGAAGGCGTCCAGGCTGGCGGTCGTCTCTTCGGCGCAGGCGAAAAGCGTCCGCCAGCGCGGGTTGAGATGCAGCAGGCGCGGCGGGGTCTGGCTGAAATCGGCCTCGCAGACGCCGAGCGGTGCGTTCTCGAACAGGGTGCGGAAGCGTTCCTCGCTGCGGCGCAGGGCAGCTACGGCGCGCATCCGTCCGCCGACGTAGAGCGAGACCAGGCCGGCCGCGGCCAGCCCAAGCAGCAGGCGGAACCAGAGAGTCTGCCAGAAGGCCGGCTCGATGACCAGCGCCACGCTCACGCCCGTCTCGTTCCAGACGCCGTCGTTGTTGCTGGCCTTGACGCGGAAGACGTAGCGGCCGGGCGGCAGGTTGGTGTAACCGGCGTAACGGCGCGTCCCGCAATAGACCCAGTCGGGGTCGAAGCCTTCGAGACGGTAGGCGTACTGATTGCGCGCCGGGTCGGTGAAATCGAGGGCGGCGAATTCGAAGGCAAAGAAGTTCTCGCGCGAGGAAAGGTGAATCTCGTCCACGTTTTGCAGGCCGCCGGCGAAGGTACGCGGCTGGTCGAAGACGCGGAAGGCGGTCAGCACCACCGGCGGCGGGACGGCGTTGCCGCTCAGGCGCTCCGGGTAGAAAGCGTTGAAGCCGTTGAGGCCGCCGAAGAACAGTTCGCCATCGGGAGCGCGCGAGGCCGCGCCGATGATGAAGGCGCGCCCCTGCAGGCCGTCGCTCTCGCTGTAGGCGCGCACCGCTCCGCTGGCCGGGTCGAAGATCGCCAGCCCGTTGCTCATGGTCGCCAGCCACAGATGCCCCTGCCCATCGCCCTGGATGGCGACAATCGAATCATCGGGCAGGCCGTTCTCGGTGGTGAAAGCGGTGAAGGACGGCTCACAGGCCAGCGGTTCGCCGCACGGCCAGTCGAGGCGGTCGAGCCCGCCATGCGTCCCCACCCAGAGCGCGCCGCCGGGGTCCTGATAGAGTGACCAGACGAAATCGTGGCTCAAACTGTTGGGGTTGGCCGGGTCGGGGCGGTACTGGGTGAAGGTTGCGGTTTGTGGGCGCTGCGCTGAGCCTGGCGAAGGGTCGAAGCGCACCAGACCGTTGTACGTGCCCAGCCAGAGAGCGCCGTCGCGGTCGGCGAGCAGGGCGCGGACGCCGTAGGTGTTCGGGAAACTGCCGTCCTCGCCCTCGAAGGCGTAGCGGACGAAGGCGCGCGTTTGCGGATCGAAACGCAGCAGCGCCCCCGGCTCCTCGGTGCCGATCCAGAGCGCGCCGTCGCTATCTTCCACGATGACCTTGACTGCGCCGCCCCCTTCCCAGGTGAAATGCTCGAAGCGGTCGGTGCGGCGGTCGAGGCGGTCGAGGCCGACCTGCGTGCCGATCCACAGGTCGCCGCGGCGGTCTTCGTAGAGGGCGGTGACGTGATCGTGGGCCAGGCTGGAGGGGTCGGCGGGGTCGTGGCGGAAGTGGGTCACCTGGCCGGTGCGGCGGTCGAGACGGTCGAGGCCGTGATCGTGCAGTCCCACCCAGACGAAGCCCTGATGGTCCTTCAGAACCGCGCCGACGGTGGGCGCGGCCAGCGTGTTCGGGTCGCCGGGGCGGGAGGTGTAGAGGTCGAAGCGCAGGCGCGGGCGCGGGTACTGGCTGACGCCGCCGTCGGTGGCGATCCACAAATTGCCGCTGCGGTCGAAGCGCAGGGCGGTCACCTGGTCATCGCCCAGGCTGAAGGGGTCGAGCGCATCGTGGCGGAAAGTTTCCAGGCGGCTGTAGGCCTGGTCGTAGCGGTAGAGGCCGTCCTGGGTGCCGATCCAGAGCGTCTCGTCCTCGGCGAGCAGGGCAGTGACGTGATGGTTGCGCAGCGGCTCGTAGAACGCGGTGAAGACGCGGCGGGGGCGGGCGGAGGGCGCCCGGCCGCCCCCCTCGGGGGGGTGGGGGGTGGCCC
>Ga0078972_1011191_pt1 | contig 16208 bp, 10 predicted proteins | sample YelNatPaOPGAMG01_FD_67568 | JGI IMG/M metagenome (GOLD analysis project Ga0078972, IMG submission 67568) | Hot spring thermophilic microbial communities from Obsidian Pool, Yellowstone National Park, USA - OP-RAMG-01 (SPADES assembly) (version 2) | ecosystem: Environmental > Aquatic > Thermal...
TGGACAGAAATCACCCACATGCGCAAATCCCGGCATCCTGACCTCCTGGCTCAAAGGATGCCCCCATTATAACCTGTTATCCGTAAACACTCAAGAGGGAGACTATCCAGAGGTCTATCCACGAATAACACGAATCCACACGAATGGAATAAATTCAGACACGTAGGGCGGCTTCCCATAGCCGCCGGGCGCCACACCCGTTCCCCATTCGCGTGAATTGGCGTCATTCGCGGTTACAGAGGTCTATCCACGAATAACACGAATTCACGCGAATGGAGAATAGGGCTACACCCCGTTCGCCGTTCGCGTGGATTGGCGTTATTCGCGGTTACAGGGGCAGAACCCGCCCGGCCTATCGCGTCAAATCTCGCAGCGCGGCTTCCAGCGTGGGGAAGCGGAACGTGTACCCCAGTTCCAGCAGGCGCTTCGGCTGCGCACGCTGGCCCTCCAGGAGCAGCGTGGCGACCTCGCCGAACATGAGGCGCATGGCGAACGCGGGCAGGGGGAACCACGACGGGCGGCGCAGCACCCGCCCGATGACGCGGCTCACCTCGGCGTTGGTCATCACGTCGGGCGCGACCAGGTTGAACGGGCCAGAAGCGGCGGGGTTCTCAATCAGGAAGCGTATGGCGCCCACCTCATCGGCGAGGTGAATCCACGCCACGTACTGCTTGCCGCTGCCGACAGGCCCGCCGACGAACAGGCGAAACGGCAGGAGCATCAGCGGCAACACCCCGCCGGTACGGCTGAACACCACCGCCGTGCGGATGACGACACGGCGCACGCCCATGGCCTCCACCGGCGCGGTCGCCGCCTCCCACTGCACGGCCACCTGCGCGAGCCAGTCGGTCCCGGCGGGCGCGGTCTCGTCCAGCAGTCGGTCGCCCGCGAACCCGTAGATGCCGATGCCCGACGCCTGGACGACGACGCCGGGCTTGTGGGCGGCCTGCTGCACGGCCTCTACCACGGCGCGGCCCGCGTCCAGGCGGCTCTGGAGGATGAGATGCTTGCGCTCGTCCGTCCATCGGCTGGGCAGAAGCCCCTCGCCGGCGATGCTAGCGCCCGCCAGGTTCACGATGGCGCCCGCGCCGTCGGCCAGATGCCCCCAGCCCTGCGCCGTGCGCCCGTCCCAGCGTTCCGCGCGGACGCCCGCCGGCAGGCCGGTGGCCTTGTCGGGGTTGCGCGTCAGCACGATGACCTCGTGCCCGGCCTGCGCCAGTTCCGCCGCCAGCGCCGACCCGATGAGTCCCGTCCCACCTGTGATGAGAATCCGCATGGCAAACACCTCCCGAATGTGTTAGCACCCTCACCCCAACCCACCCACCAGTCGCTTCAGGGCATCACAGGCTGCGCGCTGTATCTCCGCGTCCGCGCCGCGCAGGATGCCACGACCAGTGGATCAACAGCGCTCTACATAGTCGAGAACGCCCCGAAGAGGCCGGGGCCAAGTCCCAACGCAGGTGAGGTAAAGCCTTCGTCGCGCCCTCGTCATGGCCGTGTACACAAGGCGCCGCTCTGCCGAGATGCCCTGCGGCGACAACTCCGGCTGCTTGAAGGTCTCCTGCATTCCCTGCAGAAAGACCACGTCGTACTCAAGACCTTTCAGTTTGTGGAAAGTCTCATACGTAACTTGCTGGCGCTTCAGTTCTTCACTCAGGTGATCTTCTTCCCTTCTCGTGCGTCTGAGCACGGCGATCTGCTCGGGTCGCACCTGCTTGGACAGGAGATACTGAATCTCCAGCCGGATGAAGTCGCATTCCTCTTTGGCGGAAGGGAAAACGCGCACCTGAGGGCGGTCTCCTGGTTGGAGGTTCTCCAGCACGGCCTCTATATCCTCGGGCACGCTCATCTCCTCACGCAATTGCTCCGCCAGAACCGCGTCATCCTGAATCACGGCATAGGCCGCCTGGAAAATCGGGCGAGTGTTCCGATAGGGGATGCGAAGCCAGCGCGTATAGCCGACCACGGAGACACCCTTCTCCTTCCAACTGTAGTATCGGTAGATGCTCTGCGAAGGGTCATCGGCCAGGAACAGGTAGCCGGTGCGAGGCCGGAGGAGATGCTGGATCACGCGAATCCACAACGGCGCGAAATCTTGCGCCTCGTCCACCAGGATCGCGTCGTACTCGGCGTTGCACTGGGCGGGCTGGATCGCTCCCGATTCCATGCCCCGGAGGACGGCCAGGGGCACATCCTCCCAGTCGTAAGCCCCCTCAGATTCCAGCCAGTTCTGGTACGCTTCCATCACGGCATAAATCTGCTCGCGCTGCTGCCGCTGGAGGGAGCGCGTCCGGCCTTTGCGCGGGGACTCCAGATACTCATCACGGCTGCCTATCGGCACCTCCTTGATCCACTTGATCTCCTCGGCGATGAAATCGGCGCCCAACGCGCTGACGATGGGGTACTGCGCCTTGTTGCGAGTGAGCCATCCTTTGGCCCCTCCCTGCGGGTCGGTCCAGCCGCGGAGGGTTGTGAAGAGGCTCTTGCAGAGTTCATGGAACGTGCGCACGTGGAGATTGGGAATCCCGCGCAGGTGCGCGCGCAGAATCCTGGCGAGTTCGTTGTTGTAGGTCAACACTCCGATGCGCCATTCGGGGTACATCTTCGCCAGATACTGAGCGCGCTTTTCTATGACCAGCGTCTTGCCACTCCCCGCCAGCCCTCTGACCAGTCGCACCTGAAGCGACGCGGCGATCTTCCCCGCCGCCGGAGGCAACTCCTCGTCGGGTTTGGGCACATCCGGCAGCCCCAGCGATACCTGAAGCGGCCCACGCTTCTCGGGCTCCGCCCTGCGCGGTTCCTCTTCCTCCACCGCTCTCACCGGCTCCATCGCGATTTTCTCTTGCTCCTGATCCAGGACGAAAGCGGGGCGGCCCTTGCCAGGGGCGCAAACGACAATCTCCGGATAGATGGTGGCGCGTATGGCATCCAGTTCCCGTTTGACCAGACTCCTGGGCTGAGGCAACGTGGCTTTGAGGCGCGCAAGAATAGACCCTGCCTCCAGATCCGCATGGCCCCACACGTAGTTCTCGCCCCACACTCTTCGCAGTTGCGTGATGACCGCCATGGGCAGGTTCGGTAGGACGGCCGCGTACCCCCAGGGGATGTTCAACTTGCGCCGCTCATCGGCGGTCAGCAGGGTTTCGTTCTGCTGAAGTTCATCCGCCAGCATGGTCGCATACTCGCGGGCCGTTTTGACGGGGTTCCTTTCCACCCTTTGCTCGCCCTTTGAACGCACCTCGACTTGGTCGAGAGTTGCCCTGCCGACTTCAATCCAGTCCTTGACTTCAAGCACGATGACGCCGAAGGTGGTAAGCACGACGAAATCAGGGAAACGCTGCCGCTGCTGAAGGGTTAGGGGAGTTTCCACATACACGTAGAAATCGTTGGGCAAATTGTGCTTGAGTTTCTTGCACACCAAACGCTCGCCCGCGGTGGCGCGATCTTCCCGAAGTTCCCCGATGATCTGCCCCATGGTTGCAGTCCCTCCGCTGCGGTGATGTGTGGCCGGGTGGTGGGTGTCCGCGCTGAAAGGAAGGGTTATGGGATTTTTCACCGACTATTATACACAACGGTTTGCCATTTGCGAAATGGATAGAAACAACAACCCTCCCGCAGGGTCGTGCCCCGCGGGAGGGTCCGATGGCGAGCGCCCGACTCTTACAGCGCCAGCCCTACCCGATAGCCCGCCTTGACCGCCTCAAACACGCGCCCCACGGAGAACGAGTCGCCCAGGTTGTGCACCTCGGCCGCCACCCGCTCGCGGACGCACGCCTCGTACAGGGACTCGTCGGGCTTCATCCCCACGGCCAGCACCACCAGGTCGGCCGCCAGGGTCTCCTCGCGCCACTCCTCGCGGATGGGCCGCGCCAGCGGGTTGGGCACGTTCTCGGGCAGGATGGGCCGCCACGTTACGTACGGGTCGGGCACCGTCGGCGACGCGTTGCGGGCGATGACCACCTCGCGCTCGCCGATGCGCTGGACCGTGGCGCAGTTCAGCAGCCGCACGCCCTTGCGCTCCAGGTGGTGGATCAGATGCCCGCGGTTTGCCGTGCAGACGCCCTTCATAAAGTAGGGCAGCATCTCCACCACCGTTACATCCTTGCCCAGTTCGTAGGCCAGGAAGTAGGCCGTCTCGCAGCCCACGGAGCCGCCGCCCACGATCACGATTTTGCCCTTGCCCTCGGCCAGCGCGGGGTTGCGCAGCACATCCACCGCCTGGACCACGTGGGGCAGGTCGGCGCCGGGCACGGGCAGGCCGCACGGCTTCGCGCCCGCGCAGATGACGACGGCATCAAACCCGCCCGCGCGCAGGTCCTCGGGCGACACGTCCGTGCGGAACCGCACCGTCAGGTCGCAGTCGCGGGCGTGGCGCTCCACCGCGGCGTTCAGGTAGTCCACGTAGTTGGCCACGTCGTACTTGATCTTGGGGACGCAGCCGGGGATGAGGGTGCCGCCCGCCTTGTCGTTCCTGTCGTACAGCGTAACGCGATGGCCGCGGCGGGCCGCCGTCGTGGCGCACACCACCCCGGCGGGGCCGGCCCCCACCACGGCGACGCGCTTGGGCTTCTCGGCGCGGGGCGGCGTCTCGGCCAGCAGTTCCTCAAAGCCGGTGCGCGGGTTCACGGCGCACTGGGGATGCCCGCCCTCCAGGAACTCGTTGAGGCAGCCTTCCTGATCGCCGATGCACGGGATGATTTCGCTGACCCGGCCCGCGTAGGCCTTGTTGGGCCATTCGGGGTCGGCCAGCAGGGGCCGCGCCAGCATCACCATGTCGCACATCCCCTCGCGCAAGGCGCGCTCCGCCAGGTCCGGATAGCCCAGTTTGCCCACCGCCACGACGGGCACATCCTGCCCCGCGTTGGACTTGACGCCGTGCTCGGCGAAGTAGTCCTTGACGATCTTGGCCACCTCCAGGTAGCATCCGGGCGGCATGGACGCCGGCGGGTGCGGCAGCCACCAGTTGTCATAGCATCCCAGGTCCACGTCAAACATGTCCACCCCGGCGCGCACCAGGTTGACCATGTACTCCAGCGTCATCTCCACCGTGCGCTCGTTGCGGAACCGGCGCAGACCCTTGACCGACTGCATCCGCTCGCCGTAGGTGGCATTGAGCGCCAGCGACAGGTCAATGCGGTACATGATGGGGTAGCGCGGGCCGGTGCGCTTGCGAATCTCCCGAACCAGTTCAATCCCAAACGCCTGCCAGTCGGCGAACTTGCCCCATTTTCGGCGGTTGAAGGCCGGATTGGTCATCTGCTCCAGGAGATACCCCTCGTGGCCGTGGAGATACACGCCGTCAATGAGCAGGCCCTTGGCGTCGGCGGCAGCCTGGCCCGCGTTCTTGATGATTCTCCAGCACTCGCGGTTGGTCAGCGGGCGGCACGGCACTTCGGGGATGTAGAAGTTGGGATTCCAATAGGACGAGATGGGCAGTTTGTACTTCTTGACCAGGCACTCGGGCGAGCCGACGCGCCCCAGGCCCGGCGTGAGTTGGATGAAGAAGCGCGCGCCGTGGGCGTGGCAGTTCTCCGCCAGGATGCGCCAGCCCGCGTAGTTGGTGCGCGAGCGGTCAATGCGCGGGAAGTAGGACAGGTCGCCCGGCTCCGTAACCGACGGGTCCACGCCGTGGCTCACGGGGATGAGCCCCGATGTGATGAGGCCCACACCGCCCCTGGCCCGCGCCACGAAGTACTCAATCATCTTGTTGCTCGGCCGGCCGGTCTCGTCGGCCATGCAGATGTTGCCCATCGGCCCCATGACGATGCGGTTGCGAATCTTCACGCCGTTGACCTGGATGGGCTGAAACAGGTGGGTGTACGGGTACAGGTCGGCGGTCATGCGGCCATCGCGCAGTTTGCCCTCGTCGGCGAACCAGTCGCCGTAGCCGCTCACCCATTGTCGCAATCGTTCCTCGTAGTCCATAGGTGCTCTCTCCTTGCAGCGGTCTGTCCGCAGCCGCAACCGACCGCGGGCGGTATTGTGCAATCCTTCACAAGACATTATACGCCGCCCGCGGAGGATTGTCAAAACCCCCGACCGCGGCGCGATGGAACCCTGCCCTACACGCTATGCGTTTCATGCTGCCGATTATCGGTCTGCCTAATCTCCACCGAAATGTGTAGTTTTCCGAATTGACAACGCCGCCGTTGTGGAGTTATGATTGGGCATCAGTTCGCAGGCAACCGTGTCGCTCTCAGTATAGCACAAAAAGCATCCGCGCGAGTCTCGCATGATGAGGATGGACAACTGAAACAAAGAGGAGGTAAATCAACAGTATGCGTGCCCAAGGTATTCCACCGGAAGTCCGGCAAAAGGTTGAAGCGATCATAAAGAAATTCAACGAGACCGTCATCAAAGATCCCGAGTGCTATTACGTAGCCCGTTACCGGGGGAGGTATGTGTACCTTGATCGGTTTGACCACGGTGTGAAAGGGCCGATCTGTCGCCTGGAGTACACGGGGCGCATGGATGATTGGGACTTTGCGATCTACCTGTACAGCGACGAACGGTACGATCCTGATGAGTGGTTCTTCCCGGGGTCAGACTACGTAGACGGAACGGTTGAAGGAGCGCTGAAAGCCGGGCTGGAGGCATATCCGTAGGATTACAAGCGAAGCCGAGCGCTTGGCAGACGTCGGAGACGCGTTCCAGCACAGCCCAGCCCGCGCATCCACCCGCCGCCCGCCACGCTCCGCGGCGCGGGTGAAGCGCAGGCCGTCATACGCAGCGCCTTGCCGCGCCCGTGTTGGCGCCCGGCTCCCCGTCGGGCGCGTGCAGAGACCCGCTTGCCCGCCCCCCTGCCGGCTGCTACTTCCCCGGCAGGTTGTACTGGGCGTAGTTGCCCTCAAACTCCGTGGGGATGGTCGTCAGGATTTCCACCCAGCGGATGATGCGGTTGGCGCCCTGCAGGAGTTGCAGGAACGGGCCTTGCGTCTTGAGTTTGCGCATGGTGATGGCCTTGGTGGCGCCCATCTTGCCGCGCAGGATGTCCACCCACACGCCATACGGCGCCGACAGGGTGAACAGCGTCGGCCGCTCGCCGATCCACACCTCGTTCATCTTGCCGTCCACGTTGTCAAACCCGATGACGATGCGCTCGTGGACGCCCTGCGCCGGCTCCGGCTCCAGCACCAGCGTGTACGACTCGTTGTTGCCCTTGGCCAGTTCCAGGTACTGCGGGTCCGCGTTGGAGCGCCTCTTGACCTCTTCCAGATACTCCAGGCTGGCGAGTTTCATGTGCACCTCCTCTATACTAGCAGTCAGCGGTCAGCAAACAGCCGTCAGCAGACAGCGGTCAGCCACCCGCGGGTTGCTCGCCGGCGATTCGGACGAGAACCTTGACCGCGCCCGAACCAGGGGTGTCCAAGAACCTGAACCCCTTGTCCACCACGTCGTCCAACGCGATCTCGTGGGTTATCAGCGATTCCACATCCACGCGCCCCTGGGCCACGAAGTCAATGGCCGCAGGAAACGCGGCGCGGCCCGCCAGGCTCCCCTCAATGCACAGATCGCCCAGGGCCACGCTCATGAAGTCGGCCTCCACCGGCTCCACGCACAGGCCGAGGACGAAGATTTGCCCGCCCTTCCGCACCAGGGAGATGGCGTCGCGATAGGGTTGGGGCGCGCCCGTGCAGACGTAGATAACGTCGGGGCCTTGCCCGTCGGTCAGCGCCGACAGCGCCACGCTCACGTTGTCCCGCGTCGGATCCAGGACGAGCGCCGCGCCCAGTTTCCGCGCCAGCGCCGCGCGGGTGGGATCCACCTCGGTTACGGCCACCCGCCGCGCGCCGGCCAGGAGCGCGCACTGTAGCGTGAGCAGGCCGATAGGCCCGGCGCCCATGACCAGGGCGCGGTCGCCCGGCTTCAGCCGCGAGCGTTGCACGCCGTGCAGCGCCACCGACAGCGGCTCCACCAGCGCGCCCCGGCGCAGGCTCACGCCCTCGGGCAGGCGGTGCACCCCGCGCACCGGCGCGACGCAGTATTCCGCCATCGCCCCGTCGTGGGTTACGCCGATCATGTACAGGCTCTCGCACGCGTCCAGCCGCCCCTCGCGGCAGGGCAGGCACTGGCCGCAGGGGATGGCGTCGTTGACCACCACGCGGTCGCCCGGCTTCCAGTCCGCCACGTCGGGTCCTGCCGCAACGATGACGCCCGAGAACTCGTGCCCGAGGATCAACCCGGGCGCGTACATGCCGGTGTGGTACGCCTCCATGTCGGACCCGCAGATGCCGCAATAGGCCACGCGGATGAGCACCTCGCCCGCGCCGGGTTCGGGCATGGGCACGTCGGCGACCTTAATGTGTCCGATTCCCCGCACAACCGCCGCTTTCATCTCCACCTCCCGCTATCGTGCTGACAAGGCGCGGATGACCCAGGGACGCGAAATCCCTCTCCGTGTCTTGGTGTCTTTGTGTGGGAAAAATGTCCCACACGGAGACACAAAGAACACAGAGGGTTTCTTTGTGTCTCTGTGTCTTGGTGTCTTTGTGTGAGAAAAATGTCCCACACGGAGACACAAAGAACACAGAGGATTTCTTTGTGTCTTTGTGTCTTTGTGTGAGAAAAATGTCCCACACGGAGACACAAAGGCACAAAGGGGTAGAGGCACAGGGGATTTCTTTGTGCCTCGTGTCTTTGTGCGAGAAAAATGTCCCACACAGAGGCACGAAGGCACAAAGGGGTAGAGGCACAGGGGATTTCTTTGTGTCTTTGTGTGAGAAAACGTCCCACACAGGAGTTTCTCGGGTTTTTGTGGCGGCCGATTCCCCATAAAACCCCTTGACTCCTTGCAGAGTAGTGCTATAATGTGAACAGCGGATTAGGATCGGTGTACTGCGCGGGCCACTCGTTCCACGCACGCGGATGGGTTGCCGCGCAGCGCGACCTGCTGGGAGAATTGTACGGCGTTTTTGGCGCATGGCAAATCGCAGGCTAACCCACCCCGCCCGTCGCCGCGGAACACAAAGACGCGAGAGGAGCGTTCCTCTCGCGTCTTTCGTCGTCGCAAACGAGGCGGGCGGCTTACCCCAGGCCGACGGCCACGTCCCGCTTGCTCTGCCAGATGGCCCAGCCCACCACGGCCACGAGGATGACCAGGGCCACGTACATGCCCGGCCTGCCCTGGTTCTCCACAATCAGCGGGGCGGCCAGCAGGCTGATCAGGTTCACCACCTTGATCATCGGGTTGAGGGCCGGCCCGGCCGTGTCCTTGAGCGGGTCGCCGCAGGTATCGCCCTCCACGGCGCACTTGTGGGCGGGCGACCCCTTGCCGCCGAAGTGCCCGTCTTCAATATACTTCTTGGCGTTGTCCAGCGCGCCGCCAGCGATGGCCATGAAGACCGCCATCAACTGCCCGGTCAGGATCACGCCCGCCAGGAAGGCCCCCAGCGCCTTGACGTCAAAGATGATGCCCACCACCAGCGGCAGCGAGACGGACAGCGCCACCAGGCTGACGAGTTCCTTCTGCGCGGCGGCCGTCGTGATGCTCACCACCTTCCCGTAGTCCGGCGCGACCGTCCCCTCCAGCACGCCCTTGACCCGGAACTGCTTGCGCACCTCGTCCACGACCAGGTTGGCCCCGCGCGCCACCGCCCGCAGCGAGAACGACGAGAAGAGGAACGGGAGCGCGCCGCCCACCAGGAAGCCGATGGTCCCCGTCAGCGTGGAGACCGGAATGCCCTGGTCCAGCAACTTGAGGAACTCGTCCACGCCCATCCCCTGCAGCCCGCCGTAGGGCAGCGTCAGGGCGTCGGCCACAAAGGAGAAGAACAGCGACGTGGCGGCGACCACGGCCGAGGCGATGGCCACCTGCTTGGTAATCGCCTTCGTGGTGTTGCCCACCGCGTCCAACTCGGCGAGAATCTTCCACGCCTTCGGCCCAACATGAGCCATCTCGCCGATGCCGTTGGCGTTGTCCGAAATCGGCCCGAAGGAGTCCATGGCCACATTGTTGCCGGTGTGCGACAGCATGCCGATGCCGACCATCGCGACGCCGTAGAGGGTGTAGATCAGGCCCTCGTTGTGGAAGATCAGGTGGCTGGCAGCCAGCGCCACCACGATGGCCAGCAGGCTCCACACGCTGGCCTCCATGCCCACCGCCAGGCCCGAGAGAATGGTCGTGGCCGAGCCGGTCTTGGTGGATTCGGCGATCTCTTGCACCGGCTTCTTGTGGAGCGAAGTGAACAGCGAGGTCAGCGGGTTGAACACCACGGCCAGGCCCACGCCGATGGCGTTCAGCGTGGCCAGTTGCCACTCGTGGACGTACAGGGTGGAGAAGACGAAGGCCCACACGACGGTGTTGATGGAGGACACCTCGTAGGAGCGGAACATGGCCTCTTCGGCATCCTTGGCCCGCAGGAACTTGATCGGGAAGTTCTCCCAGATGGGAACGGTGAAGGTCCCCAGGATGGAAGAGACGACGCCGATGGCGCGCACGATCAGGGGATACACAATCCACTGGATGTGCCCCGTCAGGCCGTACAGGAAGAGTCCCAGGATCAGGGTGGAGACGATGGTAACCTCGTAGGACTCAAAGATGTCGGCGGCCATGCCGGCGCAGTCGCCCACGTTGTCGCCCACCAGGTCGGCGACAACGGCCGCGTTGCGCGGGTCGTCCTCGGGCAGGCCCTGCTCCACCTTGCCCACCAGGTCGGCGCCCACATCGGCCGCCTTGGTGTAGATGCCGCCGCCGATTCGCATGAAGAGGGCGACCAGCGTGCCGCCGAAGCCGAAGCCCAGCAAGGCGTCGGGCGCCGCCTTGCCGAAGATCATGAAGATGATGGTGCCGCCCAACAGCCCCAGGCCGTCGGTCAGCATGCCGGTGAACGTTCCGGCGCGGTAGGCCACGGTCAGCGCCCCGTTGTAGTTCTCCTTGACGGCCATAGAGGTTACGCGGATGTTGCCCTCAATGGCGACGCGCATTCCGAGTTGGCCGACCAGGATGGAGAAAGTGGCGCCAGCGATGAAGGCCAGCATTCGCCCGAAGCCGATGCCCAGCCTCGCGGCGGCTTCGTTCCCGCCGAACATCTCCAGGGCCTGGTGGCTTGGCCTGACCACATAGACGCTGAAGAAGAGCGCCACGGCCAGCGCGCCCAGGATGGGCAGCATGGTGCGCAACTGCCGCCAGAGATAGGCGTTGGCGCCCACCTTGATGGCGCTCCACACCTGCTGCATGGCCGGGGTGCCCTTGTCCCGCCGCACCGTATCGCGCCACAGCCAGTAGGCGTAGAGCAGGCTCAGAAAGGCTACACCGATGACCCCAAAGAGCATGCCTTGTTCTAGTGGACTCAGTGCCGACACGATTGCCTCCTCCTTGAGAGTATTGAGTCTTCGCCCACTTGTACAAAACGACGCTTTCCCAGGTGGGCCGCCGCGAAAGCGCCATCAGGTCCGCGTTGGACAACGGAGCATGGCCGCGCCATCTCGGTTGAAGCGCCCAATAACCGGCCCGAACGGGCTAACGCAAATGCGCGCCGACGCTCGGCGTTCCATCGGGAGTCCGAAGGGCAGGAGACTGCGCCCTTCTGGGCGGGCGTGCCGACCCACCCAATGGACGCGATTGTAGCATAGACGCGCGACGGCTGTCAATAATTCGCATTTGCGTTCATGCCTGTATGGAATCCAGCACAAGGGCGGCGGGAGCCTCCGATGGCACCCAACACTTCTCCCCGTCCTTCTGGACGAGGGCGACGCGCAACCCGATGCTGGCCGAGCGCCCGATGCCCGCCGCGCCGAGCGGGATGCTCAAGTACAGGTCGTGCGTGCCCCGGCGCACCCGCACGCCCGCCTCGGCCGATGTCTCGCCGACGAGGTGCGCCGTCCAGGGCGCGCCGGTGCCGTCTCCGGTCGGCCAGATGTCCACGATGACGTTCGGATTCTCCATCGGCTCGTAGGTTTCCAGGCGCAGGTGCAGGCTCTGCTCATCTCGGTGCAGGCGGAGCCGCCGCACGGGGACGTAGGCCCGCTGGGCAGCCCCCTGCGATGCCGCCAGGGGCACGAGCGTGAGGCTGCGGTCCCAGGCCCACGTTTCGGGCCATCCGCTGGCGGCCGACTGGATGAAGGGGATCGCGTTGTCGGGCCGGCCCCACGCCGCGTCCAACTCGGCCAGGTCGCGGGGCGGCGCCTCACCCAGGATGCGGTACACGTCCAGCAGCCGCGCGCGGTACAGTCGGTCAAACTCGGCCTGCATGGGCGAACGGTTGCGGCTGGAATACCACCAGAACCAGTCGCTGCCCTCGGCCTGGTAGATGCGCTCCCACGCGTCGCCGAGGAGTTGCGCGGGCGCGTCGGGATGGGCAGCCTGCCAGTCCATCAGCCGCTGGCGGGTCTGGGCAAGCCAGGCCCAGGCGCGATTGTGCTTCTCCTCGCCGATCCACGTGTCCAGGTTCCCGTTGATCCACGAGCCGGTGAACAGGCGGTCAATCCGCGCGCGCGGCGGGTACTTGCGCAGGTATTCGCGCACGGTAACGGGCTTCAGCAGCGGGTCGTCGCCCAGCCGCTGATACAGGGTCTTCAGGAACGGGTTGCCGTTCTGCTCGTAGTACTCCCAGGCGTTTTCTCCATCCAGGATGATGGGCACCAGGTAGGGCAGGCCGTCCGGCTCCAGCCGCTCGCGGATCACGTGCAGGCGGTAGATCATGTCGTCCACGGCGGCCTGCGGGTTCATGCTCTGGTACACGAAACCGATGCGATCCGACAGCGCGTGGTCGCGGAACACGGCGGCGACGGGGCGACTCCCGCCGTCTACCCAGTACGGCTGGTAGAGGATGGAGGGATTCTTGACATGGCCCGCGCCGTCGCGCTCTATCCGTACCCCCAGGCTGCGGGCCAGGATGGCCTCGTCGGACGCGAACCATGCGAACCCCGCCTCCGCGATCAGGGGCACGACGGCAGCGCCCACCGCCCCCTCCGACGGCCACAGGCCCGCCGGCTTCTTGCCGAATCGCGCGGCGTGGGCCTGGACGGCGCGCGCCAGTTGTTCGCGTGCGTCCTCCGGCGCCGCCAGGGCCACGCTCGGCAGCGCGATACCGGGCATGGCCACCCGCGCCGAGTCCGTGCTGATGAGGAGCGGCAGGATGGGATGGTAGTAGGGCGACGTGGTGAGTTCCACCTGCCCCTGGGCCGCCAGCGCCTTGTAGGCTGGGATGATGCTCGCGATGACCTCGCGCTGCTTGGCCAGGATGAGGCGAATGTCCTCGGGCGTGTACCCCGCGCCCTTGTGGGAGATGGCCTGGAATTGCGGGTCCTGGGCCAGGTTCAGCGAGTCCATCCAGGCCAGGTTGAACAGCGCGATCAGGTCCAGATAGTCGGCGTCGGAAAAGGCGTCCACATCGCCGCGGGTGGCATCTCTGCGCGCCTTGAGTTCCAGGTAGCGCGCAGACCGCGCCATCACCTTGTGCTCGTTCACGCAGAAGAAAAGCGACAGGATGTAGGCTTTGTCTTCCCTGGACCACGCCGTCTGGGTGCTGAGTTTCAGGGCGCGATCCTGCGCGGCGCCCTCGGCGTAGGCTTCAATCTGCGCCAGGAGCGAGGGGACGAAGTTGACGGTGGCGTGGACTTGGGGATACTGCGCCTGGAGTTCCGCCATGCGGAGGTAGTCCTTGACCGCGTGCAGGCGCACCCACGGGAGCGCGTACTCTCCCGTGCGCGGGTCCAGGTAGTCCGGTTGGTGCATGTGCCACAGGATGGCAACGTGCAGCGGGTGGCTCACGCATTCTCCCTGTCGCGGGGTCGCATGTGCGGGAACAGGATGACCTCGCGAATGTTCGGCTGATCCGCCAGCAGCATCGTCAGGCGGTCAATCCCCATGCCGAAACCGCCGGTGGGGGGCATGCCATAACTCAGCGCGGTGATGAAGTCCTCGTCCATCTGGTGCGCCTCCTCGTCTCCGGCGGCGAAATCCCGCCCCTGGGCCAGGAACCGCTCGCGCTGGTCCAGCGGGTCGTTGAGTTCCGAGAAGGCGTTGCAAATCTCCATGCCGGCGATGAACCCCTCAAACCGCTCCACGGTGGTCTCGGAGCCGGGCTTCTTCTTGGCCAGCGGCGACACGTCTATCGGATAGTCTATCAGGAACGTGGGCTGAATCAGGTTCGGCTCCACGTAGGAACCGAGGAGCGAGTCAATCAGTTTGCCGCGGCTGGACTTGGCCTCCACGTCCAACCCCCTGGCGACGATGGCCTTGAACAGGCTGTCGGCGTCGGGGTATTCCTCGTAGTCCACGCCGGTTGCCTCGCGGATGGCGTCGCGGAGCGGGATTCTGCGCCAGGGCGGCGTGAGGTCAATCTCGTGTCCCTGGTACGTGATCTTGGCGGTGCCCAGCACCTCGCGGGCGGTGAAGGCGACCATCTCCTCGGCCGTGCGCATGACATCGTTGTAGTCGGCGTAGGCCTGGTAGAACTCCAACTGCGTGAACTCGGGATTGTGCTTGAAGGAGATGCCCTCGTTGCGGAAGTCGCGGCCGATTTCGTACACCCGCTCGTAGCCGCCGACGATGAGCCGCTTGAGGTACAACTCAAACGAGATGCGCAGGTAGAGATCCTGATCCAGTTGATTGTGGTGCGTGATGAAGGGGCGGGCGGCCGCTCCGCCATAGATGGGCTGCAGGATGGGCGTCTCCACTTCCAGGAACCCGCGCTCGTCCAGGAATCGGCGCAGCGCCGCCACGGCCCGCGCCCGAATCCGGAAGATGTCGCGCACTTCGGGGTTGGCCAGCAAATCCAGGTAGCGTTGCCGGTGGCGCAGTTCGGTGTCCTTCAGCCCGTGCCACTTGTCAGGCAGCGGGCGCAGCGTCTTGGCGGCCAGCGTGATGGAGTCGGCCAGGACGGTGATCTCGCCGGTGCGCGTGCGAAACACGACGCCCGCCACCGACACGAAATCCCCGATGTCAAACAGTTTGCGGAAGTCGTCGTAGGCTTCTTCGCCCAGGCGATCCACCCGCAGGTAAATCTGAATCCGGCCGGAGCCGTCCTCTATGTGCGCGAAGGTGGACTTGCCCATCTCGCGCACGGTGAGCAGCCGCCCCGCGACGGTTACGCGCACTTCGGCGCCTTCGGGCGCGGCCTCAAAGGCGCGCTTGGCTTCTTCCGCCGTGTGGGTTCGCGCCACGCGAGGGGGATAGGGATCCACGCCCTTCTCGCGCAACTTGGCCAGTTTCTCTCGTCGGTACTGTTCCTGGTCGGTGAGTCGTTCGGTCATGTCCACCCTTCCGCCGCTGTGCGGCTATTCCAGGGCGATGATGCGGATGCGGCGCACGCCGCCTGGGGTCTGCACCTGCACGGTCTCGCCCACCCCGCGCATGAGCAGCGCCTTGCCCAGCGGCGACTCGTTGGAGATGCGGCCGCTGGCAGGGTCGGCCTCGGCAGACCCGACGATTTGGAACGTCTCCGGCGGCTCGCCATCTTCCACGATGGTTACCTTGGAACCCAACGTAACGCGATCGGACGCGCCGCCTTCTTCTATCAGCACGTAGTTGTTCAAAATCTGTTCCAGCGTCAGGATGCGGCCTTCTATGAAAGCCTGCTCGTTCTTGGCGTCGTCGTATTCTGCGTTCTCGGTAACGTCGCCTTCCTCTTTGGCGGAGTGGATGCGGGTGGCGACTTCAGGGCGACGGACGTTCTTGTAGTACTCCAGTTCCTCTTGCAGTTTGCGAAGTCCATCAGGGGTCAGGAAAACCGGTTTCTGTGACATCGGCCCTCTCAATCCTCGTGAAGAGTGTTTTTGGACTTTCTGAGGCAAATAGAAAAAGCGTCTGTCGCCCTATCCTCTTTGGGGCGTAGCCAGAACGCATTTTCCACACCTGTAACAAAAACCGAGAGACGATTGCCGAGGCACACCGTTCTCTCTGGCGGTATTATACACAACTTCGCGCCATCTGCCAAATCGTGCCGCGCAGGACACGTTCCCAAGGGCGTTGGCGCCTGTCGTTGCAAGCGAAGCGAAGCATCTCCCGCGACCTCACCCCCTCGTTCCCCCTCCCCGCCTGCGTGAAGCACGTGCGACGCACCTCCGAGGTGCGTCGCACGTTGTGCCCGCCCGACGCGCAACCTTCGCCCCCGTAGCGCGGGGGTTTAGCCCCACACGGCCATGCGCCCACCGACCTCACCCCCTCATTCCCCCTCTCCGCGCGCGGAGATGTTCTAATTCTTGTCAAATCGTGAACCTTAACAGAACGAATAGCCAAAAGCCAGACGCAAGCCGCATTGAACCAA